>N._stephensi_711_cecum__coassemble_23_pt1 | contig 58641 bp, 59 predicted proteins | sample N__stephensi_711_cecum__metabat2_high_PE_008 | metagenome-assembled genome bin N | reverse complement strand
ACGTCCATACTCGACCAAATGTCCGTGGACGGCGGGATTTATATGCTGCCCGTCAGCAACGGTATGTACGGAATACTCTACAACAAAACCCTTATGGATGAGCACGGTTGGGAAGTCCCCACAAACTTCGAGGAGCTTGAAAAGCTCTGCGGTGAAATTAAGGAGGCGGGATTGATTCCCGGGATACTTGGTACACAGCTTACCGGCGCAAGTTTTGCGGCGGTGTTTAACCTTGCCAAAACAGACTGGCTTACCACAACACAGGGGCTGGAATGGGAGAGAGACTTCCTTGCGGGAAACGCGACGGCAAAGGACAATGACAATTGGGCAAAAACCTTAGACTATGCTCAAAAATATATTGATATAGGTATGTTTGAGACGGTACCCGATGATTTGTCCAACACGGCGGTTATGGCCGACTATATGTCAGAGCGCAAAGCAGTGTTCTTTACAATGAGCGCGCTTTTGGACAGCCCTATGGAGAACGGCGACGAGTGGGGTATGATGCCCTATATCGGCGAGGATGGAAGCAAGAACATCTATATGTACAGCCCTACAAGCTACATAGGCATAAGCAAAAAGCTTGCTGAGCCGGGAAACGAGGAAAAGCTGGAAAAGGCTGTACGGGTGTTGTCGCTTATGTTTTCGGATGAGGGTCAGAAAGCTTTCATCGGTGACGACAAGCCATGCGTTATGGACGTTATTACCACTACAGATGTCCCCGAGGATTCCATTATATATGATGCTCAACAGGCTATGCGTGATGGACGGGCTTTCCATATGACATATGCAGGATGGGAGAATATTCTTTCCGACGTGGGTCAGGGCTTCAAGGAATGGTTCAGGGGTGAAAACGATATGGACGGCGCAAAGGCTCTCGAGCATATGGATGAGCTTCAAAACAGTTATCTTCAAAGTAGGGAGTCGATGTATTTCTGCGAAAGCACAGAGGACTTTACTCTTGAAGAAACAGCGAAGCTCGTGGCGTGTGCTCTCGGTTCATCGGTTGACGCAGATGCGGCTATCGTTGCCTACGGAACGGATTACAGAGACGGCAAAAAACTGAGAGCAGGCGTTACTGGCAGGCTTTATGCGGGCGGAATAAACGCAGAGACTTCTTACAGTATAGTTCCCGGCGGTGACGGTGAATATACCGTAATGACTATGACGGGTGCGGAAGTAAGGGCTGTTGCGGAAGTGGGTTTCGACAGATTTGGCGATGGCGATAATCTGCCCTATGTTCTTGTGACAAAGGGCGATGCGGAGCTTGAAGACGGAACAACCTACAAGGTTGCATTTGTAAATAACGGCTACACCGAGGAAGTGAAAACAGCTTACAGCGCAGTCAACGAGGTAGGCTCTCTTAAAGAGTTTGTACGCAATTGGCTCACGGAGCAGGGAATGGTTTCTCCCGATAAAATTATTTGGAAATAACCGATGGAGGGCGTTGCAATGCTGAAAAGCAAAAAATGTATTGGAGGTTAATTAAATTATGGTAGGTATCATTATTTATTTGGTAATTTCTGCACTTGTTTCGCTCCTTTTTATAACGCTTGGTGTAATTCAGTTTCACTCTAAAGTTCCAGTTGCATTGAATACAGGAGAAGTTCCTCCAAGAGAAGATGAACTTACTGATATGTCAGAATGGAATCATAAACATGGAAGAAATTTGATAATATATGGATGTGCTTTGTTTGTAACAATGTCTGTTTTTATATATTTTCTTGAAAAATTTGATGGTGCTGTGTTTCAGGTGGTTGTATTTTTAATCGTAATATTCGGTGAAATAGCCTGGCTTGAAATTCAACATAGCCAGCTAAAAAAGAAACTTGTTAAAAAACATAGTATTTAAGAGATGAATACAGGTAGAAAATTATATGGAACTTATCAAAGAAAAATACAATACAGAACAATTTGAAAGTGATTTGCACAGTCTTAATATTTCACTCTCGAATAAACAGATAGAGCAGTTTTTGATTTACTATGAGATGCTGGCAGAGTGGAATGGCTTTATGAATCTCACAGCGATTACAGAGTTTGAGGATGTAATGAAAAAACATTTTGTGGACAGTCTCTCTATTGTGAAGGCCTATGAAATGAATCATGAAATATCTGTTATTGATGTAGGAACCGGAGCAGGTTTTCCCGGATTGGCATTAAAGATTGCTTTTCCTCAGATTCAAATGACACTTTTGGATTCTTTGAATAAAAGGATTCAATTTTTAGATGCTGTTATAGAGAGACTTAATTTGTTTCACGTGAAAACTATCCATGGGCGTGCGGAAGATTTTTCCAGACCGGATAAATTACGGGAACAGTTTACCCTCTGCGTCTCCAGAGCTGTGGCCAATCTCTCTACATTATCAGAGTACTGCCTGCCCTTTGTGCAAGTTGGAGGCCACTTTATTTCATACAAATCAGAGAAATCTTCGGAGGAGACCGCCGCAGCTCAAAAAGCAATTTCCATATTGGGAGGGAAGATTGTGCAACAGGTGGATTTTAAACTGCCGGATTCCGATATATACCGCAATCTTTATATGATAGAAAAGATAAAACAGACACCCGGGAAATATCCCAGAAAAGCAGGAACGCCCGGGAAAGAACCTATTAAATAATTTGTCAAATAATTTATCAAATATAACCACTTATTGAGAATCAACATATTTGAACAATCACCCATAATTTAAAATGAGGAAAATAATATGAAACCTGATACATACGAAGAATTAAGTGGAGTATTGAAAAATCTGTGTGATGAGAGAACCGTTTTACAATCTAAAGTTGATGAAAATAATTTACATATTCAGGAGACCCAGTCTCTTAATCAAAAGATTATGGAAAGTGAAGAGGATGATTTTCATATTTTTTCTCCAAGAAAATATAAAAATATTTATAAGGATGAATTGGAACAGTCTAATATAAAGAAAGCGGATTATGAGACACAGAATAATCAATTATTGAAAAAGATAGAAAAACTGGATAGTCTTATTCATATTATGCAGGACATTCTGGAAGAAAACGAAGCAGAAGAAAAACAGAATGAAGAAAAGCAAAATACTGGTGATTTATACGAGAATCTGGAACATATTTTACATAAAATAGAAATAAGCATAAACTTTATAAAACCAGATCCGGGGAGAGCCAGGATGGAATTAGAAATGGTAAGTGAGACTTTACAAAAGATATTACAGCAAAATATTGAAGAATAACAGATATTATAGAGATATATGTAAAAGAAGAAATGTTTCACGTGAAACATTCCTTCTTTTATGAAAAGTAGACACAAGATAATGTTTCACGTGAAACATAAAAACCCAAGATATTGTGAAAAAAAGTGTGAAACATTTTTAAAACAGGGCGTGAAACATTATCCCTGAAGCCCGTTTGCCTGACGTTCCATGTCCTCAATCACAATATCATAAATTTCACCCAGAGTAGAGCAATATTCGAGAATTTTCCAAGGTTCATTTGTATGAAAATGTATTTTAATTAATTCTTCATCACCCACTGCCAGGAGACAATCTCCTTTAAAGTGCTCAGTGATATAGTCATTAATTTCATCTTCGTCGAGATTTTCTCCCTCCAAGAGCAGTTGTGTGTCATATCTAAATTCAAGCATAGCAAACCTCCTTACCAATATTATTTGTAATCTATTGTAACTTATTTCATCATTTCTGTAAACTGCTACAATTCACTTTAAAATTATTATGCGGACTATATTTAGTCAGTACCGAGGTTGAAGGAGCGGAGGCTGGTTTGACCGGCTTTGGCTTTAGTTGGCGCGTTTTCTTATAGTGCGTATCCAAAAACCAGGGTGAAATGCGCATGGATGCGCATTTCAGGCTCTACGGTGCATGGATGCACCTTAGAGCCGACTCGGAAGCTGCCAGATATTTATACGCACTATTAGAAAACACCCAACCAAAGCCCGCCAGTCAAATCAGCCTCCGCTCCTCCAACCGACACTATTGAAATAATCCACACAATAAACAGCACAAAATAAACACAATAAAATTCATATGGATATCTGAAAAAAACCATGCTATAATGGTACATGTGAAAACTGAAGAAAATGAAAATAAAATTAAAATCCCAAAGACGAAAGGCGAAGAAATATGGGAAGAATCATTGCAATAGCAAACCAAAAAGGCGGAGTGGGAAAGACCACCACATCAATTAATTTGTCAGCGGCTCTGGCAATGAAAGGAAAAAAGGTTCTGGTAATCGACACTGACCCCCAGGGTAATACTACCAGTGGGTACGGTATTGATAAGAATGATCTGGACAATACCATTTACGAATTAATTCTTGGTGAATGTTCCATAGGTGACTGTATGATCAGAGACGTCATTCACAATGTGTCTGTAGTTCCTTCCAATGTAAATTTGGCAGCGGCGGAGATTGAACTGATTGGCGTTGATCGCAAGGAATACATACTCAAGAATGAAGTAGATTATGTAAAGGACAATTTTGATTTCATTATTATTGACTGTCCCCCGTCTCTGAATATGTTGACGATCAATGCCATGACGACTGCGAACAGTGTGATTGTTCCTATCCAATGTGAATATTATGCTCTGGAAGGATTGAGCCAGTTGATTCATACGGTGAATCTGGTGAAGGAACGTCTGAATCCATCTCTGGATATGGACGGTGTGGTCTTTACCATGTATGATTCCCGCACCAATCTCTCCATGCAGGTAGTGGAAAACGTGAAACAAAATTTGAAGTCACATATATACGAAACCTTGATTCCCAGGAATATTCGACTGGCAGAGGCACCCAGCTATGGAATGCCCATCACGCGATATGATGCAAAATCTGCCGGTGCGGAGGCATATCTGAATCTGGCAGACGAGGTAATCAATTATAAAAAATAAGGAGAGCGGGTATGGCAGCGAAAGCACAGAGAGGACTGGGAAAGGGAATCGATTCTTTGATTCCAAACGTAGTAGGGGAGACAAAGGCAAGGAAGGAAGAATCCGCTGCTGACAAGAAAGAAAAAGGGGCGGAAGGAGCGGAAACCATGGTAAAGATTACTATGGTAGAGCCCAACAGAGAACAGCCTCGAAAGAATTTTGATGAAGATTCTCTACAGGAGCTTGCTGATTCTATTAAACAATTCGGTCTGTTGCAGCCTATTTTGGTACAGGACAGAAAAGACCATTATGAGATTATTGCCGGGGAGCGCAGATGGCGTGCTTCCCGTATGGCCGGTCTTCAGGAGGTTCCGGTTATCATTCGCAATTACTCGGAGCAGGAAATTGTGGAAATTTCCTTGATTGAGAATATTCAACGAGAGGATTTAAATCCTATTGAAGAGGCACAGGCTTATAAAAGATTGTTGACGGAGTTTCATTTAAAACAGGATGAAGTGGCAGAGCGCGTGTCCAAGAGTCGTGCGGCGGTTACCAATTCTGTGAGATTATTAAAGCTCTCAGATGAAGTGCAGCAGATGGTGATAGACGATATGATTTCTACCGGACATGCCCGTGCGCTTCTGGCTGTGGAGGATCCGGAGGAGCAGTACAATCTGGCACAAAAAATTTTTGACGAGAAGCTCAGTGTCCGCGATGTGGAGAAGCTGGTCAAAAATCTGCATAAGCCTGCTAAGACCAAAAAGCCGGATGATAAGACGCTGGAGGCCATTTATCAGGATATTGAGGAAAAGCTGAAACAGCGTCTGAGTACAAAGGTCACTGTGACATCCAAGGGTGAGGGTGCCGGAAAGATTGAAATTGAATTTTATAACCATGAAGATTTGGACAGACTGATTGACCTGATGGGGGAAGCATGAAGAACTTAAAGTAGACAGATTGGAGCAAAAATAAAATGAATACAGTATTATTGGAGCAGATGGGTCTGACCGGATTGGACGTAGGGTACCTGGTCATCGGCATAGGCGTATTGATTGTGCTGCTGTTGATCGTGATGATTCTTCTGATTGTTCAGGTGAGAAAGACCGGAAAGTTATCCAGGAGATTGGACAGGTTTACCACAGGGAAGGATGGAAAGAGTCTGGAGGAGGATATCGCCACACTTTTTGAGGACAATCATTTTCTGAAAAATAATGTGGAAAAGAATCGCAAGGATATCCGCACACTTTTTAAAAAGGCGGAACGTGCCTATCAGAAGATGGGGCTTGTGAAATATGACGCTTTTAATCAGATGGGTGGTCAATTAAGTTTTTGTCTGGCAATGCTGGATGAAAATGACAATGGATTTATCCTGAATTCCGTTCACAGCACAGAGGGCTGCTATTCTTACACAAAGGAAATCAGGAATGGGGAGAGCTCTCTGTCGCTGGGCAAGGAAGAAGAGGAAGCGCTTGCGCTTGCCATCGGAGAGAAAAAGTAATCTCGTACAATCTCGTGTTGAAGAAAATCAAATTATAAGAGAATGCTGCAGCGTGCGGCAGGATGGAGGATATCATGATAGACATAAAATTTTTGAGAGAGAATCCCGATTTGGTGAAGGAGAATATCAAAAAAAAATTTCAGGATGAAAAACTTCCTCTGGTGGATGAAGTGATTGCATTGGATGCAGAGAGCAGAAAGGCAAAACAGGAGGCGGATGACCTTCGTGCAAACCGCAATAGAATTTCCAAAGAAATCGGTGTGCTCATGGGTCAGGGCAAAAAGGAAGAGGCGGGAGAGAAGAAGGCGTTGGTGGCTGCCGGTGCAAAGCGTCTGGCTGAGCTTGAAGTTTTGGAGGGTGAGCTTCAGGAGAAAGTCACTAATATCATGATGAAGATTCCAAATATTATTGACGCTTCGGTTCCCATCGGCAAAGACGACAGTGAGAATGTGGAGATTAAAAAATATGGCGAGCCTGTGACTCCTGATTTTGAAGTTCCCTATCATGCCGATATTTTGGATCGCATCTGTGGATTGGACAAGGATGCCGCAGGACGTACCAGCGGAAATGGTTTTTATTATCTCATTGGGGATGCGGCGAGAATCCATTCCGCCATGATAAGCTATGCCAGGGATTTTATGATTGATAAAGGTTTCACATATTGTATTCCTCCTTTTATGATTCGCAGCAGCGTAGTGAATGGCGTCATGAGTTTTGCAGAAATGGAAGCGATGATGTATAAAATTGAGGGTGAGGACTTATACTTAATCGGTACTTCCGAACATTCCATGATTGGTAAATTCAAAGGACAGATTGTGGAGGAGAAGAGCCTTCCCATCACTATGACCTCCTACTCGCCCTGTTTCCGCAAGGAAGTTGGTTCCCATGGAATCGAGGAGCGGGGTGTTTACCGCGTGCATCAGTTTGAAAAGCAGGAGATGGTCGTGCTCTGTAAGCCGGAGGATTCCATGGAATGGTATGATAAAATGTGGTCTTACACTGTGGAATTTTTCCGCAGTCTGGATATTCCCGTTCGCACACTGGAATGCTGCAGCGGCGATTTGGCGGATTTGAAAGTAAAGTCCTGTGACGTGGAGGCATGGAGTCCCAGACAGCAGAAATATTTTGAAGTAGGTTCCTGTTCCACTCTGGGCGATGCGCAGGCGAGACGTCTGGGTATACGAACCAAAGGTGAAAACGGAACATATTATGTACACACATTGAATAATACCGTGCTTGCCAGTCCCAGAGGTCTGATTGCCTTTTTGGAGAATAATGTGCGGGAAGACGGAAGTGTCCAGATTCCGGAGGCTCTTCGTCCCTATATGGGCGGCAAGAGCGAGATTCTTCCCGCTAATACAAAATAATACAAATTAAAAAATTGCCAAATTTCAATTGCCGGATGTTGTAGAAGAGAAAGAAGGTGAAATTTTTGCATAGATATATGAGAGCCATCGGTTTCAGTTCGATAACGGATAGAAAAAAAATCAAAGAGCTATTGACTGAGGTAGTGATGAATTCGGATTCCCGGGCTTATACCCTTAACAATGAAGATGTAATGTTAGGGGAGTTTCGCAAAAATTTTGCCAGTGACATGGGAATTGCTGTGTGTGGCGAGTTTGACGATGAAGAAAAATTTATATATGATTACTACTATCCATACCTTGTGGGAAGTGGTGTGACTTCTTATGAGGATGTGTCTGTGGAACGTCATGCATCAAAGGATTCCTACGCGGGAGTCTGTGATGATATCAAAGTAGGTATCTCTTTGATTTTTTATCTGAGAAATATGATTACTTATGTGAAGGCTCAGACCACGGGGAAGCTTCCCATCCGTGGAACTTCCCTGACATTGTCCGCCCTTTCCGTCAGCGGTACTGTCATGATGCCGATTATGAAAGATGAATTGCAAAAAGAGCGCGTCAAGCAGGATTCGGTAAATCGGAATAATCTGTTGGCCGCTGCCAGAAAAGGCGATGAGGACGCCATAGAGACTCTTACCTTGGAGGATATGGATATGTATACCACCATTTCCCGCAGGATCCAAAAGGAAGATATCTTCAGTCTGGTAGATACTTACTTCATGCCATACGGCGTGGAATGTGACCAGTATTCCGTGTTGGGTGAAATTGTGGGTATGCGTCTCGTGTCCAACCAGATTACGGGTGAGCAAATTTATATTTTGACAATTTGCTGTAATGAATTGACATTTGACGTCAGTATTAATATAATAGATTTGTTTGGGGAACCTCAGGTGGGGCGTCGGTTTAAGGGCGTCATCTGGCTGCAGGGATATATTAATTTCCCGGAGGATCTCTGATTTGTTTTATATAAGTTGGTGTAGCACAGTGGATAGTGCAGCCGCCTCCTAAGCGGAAGATCGGGTGTTCGAGTCACCTCACCAACGCTCTGAAATAAAGAAAGACTGATAGGAAGCGGCTATTATGACTTAGCCACAGCCTATCAGTCAGTGTATGTCAACTATTTCATGATCCTCTTTAAAAACCTATGCATGTACCCTTCAAGGTTGCTCCGGTAATATTATTTTTACCATTTTTGGAAACACAGTCCTGAATAATAGCTTTTCCGAAGGTCACCTCATATCCCAGTGCCGAAGGTTTACCCTTCAGCGGCCAGTTGTAATTTTTACCCTTATTGGAATCTGCAGTACAATTTTTCATGGTGACAACACCATTCTGATTGTTTCTGTCAAAACCGTTGGCGTAGTTGCCGACTGCGCTGCAGCCGATCAATTCATGATTGAGAGGATCGAGATGAGCCGCTACACCACTGGTCTTGTTGTCCACGCCACCCATCTTGAATCCGTTGCCATCGCCATAAATGCCATTGCAATATCCATTGTAATTTGCCTTACAATTTACAAGTTTCACGGCTCCATGCGCGGCATAGCAATCCCAGCCGTCATCGCTGTTGTACTCTGCCACACAATCCTCAAAATAATTACCCGTCCCCGAATGGAGCTTTACGGCAAATCCGTCTGCGTTTTCACCTGAGGCATCTGCATTGTGGTGAGAGGTACAGCTGTAAAACTTGTTGTTGGCGCCTCCATTGGAAATCTGGAAGCCGGCATCCTTGTTATAGCAGCACACAACATTTTTGAAAGTATTGTTGGAGCCGGTGATATAGATGCCGTTATCGGACGCATTTTTCACCGTGATATTCTGAATCGTGCTTCCATTGCCGGAGAGCGTGATACCCCTTCCCGAGCTGCCGGAAGTCTGGGAAAAATCTATAGTAGCATTATTTTTGCCGGAAATATGTACGCCTGCCGGAAGAGAAACAGCCCCCGACTTTACAGTGCCGTCGATGACGATAGTAGTTCCGCTCTTTGCGCTCTTCACAGCCGACGCAAGACTTGTTCCGCCGTTCTTGACAATGATTTGATTTCCGCTGGAAGTGCTGCTGGAGCTGCTGGAGCTACTGGAACTGCTGGAACTACTGGAACTACTGGAGCTGGGATCAAACTGAATTTTATACAGGTTGATTCCGCTTCCTGCTGAATAGAGATACACATAACCTGAGGAACCGGTATATTTATATGTCCCCTGAGACGCGGTGGATGCCGCCGAGATGGTTCCCAGCTGCTTTCCCTGGGAATCAGCCACAACCAGTTTCCTTGTATCGCTGCCCGAACTCCTCAGAACCACTTTGATCGTGCCTGCCCCCGAAACGGGTACTTTGACAGAACGATAGGATGTGGAGCCGGTGCCGCCCAGCGCCAGCGCATATGTATAGGTCGTAGAGTCAACTGTTACAGACTCCGCTTTTACATTCATTGTCTTTGAGCTTGTCGCTGCCAGAGTCAAGCCGTCCACAGTGACATTGGAAGAAATAGTGCCGAGTTTATTAAAACCGCTGTTTTTAAAGTTCCATGATACAGACGACGCCGATACGCTGGTCGTCGACTGGCTTCCGCCTGAAGAGCTGCTGGAATCAGCGTCAACCTGAATCTTGTACAGGTTGATTCCGCTTCCTGCTGAATAGAGATACACATAACCTGAGGAACCGGTATATTTATATGTCCCCTGAGACGCGGTGGATGCCGCCGAGATGGTTCCCAGCTGCTTTCCCTGGGAATCAGCCACAACCAGTTTCCTTGTATCGCTGCCCGAACTCCTCAGAACCACTTTGATCGTGCCTGCCCCCGAAACGGGTACTTTGACAGAACGATAGGATGTGGAGCCGGTGCCGCCCAGCGCCAGCGCATATGTATAGGTCGTAGAGTCAACTGTTACAGACTCCGCTTTTACATTCATTGTCTTTGAGCTTGTTGCTGTCAGAGTCAAGCCGTCCACAGTGACATTGGAAGAAATAGTACCGAGATTTTTAAAACCGCTGTTTTTAAAGTTCCATGATACAGACGCTGCCGATACGCTGGTATGATTGCTCATCACAAGAGCAAAAACCATACAAAATGTCAACACCCCCGAAGCAACTTTTTTCATCTTTTTGATCAAAACAATACCTCCTTTTGATTATTTTTTATAAAAACTCCCTTCATTTTATACTGTAGCACAATTCTGTCAATTGTTAAATGCACAATAATTCCAAATTTTAAACCCATTTTTTGTCAACATTGCACTATTTACAGCTATCAAATTAGACGTTAACGAACAGCCTGACAACAATGCCAGGCTGTTCGTTATAATAGTGATGCCGATTCATATCATCATTTGATTTTACTCAATGGCAATATATTTCTTTTCTTCGATGGCAGGTGCGGCCTCTTTTTTCGGAAGGGATAATTTCAATACTCCATCCTCAAATTTCGCCCGGATATCCTCCTCGGTTACATCCTCGCCCACATAAAAGCTTCTGCTGCAGGAACCGCTGTAACGCTCTCTGCGGATATATTTTCCGGTTTTTTCATCCTTTTCCTCCTTATTCAGGGATGTGGATGCACTGATGGTCAGATAGCCGTCTTTCAGTTCAGCTCTTACGTCCTCCTTCTTATATCCGGGGAGATTGATATCCAGCTCATAGCCGGCGTCGCTCTCTTTTACATCAGCCTTCATCAGTTCACCGGTGTCTATCTTCTGAAAGCTTCTCATCGGATAACCAAATCCAAAGAAATCATCAAATAAATTTTCTCCCAAAATACTTGGCATTAACATAAGTCATCTCTCCTTTTCTACTAAAAACAATAAAGTTTGTTGTGTTTCTTGTTCTAGCTGTAATATAACATATGTGTTAGCACTCGTCAATAGTGAGTGCTAACAATTTATATAATTTTTAGAATTACTTATATATAAGCAGCAATGACATATAATAGAATCAGAGGACAAAAAGGAGGTAATGTTATGTCGGCTGAAGTAGCTGCATTAAATCCTGCCAGACTGGTAATGGCAGCGGTGCTGGGATTGGTCATTTTATTGGTTTTGATTATTAAATTTAAGATTCATGCAATGGTATCTATTCTTTTGGGAGCATTGGCTATCGGATTGATTGCAGGGATGCCTTTTGATGATATCATATCGGCGGTAAATGATGGTATCGGTAATACATTAAAAGGAATCGCATTGTTGGTGGGACTGGGCTCTATGTTTGGCGCGATATTGGAGGCTTCCGGCGGGGCTCAGTCCATAGCGGTGACCTTGGTTAATAAGTTCGGTGACAAGAGGGCTGCATGGGCGCTGGGAATCACAGGTCTGGTAATTGCAATGCCGGTATTTTTTGACGCCGGGCTGATTATCCTGATTCCTCTTGCGTTCTCCCTCGCTAAGAGAACCAAGCGTTCCTCCCTGTTTTACGTCATTCCTCTACTGGCGGGACTTGCGGTAGGGCATGCATTTATTCCGCCTACGCCGGGTCCGGTGCTGGTTGCCACGATGTTGAATGTGGAATTGGGCTGGGTTATTTTGGTGGGTATTTTCTGCGGAATCTGCTCTATGATAGTGGCAGGGCCGATTTGGGGGGCATACTGTGGGAAAAAGTACGACATTCCGGTGCCCGAGCATGTGGCAAACCAAGAGGACTTTGACGAATCCAAGCTGCCCGGTTTTGGATTGATCGTAGGTATTATCCTGATTCCTCTTGTGCTGATTGTACTGGATTCCATTGCGGGTGTGATTCCCGCTCTTGCCCCGGCGCAGCCGATCTTCGGATTCCTCGGCGAGCCCTTCGTGGCGTTGTTAATTGCAACGATTGTGGCGATGTTTGCATTGGGAACCAGACACGGATATTCTCTGCCGGAATTGGAAAAAATCATGACAAAGTCTCTGGAGCCTACCGGATTGATTCTGCTGGTGACGGCCTGTGGCGGCGTGCTCCGTTATATGCTCCAGTACTCCGGTCTGGGTGATGTCATTGGCAATGCGGTTTCCTCGGCAAGTCTTCCTCTGGTTCTGGTAGCCTTTATCGTGGCGGCGTTGGTGAGAATCTGTGTGGGCTCCGCGACGGTGGCGATGACCATGGCAGCAGGTATTGTGGCGGCAATGCCGGGTATCTCTGAGCTGTCCCCCCTGTATCTTGCCTGTGTCACTGCGGCAGTGGCGGGCGGTGCAACGGTCTGCTCGCATTTTAATGATTCGGGTTTCTGGCTGGTAAAGTCACTGGTGGGTGTGGATGAAAAGACGAATCTAAAGACCTGGACCATCATGGAGACATTGGTGGGGGGAACGGGATTTTTGGTGGCACTGGTTATTTCATTTTTTGCATAAAAGGCTCAAACAGGTTCAAATGGGAAAGGAACAAATAAAAATATGGATAATACAAAATTGAGAAGTCAGGAAATGCGTAAGTTGGCTCCGGAATTAGACCCTTTGAGAATTGGTACAGGCTGGAAACCGGAGGACTTGGATAAGCCTCAAATATTAATTGAGAGTACCTTCGGCGACAGTCATCCGGGGAGCGGACATCTGGATCTGCTGGTGGAGGAGGTGCGCAAGGGAATCGAGCAGGCCGGCGGCAGAGGGGCGCGTTATTTTTGTACGGATATCTGTGACGGGGAAAGTCAGGGAACCGATGGGATTAATTTCAGCCTTGTGAGCCGTGAGATGATAACCAATGTGATTGAGATACATGCCAGCGCTACGCCCTTTGACGCAGGGGTGTATCTGGCAAGCTGTGACAAGGGAATGCCGGCAAATTTGATGGGACTGGCGCGGGTGGATATCCCGGCGGTGGTAGTGCCCGGCGGAACCATGAACGCGGGACCCGAGATGCTGACTCTGGAACAGTTGGGTATGTACAGTGCAAAATTTCAGCGCGGAGAGATTGACGAAGAAAAGCTGAACTGGGCAAAATGCAATGCCTGTCCCAGCTGCGGTGCCTGTTCTTTTATCGGTACGGCGTCCACCATGCAGATTATGGCGGAGGCATTGGGTCTCGCTCTTCCCGGAAGTGCGCTGATGCCAGCTACCAGCCCGGATTTGTTGGATTATGCGAGACAGGCGGGAGAGAGGGCGGTGCAGTTGGCCACTGCGCCCAATATGCGCCCCAGTGACATTGTCACCGAGGCAAGCTTTGAGAATGCAATCCTGGTTCATGCGGCTATTTCGGGAAGCACCAACTGTCTTTTGCATATTCCTGCCCTTGCTCATGAGTTCGACATTGAAATCACGGGGGAGACCTTTGACAGACTGCACCGAAATGCGCGCTATCTGCTGAATATCCGTCCTGCAGGGAAATGGCCGGCAGAGTGTTTCTATTATGCTGGCGGAGTTCCCGCTATCATGGAAGAAATCAAGCAGCATCTCCATTTGGATGTGATGACTGTCACGGGAAAAACGCTGGGAGAAAATCTGGAAGAGTTGAAGCACAACGGTTTTTATGAGCGGTGCGAGAAGTGGCTGGAAGAATTCAACAAGCGTTATCATGTCAATTTAAGCAGAGCGGATATTATCCGCCCCTATGATGATCCCATCGGTACGGATGGAAGCATTGCAATCCTGAAAGGCAATCTGGCGCCGGAGGGAGCCGTGATCAAGCATACAGCCTGTCCGAAGGAGATGTTCAGGGCGGTGCTTCGGGCAAGACCTTTTGACAGTGAGGAAGAATGCCTGGATGCAGTGCTTAAGCATAAGGTGGAGAAGGGAGATGCCGTCTTTATCCGATACGAAGGCCCTAAGGCCAGCGGTATGCCGGAGATGTTTTATACCTCAGAGGCCATCAGCAGTGACAGGGAGCTGGGAAAAAGTATTGCGCTGATTACAGACGGCAGATTTTCCGGTGCGTCCACAGGGCCGGTGATAGGACACTGCAGCCCGGAGGCTGCTGATGGCGGTCCTATTGCGCTGGTGGAGGAGGGCGATTTAATTGAAATTGATGTGATGGAGCGGAAGCTGAATATTATCGGCGTCAACGGGGAACAGAAGACCCCGGAGGAAATCGAGGAAATTCTGACAAAGCGCCGGGCGGACTGGAAGCCGAGACCGCATAAATATCAGAAGGGCGTTTTGCGGCTGTTCAGTGAATATGCAGCGAGCCCCATGAAAGGTGCCTATCTGGAGTATTAAATATATTAATGTTTTCTGCAATGGGAGTGTATCATTGATATTCCTAAATTAATATTTCGTAAACAAAATTCAAATATTCCAAAAACAATTAGCTGATATTTTGTATTTACAAAACAAAAGGAAAAGGAGATGAACATTATGAAAAAAAGTACATTTGTTGCAATGATTTTAGGGACTATCGGCGGACTTTTATTTGCGCTGGGTATGTGCATGGCTCTGATACCGGAGTGGAATGCATTCGGGCCGGGAGTTGCCATGGGGATAATCGGGGCGATTGTGCTGTTTATTATGGTACTCGTATGGAGAAAAATGGAAAATAAAGCACCGGTTAAGTTATCAGGCAAAACCATCGGTGCAACGCTGATAGGGATTGTCGGCGCGCTGTTGTTTGGTGTTGGTATGTGCCTGACAATGGTATGGAGCCATATGGTTGTCGGAATTATAGTCGGGATTGTCGGAATCGTGGTTCTTCTCTGCCTGATTCCGTTTATCAAAGGATTAAAGTAAACGCATGAGGTGTCCGATAGGTTTACAAAACATAAAAAAGATTTTGAAAAAAATATTCTTTTTGCCGCCAATACCGACCCTGCTGATTGCGATACCTGCTTTTGGACTTGTTATATATGCGCTGGCAGGTGAAAATGTGCATCCGGTGATTACATATGTGGCGTATGCGGGGTCTGCCTATGCGCTTGTTATTACCATTACGGGAATTGCCGGCATTGTGCGTTTGATTCGGCAGGGGGCAAAAAAGCATCCGCTTGTGAAAAAGCTTTTGGGTATCCCTCTGGTCGGAAAATATTTGAGAGAGAATATGTTCCGGGCGGAGGCTGCCCTGTATCAGGGATTTTTGATAAATCTTTTTTATGCCGGCGTCAAAATGTTTTCGGGATTCTACTATAAATCCGTGTGGTTTGTGACACTGGCGGTATATTATATTTTGCTTGCCATTATGCGATTTTCTCTGCTCTATCATGTGAGAAAGAAAGAAGAGGCCGGCAAAAACAAAACTTCGGCATGGCGGAGATACCGACTGTGTGGAATTATTTTATTATTTATGAATTTTGCGCTGTCAGGTATCGTTGTGCTTGTCATACGTCAGAACGGCGGATTTGAATATCCCGGGGTGCTCATCTATATTATGGCGATGTATACATTTTACACGACTATCATGGCTGTCTGGAATGTGGTAAAATTCAGGAAGTATAAAAGTCCGATTTTGTCGGCGGCGAAGGTGATTAATCTGACGGCGGCGCTGGTGTCGATGCTTTCTCTGGAGACAGCTATGCTGACGCAGTTTGGAGCGGCGGATGACGTGCAGTTTAGGCGGATTATGACGGGGTCTACCGGGGCTGGGGTGAGCGCTATCGTGCTGGGGATGGCAGTTTATATGATTGTGCATGCGACAAAGTGTTTAAAAGGCGAGAGCGGAAAGGGGGGAGTTTATGATTCCTATATTGGTGGTGGAGGATGATGTGAAGCTGAATCAGATTGTCTGCACGTATTTAAATGACAGCGGTTTTCAGGCCAAAGGCTGCCTGAGCGCCAGGGAAGCCTATGAGGAGATGTATAACAGTCTGTATGAGTTGATTATTTCTGATATTATGATGCCGGAGATTGACGGCTTTGAATTTGCCTGCACGGTGAGGCAGGTAAACAAGACCATTCCTATTTTATTTATGTCGGCGAAGGATGACCTGCCCTCCAAACAGAAGGGCTTTCAGCTTGGCATAGACGATTATATGGTAAAACCTGTGGAGCTGGGCGAGCTTTTGCTGCGGGTGCGGGCACTTTTACGGCGGGCCAATATTGAGCTGGAGCGGAAGATTACGGTGGGGAATCTGGTGTTGGATGCGGACGGGATGAGCGCGGAGGTAGATGGGGAAGAGATTGCGTTGACTACCAGAGAATTCAATATTATTTATAAACTGCTGTCTTATCCTAAAAAGACCTTCTCGCGGGGGCAGCTCATGGACGAGTTTTGGGGCGTGGAAAGCGAGACCAGTCTCCGGGCGGTGGATGTCTATGTGACGAAGCTCCGGGATAAGCTGTCGGCCTGCGATGGTTTTAAGATTGTGACTGTGAGAGGTCTGGGATATAAGGCGGTGCTGCAATGAAAAAGGAGCGGGTTCATTATTATGGACGGATAGCAGAAAGACGGTTTGCGCTTTCTCTTTTTGCCATTTACTGCGGTATACTTCTTTTGATGTCCGGCATTCACATGGGACTCTTGGTGTTGATGAAAGATCTCCAATGCAATGAAACGATTCAATCGATTGTCCCGATTCTGTATTGGGCGATGGTGGCGGCAGGGATTACCGTGCTTACGAGAAAAAAAATAAAAAGTACTTATGAAATGCCTCTGCACAATATGGCGGAAGCCACGGGGAAGGTTGCGAAGGGAGATTTTTCTGTGTATGTTCCGCCTCTGCACACAGCGGATAAGCTGGATTATCTGGATGTCATGATTCTGGAATTTAATAAGATGGTGGAGGAACTGGGGAGCATTGAGACCCTGAAAACAGATTTTGTCTCCAATGTGTCCCATGAGATGAAAACGCCGATAGCGGTGATTAAAAATTATGCGGAAATGCTCCAGATGGAACAGGTAGAGGATAAGACGAGAAAAGAGTATGCACAATCCATAGAGAGTGCCGCGGAAAAACTCTCTCATCTAATCAGTAATATATTAAGGCTGAATAAGCTGGAAAACCAGAGTATCATACCGGAAGTGGCGGATTATGATATATGCCGACAGCTCTGCGAGTGTATTCTGCAATTTGAGGACATGTGGGATGAAAAGGAGATTGAGCTGGAGACACGGGTGGAGGAGGCCGCCATGGTAAAAGCGGACGCCACTCTGTTGGAGCTGGTGTGGAATAATCTGATTTCCAATGCAATCAAATTTACAGAGCGGGGCGGAAGCGTTACAATCTGTCAGACATCTGGTGAAGGCCGTATCACAGTGGCTGTCTCCGACACAGGATGCGGTATAGCGAAAGAAAATATAAATCATATTTTTGACAAATTTTATCAGGGAGATACTTCTCATTCAAAGGAAGGAAACGGCCTTGGGCTTGCTATGGTGAAGCGGGTGCTGGAGCTGATGGATGGGGATATTCAGGTGGTCAGCGACAAGGGGAAAGGGAGCACTTTTACAGTGACACTGCCGACGGCTGACGCCGGCAGCAGGCTTTAAAGGGAGGCATGTGAGATGGAAGTTTCAGAAAAACAGCAAAAGAATTTTGTCGGATATGAGTACAAGGAAATTATTGCGGACGGCAGCAGAATATCTTTTTTGCTTGACGGGTATGAGAATTTGGGCTGGGAAATCGACGGAAAGCTGCAGGAGAGAAACGGCTCTAAGCTGGCAGTCAGACGGAAGGTAACGGTGCATCTTAAGCGGAACCGCAAGATTATCAACAAGGCGGAGCTGACAAGACTCCAGAGAAATTTTGAGGCATGCGTCAGGGAGATTGAGGCGCTGGAGAAATCAAAGACGTCCGTTGCCGCCATGTATGCGATAGTACTTGGGATTTTTGGAACAGCGTTTATGGCAGGGGCGACTTTTGCGGTAACAGCGCAGCCGCCGCAGTATATTTTATGTATTCTGCTTGCCATACCGGGGTTTCTGGGATGGATATTTCCATATTTTTTATATAAAAAAAAGGCGGAGAAGCAGACGGAAAGGCTTACGCCGCTGATAGAAGCAAAATATGATGAAATCTATGAAATCTGTGAAAAGGGAAGTAAGCTGATTTATTAAATTATTTATCATGGCATAAAGGCGTGTGGAATAAGAACCATACGCCTTTTTTGCGTCTAAAAATATTTCTATCCCGTAAAAGCACGGTTACTGTTATATTATTTTACTACAGATTAGTAGTAAAATTAAGACCTTGCGAAACTTTGTGTTATTATGTAAAAAAATAAATCTTTTCATTGGCAGCTTTTAAGGGGGGAAGGATATGGAAAAGCTTGAGATAGTCCAAAACGGTTCTTTTATCAGGAATTGTTATTATCCCGGAAAGCTGCTTCATGCCAGTGATTTCATAAACGAGCAGGAATATGGCCGCCGGAAACTGGAGTTTCTGAATCGGAAGTTCCACGGCTGCGGCATCATTGAGGGATTGGAGGTTCAGGTTCGCAGGGACGGCAGTCTGAAGCTTACGGCGGGCAGCGCCATAGACCCTCAGGGACGAATTCTTCTGCTGCCTCAGGACACCCGGTGGGAAGCGAAGGATATCGAGAATTTGGATAATGAAAATCCGGATAGAGAAAATGGGCAGGATTTTATTCTGGGTATTCATTACGCAGAGACGCCTGTGGAGACGGAGCAGGTTTTGGTGTATGAGAACGCGGAGGCCTGTCAGGTTGCGAGGATGGCGGAGACTGTTTGCCTGAGGGCTTATTCCAGAGAGGAGTGGCAGCGGCTGTGGGCGCAGGGCAGCAGGAGCAGGGAATTTCTTGTACAGGAAAGGGTGTTGTACGAGAAGGAGGGAGTGCGGCTGGTACTGCGGCTGCCCAGTCTGATTCCCAGAGATTGTGTATTTCGACTGCGCTTGCAGATACAGGCTGCGGGGAAGGCGAAGGCGCATATCCGATGGCGCGGTGTGGCGAAGCTTCAGGGGGCGTTTTTTTCCTCATCCGGGAAATCTCTTCAGATTCTGGAGAAGGAGTGGACAGGTCTGTCGGGCATGATGCAGCAGGAGTGGGAGCTTTGTACGGAGGAGGGCAGGAAGCTTCCGGTGGCGCTGGAGCTGAGTCAGTTGGAGGTGGCGGTCGAAGGACTTGACCTCGCAGTGCCGGAGACCTGTCAATTTTATATAGATACGGCGGCCGAGTATCATATGGCGGCGCGGAAAAGTCTGTGGGAGACACAGGAGTACCAAAAGCCGTCGGGAAAGGAGCCGACTCATTCGGCAGACTGGCTTCCGCTGGCGTGCTTAAGGCTGCAGCCGGACTTGGAAAGCGGCAGAGCTTGCGCTTTTTCGATGGAGCTGCTTGAGGATTCCGGGCTGAGGTTCTATACGACCAGACCGGGCGAGGAGGAGCTGCTTTGGCGGATTGAGGAGGAGAACGGCATTGTTGATATCCGATGGCGGAATCTGTTAAAAAATTTTAAACGGGCGCCGCAGCCGCCATTGCCGCGGCCACCGTTACCGCGGCCGCCATTGCCACAGCCCTTGCCGCCGCAGGAACCGTCGGCTTGCCCGGAGAAGGGAGCTAAGGATGTCCGGCGGGGAGTGACGGTGATTCCCATTCCCGGGCATTATCGGCGGGGGCAGATATTGTACTCCGATGAGATTGCCCACGGTTTTCCGGGTGAGGAAGTGTTGATCTATTGGGGCGTGATTTACGAAAACCGGGATCATGTGTATTGGAATCACAGCAAGGTACAGTACACGGTGGTTCAGGGAGAGCAGAAGCTATTTCCCGGGCTGTGGGACACGGGCAGAGAGGGAGGGCGGAATATTGAGAGGCAGGCGCTCCGGCAGAATGTGGAGAAGGGAACCTTTCAGATTGCGTTGACTTTGTCCGCCGGTTTTCGGAAGAGCAGGGGCAGGGAGGTCGCTATTTCATGGACGGCGTTCAGGATCGTTTAGAAAGCGAAATTTTGCAGACGGGAAAGAGTCTTTTGAAGGTTTTGAAAAGCTCTCTTTGTCCCGAATATGTGCGGGATGAGGATGCGGTTGTGCTCACCGCGCCCTGGGATGAGGAGGACTATCGAGTGGGCATTTACCTGTATGACATACAGGATTATTCTCTGGTTTCTGCCCCGGGCGTTTTTATAGATGAGAAAAAAAGGCGGTTTCCCCCCAAGGCGGCGGAGCTCTCCTATCTGATTTTCTGTAATCAGAATCACCGCTTCGGAGGTCTGCAGAAGGAGCAGCTTCATCTGGTGTTAAACGAGATTGTCCGCGCCGTATATGACAATCCGGTGCTGGAGAGGGAGGACGGGGAGAAGGTGGAGCTCTCTTTTCTGCGGGAGGATGTGGAGTTTAAAATCCGGCTGTGGGGCAGCTTTAATCAGGCGCTGTGGCCGGCGGTATATGTGAAGGCGGCGCCTGTGCTGATAGCTTCCCGGCGACTGCAGTCGGTCACCAGAGTGGAAGAGAGAGATTATGATGTGAAAAAGAGGTAGTCTGTATGAAGCCTGTAGTGGTTCAGGGAACAATATTAAAATGCAATTTCGGGAACATACCCACGCCGATCATGGTGCTGCCCGACAAAAAGGTGAATGCCATGACCCCTGTGGCAGTTAAAACGGATCACATACCTCTCTTAAATATTTTGCCCTTCGGCATGTGTTCCAATCCCGCCAATCCCATGGTGATCGCTGCAACCGCTGCGGCGTTGGGGGTGCTGACGCCCATGCCCTGCATACCCTGTACTCTGCAGGACTGGAGTAAGCCCTGTCAGAAGGTAAAGGTACATGGAAAGGAGGCTGTCACAATGGATTCCAAATTACAATGCGTCTACGGAGGAACGATACAGGTGACAGCGCCGGTCTGTCCCACGGTGCTTCTCCAGGAAAATTAATTTTCCCGAAAATAAATTGTTAGATTGTTTATGCCGCATGGACGGCGGAAAGGAGTAATATGGCAGAATATTTATCACCGGGTGTATATGTGGAGGAGTTTGACGCCGGAATCAAGGCGATGGAGGGTGTGGGCACCAGTACGGCAGGTTTTGTGGGTATGGCTCAGAAGGGACCGATACAGGGGCTTCCGGTATTGATTACCAGCATGGCGGATTATCAGAGGCGTTTTGGAGGGTATCTCCCGGAGCGTATTTATGGAGGCCTGCGTTTTCTGCCCTATGCGGTGGAGCAGTTTTTTAACAATGGCGGCTCCTCCTGCTATGTGATGAGAGTGTGCGGGGATGCCGAGAGTGCGAAAGGCGTCTTTGCCGAGGCGGATAAGCAGTTTTTGGAGCTTAATGCCTCCAATCCCGGCACATGGGGCAATAAGCTTCAGGCAAAGCTTACCGCTGTGCCGAAAAATCGAACAAAGGCGGATGAGGTAACAGTAAATGAAGGGATTCTGGTTCAGATGACGGCAGAGGACGCAGGAAGTTATCAGGCGGGAGATGTGGTCTGCCTTCAGCAGAATGTCACGGTTGAAAAGGACGATAAAAAGGAAACCACAGTCAGTCTGTCCTATCATTCTGTCAGTCAGGTGGAGGGCAGCGCGGTCAGTCTTCAGGGAAGTATCAGTATACCGGAAACGGGAGAAAAGGAGTATTTTCTGTATCTGGTGGAGTGGAATGTTGTGGTGAATGACGATACGGCAACGGAGCAGTACGAAGGGCTTTCCCTGAACCCTGCCCGCAGCAACTATATCGAACAGGCCATGGAAAAGTCCCAGTTAGTCACAGTGAAGGTAAAGGACTTGGAGAATAACGGAATCGGAGAGCTGTTGGGAACGGACAAGGAGCCTTCGATTGAGGTGACCTTTGAAGGAGGAACCGACGGGGATATCAAAACGGATCAGTCCGAAAACGCGAAGCTCTACATAGGGGATGACGGTTCATCGGATCAGAGAACCGGACTGATGGCGTTTAAGACTCTCTCGGATGTGAGTATCATGGCGATTCCGGGCATCACGGATCCGGCGGTACAGAGCGCGCTTGTGAGTCATTGTGAAAGTATGAGCAATCGCTTTGCCATTCTGGATATGCCGGCGGATGCAAAGGATGTCTCCACCCTGCAGGAATTCAGGGAGAATATCGATTCCAATTACGCCGCCATGTATCATCCCTGGGTGCAGTGCTATGATCCTCTTGCCAATCGCAATGTGTATCTGCCGCCCTCCGGTTCCATGGCCGGAATCTACGGGCGCACGGACAATACCAGAGGGGTACATAAGGCGCCGGCAAATGAGGTGGTCAGAAACTGTACGGGACTGTCCGTGAAATATAATGAGGTGGAGCAGGGGAAGTTAAATCCCAAGGGCATTAATCTGATCCGGCAGCTTCCCGGGCAGGGAATCCGAGTGTGGGGAGCCAGAACCTGCTCCAGCGACGGTAACTGGAAATATGTCAATGTGAGAAGGCTTTTTATTTTCATCGAGGAATCCATCAAGGCAAACACCAACTGGGCGGTATTTGAGCCCAATGATGAGATCCTCTGGTCGAGAGTGGAGGGAACTATCCGGGTATTTCTGACTACGCAGTGGCGGAACGGCGCTCTCGCGGGCTCGACGGCTGATGAGGCATTTTTTATCAACATAGGGAAGAGCACCATGACAGAGGATGATATCCTGAACGGAAGGCTGATTTGCATCATAGGCGTCGCTCCGGTACGTCCCGCGGAATTTGTGATATTCCGCATCACCCAGAAAATGGAAAGCGCACAGTGAGGAGGAACAGTAGATGGCAATGGTATATCCCTTTAAAAAATATAATTACGAGGTCACGATAGACGGCAAAGTGGTGGGCGGGTTTTCGGAGGTCAGCGCGCCGGATGTGTCCTCGGACCCCATCGAGTACCGGGAGGGCAACTTTGCGGTAAATACAGTTGGCAAGCAGCCCGGCATTATCAAGTACGGCAATATCACTCTGAAATGGGGCATGACAGAATCCATGGAATTGTATAACTGGATGAAAGAGGTGGAGGGCGGCACCATCAATCGCAAGACGGTGGTGATCAGTCTGCACGATGACAAGCAGGCTGAGATTGCAAAATGGACGGTAATTTCCGCATGGCCGACCAAGTATACCGCGCCGGATTTCAACGCCACCAGCAACGAGGTTGCGGTAGAGACGCTGGAGCTGGCTCACGAGGGCGTGACGAGAGATAAATAAGCAATAAGTAAGTAAATAAAGAAGGGAATATAAAATGTTGATTCAGACGGAATATGAGTTTATGCTGCCCAAGGGTTATGCGGATGCTAAGGGAGAGCTGCACCGCCGGGGCGTTATGCGGCTGGCCACGGCGATGGATGAAATTGAAGCGATGAAGCATCCCGGGATAAAGGGCAATCAGGATTATCTGTCCGTGGTTCTGCTGTCCCGGGTGGTGACGAAGCTGGAGGGAGTGGACGCGATAACGCCGGAGCTCATCGGAAAATTGTTTACGGCGGATTTTACTTATCTTCAAAATATGTATGAGACAGTCAACAAGGCGGAGGATCCGATGATTCAGGTGCAATGTCCTCACTGCGGCAAGAGCTTTACTGATACGCTAAATTTTGCTATAGGGGAATGACAGTAATTGGCAGGGAGGAATTGTGCCGCGAGCTCTCCTTTATCGGATATTATTTCCATTGGCCCAAACAGGAAATTTTGCAGATGCCTCATCTGGAGAGGCGCAGATACTGCGAGGAAATCAACCGGATCAACAAAAAGCTTAACGGTGATAAAAATCTGTTCCGGCCTTAAATATACAGTGTGGAGGAATCTATTATGGCACAGCAGTCATTTCCCCGGTTTGTAAATCCCTTGCCCGGTTATCGCTTTATTGTGTCAGTGAACAATATACTCATGGGCTTCCAGAAGATTTCCGGAATCAGGAGACAGGTGGAGACGGAGAGCTATCAGGAGGGAGGGGACAATATATGGATGCATGTATTTCCGAAGTCCTGCGGCGGAGAACAGCTTCTGCGTCTGGAAAAAGGAATTTACGCCGGGCTGACCAATCCCTTATGTCTGGCGGGGCAGAAAATACCGGGGGCGCTCACGGTGATGGTCACGGACAATCAGGGTCTGCCGCTGAAAATTTATCTGTTCATGGAGCTTATCGTGAAGGCGTGGGAAATCGGAGAGCTGAGCGCGGATCAGAACGGTGTGTTGATCAACCGGTTTGAGGTCAGTTATGAATATTTTCAGATAGTGGGGTGATGAGCTTGGAGATAAAATCCATTGTCTATGAGACACATGGCATCCATCTGGAATATGCGCGGCAGGGAGGAAGCGGCGCGGTCAGGACAGAGGGCGTGGATTGGAGCAGGGAGCGGGAGCGGTTGAAGGAGTCGCTGCTTCCCTTTGTGAAGGAGGCGGTGCAAAAGCAGCTCAAGGAGGAACGGGAGTATTACAAATCTCGTCCTTCCCTGGCGGCAAAGCATATGGAACAGCTCTTTGGGGCGGGCAATGTGGAGCAGGCCTTTCTTCCCAGAGTCACCTCGCAGGTATATGAGCGGATAGAGGAGCGCATCCGTCAGGAGCGCATCCGAAAAGGCAGATAGCTCCCGGGATTGGAGGAAGCGATAGATGATATTGAAAAAAGCATTTATCTGTCCCTTTGACGGTACAAATGCGCAGCGAAAGCATGAAGCCGCATTTTATGTACCCTTTAATCCCACCGAGCTGACAATTGAAGAGGCGGTTGGCCTGTCGGATGTAGATGAATATGAGTATCGGGATAATACGAAAAATCTCTTGGCGGGGAGGAGCATCGGCTGGCAGAAGCCTGTGGAGGGCAGCGCCCGGAGCGTAAAAAAAGGAAAAATCACACTCTCCATGACACTTTTTTTTAATACGCTGACCTCGCTCTATCAGACGTCCTATGAGGACGTGCGGGGGTACGTTCAAAAGCTGTATTATTACAACAACAAAGACATTGCCAAAGACAAAAAACCGCAGCAGATTTTTTTTGAATGGGGCAGCATCGCCGTGGCGGGCATCCTGACGCGGATGCAGGTTCGTTACACCATGTTTTCGCCGGACGGAAAACCCGTGCGGGCGCAGGCGGAGATTTCCATTGCAGGTCAGTATTATGGGGAAAAGAAGGTCAAGATTTCCACTGTGGCGACAGAGATACCAGAGGTGGGATTGAGCAACTGGAAGGATGATTATAAAGACCCGGGAAATCCCCGGCTGAAGCTGGGAGATGCCTCGGCGGGCTGACATCCGGGAGGGAGATGCCTTGGCACAGAGGATCAATGGAAAGAATTTAGCTGAAAAATATAAGGATTTTGTAAATCCCTGTATTCAGGTGTCGATAACAGGGCAGCAGATTTTCACAGACATGGAATGTCTGTTGGAGCGGGCGGAGATTCTCTCCACTCTGGAGCGGGAACCGGATATGGCGGTTTTGGTATATTCGGTGAGACATGGGGAAAACGACGGTTCGGACAGTCTGGAAGCCCTGCTTGCTCTGGGGAAAAAGGTGGAGATTAAAATCGGCTATGGAGAGAGCTTATCCCGGGTATTTCTCGGATATCTCCATGAGCTTCAGGTGTACGACTGCGGGCAGGGGCTGTGGGAATATACCTTGCTTTGTCTGGATGTGAAGGGACTGATGAAAAAGAACAGCTCCTTTCAGGTGTCCGGTCCCCGGAAGGTGCAGCAGTGCCTGACGGAAATTTTGAAGACGTCCTGTTATCAGAATTTCATGGAGAGTCAGGATATCGGTTCACTGCCCCAATTTTTGAATCAGGACTGTGTTATCAAGGGCGAGACTCATTACGACTGGCTTTGTGCATTGGCGGATTATCTGGGATATGCCTTTTATTGTGACCGGGGAAAGCTGATTTTTAAGGAACTTAAAAAAGACCTGGCGGACACCTGTATTTTGACAAAGGAGTATGGGCTGCAGGCGGTGCGGATGGTGGCGACACTGACCGGACAGACGGGGAGCATACAGATCAACGGGTATAACCGAAAGGATGAGAAAATCGCGGGCAGTGCAAAATGGCCGGGCATATCGGCTCCCTTTTGCACAAATGTAAAGAATCTGCTAAAAGACTGCGGCTATGTGCGCTGGAACATGGAGCTGGAGACAGGGGAACAGGCGGCGCATCAGGCGAAGGCTTTTATGGACAGGGCTCTGGAAAGGTGTGCGCGTCTGGAGGCGCTCCATATCGGTCTGCCGGAGCTGAAGCCGGGGATGTATGTGGTGGTGAATGAAGAAAAGCAGTCAGGCCTGTCGGGTACGCTGTATGTGGACGAGACCATGCAGCTGATAGACGAGGGAGGATATCGGACGGTGGTGCGGGGAGCCAGAAAGTAAGGATGGAGGTGTGGGTATGCTCTCTGATTACATAGATGGCGATATGATGACGCAGATGGCGAGGGGCGAGGGAATGTGCCCGACCTATGATGTCTGGGGCATCGTGACGGAGGCTTCGGAGAACACCGAAAAAGGCAATGTGCGGGTCAAGATCAAGACCATGCAGGACAATCAGGATATTTTTGACAATGTTCCGGTGCTGACCTGTTACGGCGGCGGTGAATACGGATTTTTTTGCCTGCCGGAGGAGGGGGATGTGGTTCAGCTGACATTTCCGGGAGGGGATTTTCGCCATCCGGTGGTCACAGGCTGCCGATTTCCTGCGGACAGTGCGTTTGCAAAGGGACTGTATGATAAAAAGAATCTGAAAAAAGCGTGGCAGATGAAAAACGGCAGCGCAATCCTTTTTTCGGGTGAAAAGGGGAAGGAACAAATCGAGATTCGCGGCTCGGAGAAGATGCGCTGGAGGCTGGACGAGGAAAAGCAGCAGATTGAGCTTGGAGACCAGGAAGAAAAGAACAATATCCGCGTGGCAAAAAAGGATGGAAAAATCACTGTCATGGCGGAAAAGGAAATCTGTCTGGAATGCGGTGAGAGCAGTCTGGTGCTAAAAAAGGACGGCTCCATCACCCTAAGTGGCAAGGAACTGACGCTGGAGAGCAAAACGATTCAGCTTCAGGGCAGGAGCAAGGTGCAGCTCAAGGGACAGGAGCTTGCCATGGAGGGCACGACGGGAATTTCCATAAAGGCTAAAGGGCAGATTAAGGCGGAGAGCAAAGGCGCCCTGAAGCTCTCGGGAGCCATGATTCACTTGAATTGAGACGGGAGGGATGAGAAATGTCAACGGGATGGAAATTTCCCTTTGTCATATCAGCCGAGCATGGAAGGGTGGAGATTAGTGAGCTGAAGGAAAATATCCGGGAATCGGTAAAGATCATTCTTTTGACGGAGCCGGGGGAGAGAGTGCTGCACCCGGAGTTTGGAACCAAGCTGCACCAGTTTCTCTTTGAAAATATAGACAGTCAGACGCAGGAGATGATAGAGCGGGAGGTCAGACATTCTCTCCAGATGTGGGAAAATCGGATAGACAATATAGAGGTGCTTGCAGATACGGAGGAAGAACGGCAGGGGACGCTTCGCGTCACGGTCTGTTATGAAATTCTGAGCGGGCCTGCGGGTCGGGCGGAGAATGACAGAGTGGAGGTTCTGGTGTCATGAGATGGGATCCGAAGACAAGGATTAAAAAACTGGCGCTTGCCTATCACACCGGCTGGGAATATACGTGTGACAGCCGGGAGGCGGGCAGTGTCATGACGGATATTTTTGTGGACATGATGTGGGACAATTGGGGGCGCTATACAGATATATGGAAGAAGCACAGGCAGGAATTTCTGTCGGTGATACCGCCGCAGGGAAGGGAGGCGCGCAGATTAAAAACCGGTCTGGCGGTGAGAGCTTCTGGAGGAAATCACGGAGGATGGCTTCCCCGATATACTGGAGCTTACACGGTGCCCGCGGAGGGCAGTCTGCTGCGTTTTGTCGTACAGGAGGAGCTTCAGCTGACGGCAGCCGGACTTTGTTATGCAATATACCAAGAGGGACTTTGCGCATGGCTGACCTATGAGGGCGGGTCGGACAGAGGACAGGATGCCTTTGAGATACCATTGTTTCAGGCGGTGGGCACAGAGCTGAGCCATCCGGTTTTTTGCTGGCGGTTTGAAAATCTGTGCAATGGGAGGGCGTCCGTGCAGTTTGAGGTGGAGCCTGTATCGCGGGACGACGGTGATTTGTGCCGGGAGGACAGTAATGTGTGCCGGGACGACAGCGCCCTGCCGGGTCAATGGCAGATTGGTGACGGAGTCCATACCTATCCCCTGGAATGGTCGCAGTCGGAGGGACGGGGTCTGCTGCGGGGACACACGCCCGCCTTTGCCGAAAATCTGGAGGAGACGCAATATGAAATCTGTCTGGAGCTTCCATCCGGGGAGGAGTTGAGCGTTCCGTGGCTGGAGGCGCTTTCCCGGGGAATCCGTCTGAGGGAGCAGGGAGTCTGCCGGGAGCCGGAGCTGTGTCTGACGGAGGCAGGTATCTGCGACGGAGAGCGCCTGCTGCCCTTTACGGATGAGCCGGAGGCTGCCGCGTGCTGTTATCTGGCGTGCGACAGTGTGCTGGCTTTAAAAGGCAGAGAGGTAACGCTTAAGTTTGCGGAGAACTATGAGACGGAGGAAAAAGCTCCGTCAGCAGTCCCCAGGGAGTATCAGAAGCTTTATAAAAAATATCCATGGCTGAAGTCGGCGGAGACGCTGCAGAAATGGAAGGTTCAGGAGACTCTGTGGGAGTATTTTGACGGGAACTTTTGGCGGAAGCTGTCCGGAAGCGATGCGTGGGAGACCGGATGTCGGCCTGATAAAAAGGGAGAGCGAGAGCTGCGCTTTACGGTGCCGGTGGACATGCAGCCCTGCAGCGTTGAGGGGGAGGAGCATCTTTATATTCGACTTCGTTCGGTCAGGGTGGAAAATGCCTATGCCGCTTATTATCAAAAGCTGATTCCCGTGCTGGAGCATATCCGTTTCGAGACAGAGGAGCGCAGAATGGAGCCGGTAGCCTCAAAGCTGCCGGATATCTCGAAAACAGGGCAGAATCGAATGTATCTGGGCTTTGACAAAGAGATTACCAGTGATAATCGCTGGTATACGGATTCGGGATGTCTGACATTTTTACCGGAACAGATTCTGGGAAGGCAGGTTCGCTTTGGCAGGGACGCCTTCTGGGTGGAGCTGGAATGTGAGGAGCCTGTGACGCTCTCTGCCCTCTATGCCAATTATGTAGAGGTGCTGGAGCTTGCGGCGGAGGGTGAGACAAATGCTGCAAAAGCCTCAGACACGCAGATTCCCGCAGGCACGGTCTTTCATATCGAGACGGACAGGCTGGGAGTCCTGGACGCCGTATCCACCTATGATGCCCGGTATGACGGCAGGGGGACGGTTTTGTGGGAGGAGGCTCAGTGGCGGGAGAGCTATCCTGCATGTCTGGGTCGGATGATTTCCGTCATGGACATGGACTTGCTTTTACAAAAAAGTTATCCGTCTGTTAGTGTACTTTCGTGCAACTATATCGAGGAGAGCCGGGAATTAACCGTTGTGCTGGAGCCGCGTGGAGATTGCGGAAAAGAGCTGCTGCAAAGGCTGCTGCCGGAAATCCAGGAATGGCTGGAAGAGACGCTGCGGCATATAGGGCTTTTGTGGCTGGGCGGCAGTTGCGTAATTTGTCGGGAAAGAGAGGAGATACCGGATGGAAAGGTCACTGGATGACAGCAGTTACCAGGCGGTCTATGAGAAAGCCATGGAGCGGCTGCAGAGACAGGCTCCCTGGTGGACACACAGGGAATTGTCCGACCCGGGCATCACGCTGCTGGAGCTTTGGGCGCTTCTCGCCGATATGCAGAGCTTTTATCTGGATCAGCTGCAGGAGAGCCACTATCGCAAGTACCTGAAGCTTCTCGGCATTGCGCCGGACGAGGGAGAATGCGCCTGGGCTTGGATATTTTTTGGCAATGTGGTGGAAGACTGTACGATACCCCGGGGGACAAAGCTTCTGGCGGACAAAATGGTGTTTGAGCTGGAGGAGGAGACGGAGCTCACCGCCAATTGTCTGACAGGTTTTTATCAAAATGACGGCAGAAATCGGATAGAGGTCATGAATATGCGCCGCAAGCATGAGTTTGCTCTGCAGGATGAGGGCAGGCAGCCGCTCTTTACCCTAACATTCCGACATGCTGTGCAAAAAGGCCGGGAGCTCACGCTGTTTATATTGCTGAATGAGCAGGACAAGCGGAATCCCGTGGAGGGAGATTTCTGCATGGCGCGTCTGGCATGGGAATACCGGACGGTAAAGGGCTGGCGGGAGGCTCGAGTCATCAGGGACGAGACAAAGGGGCTGCTTTACAGCGGGCAAATCCGTCTGCGTGTGGAGGGCGAGATGGACGGCGGGATACTGCGGCAGGAGGAGCAGATTGACGGAGAGGAGGGCTATGCGATACGGTGCCGGATTAAAGAAGGCAGCTATGACGTTATGCCTGTGCTGTATAAAATCTGTCTGAACACGGGAAGAGCCATACAGAGAGACACGCAGTGCTGCGAGGAGCAGTTTACGTTGTCCGGGGAGCATCCCCGCGCCGGGCTGCAGAGCTATCTGGCCAGGACGGGAGAGCTGCGGGTCTTGATTTGGCGGGGAAATGAGGAATGGGAGGACATTACGGAGGATTGTGAGATTGATCCGCCTGTCATAGCCGGGCAGCAGGTGCGGTACGTGTACCCGGCTCCAAAATATCTGTCGGAGAAAGAGAGGCGGTGTCGAATTGTCTGCAGTGTGCAGGGGATGAGCGAACAGTATCGTCCCTGTCATATCACGGGAGTCACTTCCCAGCAGCTCCTGCTTCCCTGGCAGGGGATTGTGAAGCGGGAAACAAAGCTGATGCTTCGGCAGACAAGCCAAGGAAGACGGTACCGGGAGTATGAACAGCGGGAGCCGGAGGCGACCCGGTTTGACAATGCGTGGCATTGGCAGGGAGAGGAAATCGTGCTGGGAGACGGCAGACATGGTCGTATTCCGGAGGAGGCGGAGGATGGTCTTCTTCTGACCTCGCTGGTATTATCCGAGGGCGAGGAGGGCAATGTGGCCATCGGTAAAATCAGAAACTGGGAGAAGCCGGAGCTTTTTGCCGGTATCACCCTGCGCAATATGATGAGCGGCAGAGAAGGCAAGGATGCAAAAACGCCCTCAAAACAGTTTGTGGAAGCGGGAAACCTGCTTCTGCGGGAAAATCGCCTTGTGACCAAGCAGGATATCCACAAACTTGCCATGGAGACACCGGGACTTTTGCTGAAGGGAGCGGAGGCGGAGTGGAGGGATGGAGAGATCCTGGTGAAAATTATCCCCAGGGAATCCTTAAAGCATCCTGACTGCGTGGAAAAATATCGGCAGGAGACCGCAAAATATCTGGAACAGTATCGTATCATAGCCAGTCAATTAAAGGTTCTGGTGACTGAGGGGACAGCTTTGGGAGGCATAGGGGATTGAAAAAGCAGTGTCTTTCCGCAAAATATTTATCCAAATGCGGATTCCAAAGGGGCTTTAAGGAAGAGGAAACAGGAAATTTGAAACTGTCCGCAAAGGGCGAGGAGGGTATTTTTGTCAGCCAGACCTATGACAGCGGAGAGAGACAGATGCAGTGGAATCGCATCGTGCTGGACATCAGCCATAATGCGGTATTTCATGCATACATCTGGATTTTTGAAAATCGGCAGGAGGGGGAGGCTGCCGACGCCATTGAGAATATGGAGGCTCGGTTTGAGTATATAAGAGGGCAGGCGCAGTATGACTCCAACTACCGGGATCAGCTTCTGTACGATAAGGACGGCGGGACGGGTCGCTATGCAAGGCTCGCGGTAAAGGTCACCGCGAAAGGCGAGGAGGTTTTCTTCCGGGGTTACGCCATGTCCTTTCCAAAAGAGAGCTTTACGGCATATCTGCCGGCCATCTATCGGAACAATCCGCAGCTGGAACGCTTTCTTGCGGTATACCAGTCCATATATCTGGAGCTGGAGGAGAAAATAGACGCTCTGGCGCAGGAGCTGGACTATGAGTGCTGTAGTGAGAAACAGGTCGTGAAACTGGCGGAGTGGATGGGCTGGGGCGGATTGGCGGAGCGGCTGGGTCGTGACGGACAGGCGGACGGCGACCGGATACTGCGGGCGCTTTTGCGGGAGGGAATCTCGCTGGCGGAAAAAAAGGGAACCGGCGGATATTATACCCGATTGGCTGAGATTTTTTGGGAGCAGAAGGCGATACTGCTGGAGGAGCCGGAGTCGCGCAGAGCTACGGTTCTGATTCTGGGCGCGCCGAAGGACGGTCGGGAGGCCTGTCTGGAGTGGATAAAGCGGACGGCGCCCATAGGAGTGAGCATTGATTATGTTTTTCTGCACAAGACGGACAGACTGGACGGGCAGTATTTTCTGGATGTGACCGCCTGTCTGTCCCGGTATGAGTCGGAGCTGAGCGAGGGCGGAGTCCGCATCGGCAATTTAAAATTACTATAATTTCCAGGGGGCGGCAGATGGAGGGATATGGTTCTATAGAGGAGCAGACACAGGATTATACCGAGCTTTTTATGCTTTTGCAGAGAGAAAGCGCGGAAGCATTGCAGGGACTTTTTGAGGAAGCGGAAAAAAAGATTATGGATAAGGAGCAAAACAGCGGGATTTTTCTGCCTTCCGTATATTTAAAAAGGTGCTATGCGCTGACAGAGACGGCTTATTTTCTGGTGATGTTCGCCTTTTGCTGTGAGCTGGAGGGGGGACTGTGCCTGGAATTTCGGGAAAAATACCGTGAGGGGCGGCCAAATCTGCAATATGCGTTTCATTTACTATCTGCTGTTCTGCCCGTGGATTTTATGCATATTGCACAGCTTAGTCAGGAGAACGGGGAGCTGGGCGATATTCTGGCGCTGTCTGTCGGGTTTGGGGAAAACGGCAGTCTGCTGCAGCAGCCGTTGACCCTGAATCAATCGGCGTTTTACTTTCTCTTAACCGGCACGCTGCAAAAGGAAGCCTGGTATCGCCCGTTTTTTCCCGGGGAGGCCAACGGCTGGGAAGAGCTGCCCGGAGAGCAGGATATGCTGCCGCTGCATGAGCGGGAGGCAGGGCTTCTCCGCCATCATATCCAGAGCAATTGCCGGGCGTCTGATTCGGAAAATAAAGCTCCCTTCCGAATTGTATTGCATGGGAATCAGGGAGTGGGAAAACATACGCTCGTATGTAATGTGTGTGAAAAAGAGGCTGTCAATGCGATATTTGTCAATCTGGAGCGGATGCAGGGAGAGGATAAGAGCCTGTGGGTGTGGAATCAAAATAGACAAACACTGCGGTTTTTCTGTAGACTTGCCATGCATATAGTGGTTCTGGAGCTTGGAAAAAATGTGTCGGAGGCTGCTCTGGATGGCGGGAAATGGCAGGAGCTTCTGGATTTTCTGCTGACAGAGACTCTGGGCGATATGCCGGTGGTCTTGCTGACGCAGACGCAGGAAGCCGCCCGGATGGCGGAAGGTTTGGCGCAGCTGTGGCTGGAGCCCGCGCGGCATTTGACCCCCGAGGAACAAAAACAGGCATTGGAGGCGTGGCTGCAGCCTGAGGAGCGCCGGGTATGGCAGGCGCAACTGCTGGAAAAATATCGGCTGAATATCGGAGAGTTCCGGGAAAAACAGAGAGCCATTGCGCTCTGGGCCAAGGCACAAGGCCTCTCTCTGGCGGCTCCCGCCGCATGGGAGGCAGGGCTGCGGGAGAAAAATATCATGTCCGGACTTGGAAAAGTGATTGAAAACAACGATGCTTCGGAGGATATCGTCCTGTCGGAGGAGTGCCGCAGACAGCTTGAGACGGTGATAGAGCTGGCGGAGGGCTGGAAGGGCAGACAGGGGCTCCACCTGCTGTTTCACGGAAGCTCCGGCACCGGCAAGACCATGGCGGCCTCCATTCTCGCCAGGAGACTGCACCTTCCTCTTTTTAAAGTGGATTTGTCCCGGATATTTGATAAATACATCGGCGAGACGGAAAAGCATATGGATGAGATTTTTCACATTGCGCAAAAAAATCATTACCTCCTGTTTTTTGACGAGGCGGATGCGCTGTTTTCAAAGAGAACCGGGATTCAGGATGCCCGGGACAAATACGCGAATGTGTCCACCTCTTATCTGCTGCAGCGGATAGAGGAATATGACGGAATGCTGATTATGGCGACCAATCTGTTAAACCATTTTGACGACGCCTTTGTGCGCAGGATTCGTTTTGTCATTAAATTTCGGGATTTGGATGAGGGAGGCAGGGAGCTTTTATGGGAAAAGGCTCTGGCAAACGAGCTGCCTGTGGCTGAGGATGTGTCCTTTGGCGAACTGTCGCGGGCTGTCAGGCTGAGCCCTGCCAGAATCCGCGCCGCCGCCCGGGTCGCCGGGTTGTTGGCGGTCTGTGGGGAAAGCGGTTTTATTACCAGGGAACATCTCCGAAGAGCTTTGGAGCTGGAAGCGGGGAAAGATGAAACGGCGGTGAGAAATTTTTAGGAGTTACGATTGTCGGAGTCTGTTTACCCGGAAGGCGTCTGACCAAAAGAGGCAAAAGATAAATATGAGGAAAGATTATGTGACTGTTATGAGGGAGCTGCGGGAGGACAATGATTTGGGACAGAAGGAAGTGGCAGCCTATCTGAACATAGACCAGAGAGTGTACTCCCGTTATGAGACCGGACAGAACGCACTGCCCATAGAGAAAGCAATATCACTGTGCAAATTATATAAAGTGTCCGCAGATTATTTTCTGGGTCTTGACAGTCGGAAATAATCTTCCGACGGAGTGGCAGTCAGGGAAAATGAAGGAAAAATTGCAGAATTGAGATGGTTGAGATGGCTAAAATGGGAGAAATGACGGATGTACATGCAACAGACGACAAAGGCGGAGCACAGAACCGCTGAAAATAAAGTCCCCGAAAATAAAACCGGTGTGCCGGATCATATGAAGAGACAGTATGAGGCTTTGTCCGGGCTGTCTATGGACGACGTCCGTGTGCACTATAATTCTGCAAAACCGTCACAGCTGGACGCGTTGGCATATACTCAGGGAAGCCATGTCTATGTAGCCCCGGGACAGGAGCGCCATCTGGGACATGAGCTGGGGCATGTAATTCAGCAGAAACAGGGTCGCGTGCGGGCAACGGGAAGCCTTGGCAGTGTTGCCGTCAATCTTGACGAAAAGCTGGAGCGGGAGGCGGATGCTTATGACAGACGGGCAAGAACATATGGGGTGATCAGCCGATATGAAGGGGGAGTATCTGATGCGGATTCCGTCGGCAGCGTGGCGCAGCTTCGTCCGGTGGAGGATCCGAAACGGAAGCGGCCTTTTTATATGGATGATAAATTTGACCCGAGTGATAAGCCGCGATTGCTGCTGAAGCTGTTTGTGGAAATGGGAAGATATGTCGTGTTTCAAATCAGAGACCATGTGAGGAGAATTTTCTGGAAAAAGGATCAAAAATGGATAAAAGATAATCCTAAGAACTATAGAGAGAGCAAAAGTCATCTATCGGAGCTGATACCGGAGCGGGAGCCGGATGAGGATAAGTATTATACGGACAGCGACTTTGAAAATGAATTTAATCTGGCGGAATTTCTGGAAATACAGCCCTTGGATGCATGGATGGAGGCATATGAGGAGGCAAATACAGCAATGGCGGAAATAGACGCCTCTGATTTGGAAGAGAGCGAGAAGATGAGGCAGAAAAACGCCCTCACCAGATATATTCTCCAGCGTCATATTGTGAATGCCCTTTATCGTGCGGAGGAACTGGACAGAATGGATTATTCCGGTTCTCCGCTGAGTTATCAGAATCGCAGCAGCTATATGCGCTCGGGTGCGGGCAGCTTTGTAGACGCACTGAAGGAATTGCTTTTAAAACAAAAACCAATGCCTAAAAAGGCGGCGGTAATCCTCACAAGAAGCGGGGGACTGCGGCAGGAGCTGGATAAATTTTTTTATTATTTAAGGGCGAAAGACTCTTCCGGGGATCTGTCGGAGGAGTTAAACGATGCCATGATAAGGGATATAATAAAGTTTGTAGAGGAACTATCCCTGTCGGCGGACACAAAGAGCTTTCAGGAACAATGGGAGGAAACCGCTCCTCCCCGTATCTTTGTGGATACGACAGGGGTATTGTCTTTTGAGTCCCTGGAGCAGCAGGAGGAGATTCTTTCCCGACAGAAGGAAATCATTTTCTGGCAGATTGCGCGGGCAATGAATTTAGAGGAGGAAGGCAGACGGATTCTTTTTCTGAGTCACATTGGAAAGTCTGCAGATGCTAAGAAAAAAGAGGAGGTAATCCAGCGGCTGCGGCAGGAGGCGCAGGAAAGACAGGATTTTTTAGCGCATTATATAGCGGGTGTGAAACTGGAGCAGCAGAGTGCTGTGTATGCTCAAAAAAAGCAGGCATTAGATGACAGACTAAAATGTGCGGAGGCTATTCAGCGAACAAACGAAATTCACGATATAAACGGTCACCTTGCTACAGAATATGTTAAATATGTCAAAAGTAAGTCCTTTACGGGTAGGGCACAAGGGCTGGAAATTTTGTACCAAAATATAGGTGCTCTTGTAACCGTAGGACAAATGATTTCCCTGCAGGCGGGCGGGGTGCAGCAGAGCGCGTTGCTGCTTGCGGATACCAAGATGGATCATGAGGTGAAGGCTGCCGTGAACAAGGCCGGGTATGTCCCCAGTATTACGGAGGCGATACAGACCATGCTGCAATATAATACCGATGAGGGAAGGCTTTCCCTGCCGCAGATTACGGAGCTGGTTTTCGCTCAGCAGAAAGAGAAAAACTGGAAAAGGGCAGGTGGAAACAAAACAGGCAACAGAGCGTATACGGCAATGGATGCCGTGAAAACAAGACTGAATCTACCAAAGACTTCTCAATACAAAATGCAGGACAGGGAAAGGGCGCGGAAATTGGCGCAGACTTGTTTTCTCCTTTTTTGCCAAAGGCTGGTTGATTCTCCCGAGATGAGCGCGCCGAAAAACCGCAGGATTTTTGTGCAGGCGTCAACCGTAATGAAGCTGATCAACAGCTGCGGCTTATTTACGAATGACAGGATACCGGCCTTTGTGTGGTATCAGTTAGAGTATTATCTGGATGCCGCTCTGCATTCGGAAAATCATCTTGTGGATTTTACGCGCAATATACAGGCCATTCATGAGATTATTTTATTGGGGATAGAGCTTCAGGGAGAAGAGGCGGCGCCGAGGGGAGAGGAATTTCGGCTTAAAGCTCCGGAAGCGGAGGATTCAGGGGAAAATTCGAGGAAAAAGCTGTACAGGGGAGCTTATCTTGCGGATTATGGTTTGAAGGCCTTTGCGCAGGTCTATGACGCAGCGATTGCCCAGCACGCCGCAGATACCAGGTCTGATCCCAATCCGAGGGCGGCGGATGTTGCGGCTTTTTACAATATTTATTTTGAGCTGACGGAAAAGTTGAAAGCGACTGCCGGGGCGAATTCCGAACGGGTACATAGGCAGGCGCCGGAAAGTGTTGAAGAATTTGTGAGGACATTAAATTCCGGCGGGGAAACCGCTGAAAGCGCACAGGATAGGCTTCCGGACATCATTATGATCGACATTCATCCCAATGACGCCACAAAGGCAGTGATTAACCAAAATGACGTTGCAGGAATGCTCGATGCAATGAATGATTATATGATGCGGAATCAATGTCCCAAGAGAATAACCGTGATAGTGGACATTACTCTAAATCAGGCTGCGGATAAAGAGGTCGCCCAAATCCGGAAGCGTGCGGCTGTTTATTTGGCGCAGGGCTGGCTGAATCTGGTGTTTGTGCAGAGCTTGACTAAGTTTGCCCAGATGGGAATGGACAAGCACAGCGGAGGTCTGGTATTTTTTTATAATGATGCCGAGAAGTGGGGAGCATTTAATGAAGACTTAAGCAAAAGCAGGGATGCAGACCCTGTAGATCCTTATATGCAGAGATATTTTCAGCTGCTTTTTGACAATGCGGCTGATGAACAGAGAGAGTATATTGACATTATTCGTGAGAACACCCAGTATGTGCAGCGGGAATTGACGGCACAACTGGAAGGGACTGCCATAACGATTTCTGATAATAAGGATACGGGAAGCTGTTATGTGGCGTGGCGTTATGAGAAGAGCTATGGGGATGTCGTTAGATTATACAATAAATACAAATTAAAGGAAGCGCCAAAGGAGGTGCTATACAGTCTGCATGAGTTTAATATTGCAATCCTGGAAAACGGAATCAATACGCAGATGTCAAAAAGAAAATTGCCGGTTGCCATGCGGTTTAGCTTTGGTTTCCCTATATCCAATCTGGGAGAGACAGGCAATGAGGTTCGCTTTACCATTGGTACGGAAACCAGGGAGGAATTGAATGAATATATCGAAGTGATAGGATATATCGGAGAGAAGGTGAGGGAATTAATTGATATGGAAGAAGGTATTTTAAGAGATGGACAATTGCAGGGAATAATACCGTCAGGCACTTTGTTTCATCTTGGGTCTTTTAAAAAATATCTGGAAAGTTTGGACATTTAAAAGGTTGGAAACGCTTGTAGTGTCCGATTTTCTTTGATAGAATATTTTTATGGGGTACTGCCATAATGGATAGGCGGTTCTTCTTCGCAGAGGTTTTTTATGAGCAGACACAGAAATTGGGGTGGATTTAGAACTTCGCCCAGATTTCTGATAAATGGACGCGGAAATTGGGGTGAATTTAGAACTTCACCCCAATTTCTGATAAACAGACGTAGATTTCTGGGTGGATAAAGGACGTCTCCTTGATCTGAGATATGGATTTTGCACTTTATAAAAATAAGAAGTGAAAATTATCTGTGGTGGTAGAAATGAATATACTTTTTTTATGCAGTCAAAATAGGAGGCGCAGTCTGACCGCTGAAAAGCTTTTTGACGGGTATAACGGGCATAACGTGCGTTCGGCGGGAACGGAACAAAACGCCAGAATTAAGATTACTCCGGGACTGCTGGGGTGGGCGGACATTATTTTTTGCATGGAAAAAAAGCATATGCGGAGGGTACAGGCAAAATATCCCGATATACTTTCTAATAAAAAATTGATTTGTTTATATATCAATGACGATTATGAGTTTATGGACAGGGAGTTACAGGAGTTGCTGAAAAGTTGTTTTGATGAATATATTTTATAAAAATTAAAACCAGCAAAATACGATACCTCTTGGTTCGGTAACATGATATAATGGTCTTATTATTGCAGAGATCAAGTGACCGATAAGGGGACAAGTTGTATGGGAAAGATGACCGTATACCATGGCAGTTCCGTCACTGTGGCGGCTCCGAAAATTATAAAAGGGAAAAATACAAAGGATTTTGGCACGGGTTTTTATTGTACCATCATCCGCGAGCAGGCAGAACGCTGGGCAAGGCGCTATGAGCATGGCGTGGTCAACACCTATACAGTGAGGATGGATGCAAGCCTTAAAATATTGGAATTTAAAGAAATGACGGAGGAATGGCTGGATTTTATCATAAACTGCCGCCACGACGGGCAGCATGATTATGATATTGTCATCGGCGCCATGGCAAATGGCATTGCAGTGTCTGGAGTTTATATCAAGTGAGGAGGTTGCAAAATCATGACGGGACGTGAAGACCGCAAAGAAAATGATTTATTTTTTACATGCAGCCTGATTGATTATATTGCGCGGAAAACCAAGAACAGGAGAGCTGTAGTGGTGAATGCGCTGGGAAAAACCGCGGTGGCGAAAATTTATGATTTGGCTGACGTCTATCACAGCGACAATATAGACCGCGTCAGCGACGATTTTATTGAGGCGGCTCAGATTACAGAGGGCAGTTTTGATAATGTGAAGGCTGCCCACTATGCAGTCCCAAGTCATTGGGATATCGGCAAAGTATATAAAAGACTGATTCTCGGCATTGCAAGGGAAAAGGATATGGAGATTGTGGATGCCCCGCAAAATATTCTGAATGCGTATCTGGACGGCAGACTGGAATAGACTGGAGGAATCCGGGGAGGAAATGCAAATGTTTGGGCGAAGGAAGGAAAAGAAGTGCTTTGACCGTGAAAATCTGCGTCCGGTAATCCGGGCGAGTATCTGCACCGGGGAGCGGGTGGCGGGCTTTAAGAATCTTCACACGGGAAAATTTACGGAAGTGGCTGTCATCCGAAACGACAGGGATTTGGATGCCTTTTTGGAGGATTATGGTATTCAGGCGGAAGAAATCAAAAAAGAATGGTAGTTAATCTGTATGCAGAATCAGGATAAAGCGATCACAATTGAACAGGGACTTAAGGCGGAGGTGTTCCGGGCGCTGGTAGCGCTCTCCATCCCTACAATTTTGGAGGAGATACTTGCCACGCTGTTACAGTATGTGGACACGGCCATGGTGGGGCGTCTCGGGGAGACGGCCACGGCGTCCGTGAGCGTGACGACTACTGTCACATGGCTGATCAACAGTGTGTCTTCTGCGCTGGCTGTGGCGGCATTGTCCCTGATTGCCAAGGCAGTGGGAAGCGGTGACGGGAAGCGCATTCAGCGATTGTCCAGTCAGGTGTTGGTGCTGGCGGTGGGCTGCGGCCTGATCATGGGTGGTATTTCCATGCTGTTAAGCCCGTATATTCCGGTGTGGATGGGAGCGGAGGAGTCCATTCAGGGACAGGCGTCGCTCTATTTTTTCATCGTCAGTATTCCCATGGTTTTCCGATCCTGCAATTCCATTTTGGGAGCGTCCATTCGGGCGACTAAGGATACCCGGACGCCCATGCTGATCAATCTGAGCGCCAATATCCTGAATGTGGCGCTGAATTATCTGATGATTTACACGCTGGGGCTCGGCGTCACGGGGGCTGCCATCGCTTCGGCAATTTCCTATGCGCTGTCCGGCAGCTGCATGTTTCTGGCATACCGAAGAAACCGCCTGTTATATTGGAGGTTCGGGACATTTTCTCTGGATGCTCCGATTCTTCGGGATTGCGCCAGGCTCAGTATTCCGGTGCTTGGGACGAATATCGCGTCCTGTCTCGGGTATGTGGTGTTTGCCAGTCTGGTGACCGGAATGGGAAATACGATATTTGCGGCGCATTCCATTGCCGTCACGGCGGAAACCATATTTTACATACCCGGCTATGGGCTGCGGACAGCGACCTCGGCGCTGGTGGGAAATGCGCTGGGGGAGGGCAATCAAAAGAAGTTTGAGCTGGTGGGAGGCATGAGTGTCATGCTGACGATGGGCATGATGGTAATCAGCGGATTGATCCTGTATTTTGCGGCTTATCCGCTGATGAGCCTTTTTACCAACAGTGTCCGGGTGGCCACAATCGGTTCTCAAATGTTGAAGCTGGTGGCGTTCTCAGAGCCCTTTTTTGGACTGATGGTGGTTATGGAAGGCATTTTTTATGGTCTGGGGAGAACCAGATATACCTTTTTTGTGGAGACCTTCAGCATGTGGGGCGTGCGGATTTTGATGACCTATGTCTGTGTGCGCATCTGGGGCTTGGGTCTGCAGGAGGTCTGGTATTGCATGATCGCCGACAATGTGTGCAAGGCAGTTCTTCTGACGATACCGGTTATGAATAAAAAATATAGAGAGAAATTGTTTCCCATCCCTCCTGCCGCATAGCGGGAGGGAGATTTTATTTTGGGAAAATAGAACCAAATCCTGGCAGGTCTTGTACCCTTTTGGAATCTATGGTATGATAAGCTCAGAAGCAGCATCAACATACAACGGAGGAATACAGGATGAATTTAGTGATTACCATGAGCCGCAGGTTTGGAACCGGAGCCAGTTTTATTGCTGAAAAGTTGTCTGAAAAGTTAGATATTCCTGTGTATGACAAGGCGTATATCGAGCATGAGCTGCAGGAGAGCAATTTCGCCACGGAGACGGAGGTCATTCGGAAGCTGGCGGAGGAGCCCTGCATTATTCTGGGGCGTTGTGCCTCGGAGATTTTGGCCGGGCAGCCGAATGTGTTCAACGTGTATGTGGTGGCGGATAAGGAGGACCGCATCCGGCGCATTATGGAGAAGGAAGGGCTTTCTTATGAGGACGCTCGGAGGATGTTGGAGCAAAATGACAGGGAGCGGGCTGCCTATTATAATGAACACACCGGAAAGCTCTGGGGTGATGTGAACAATTATCACATGATCTTGGACACCACCAAGCTGGGTATCGAGAATTGTGCGGATATCATGGTAAAATATTTTGAGCGGGCGGAGCTTATCTGATATTTGTATTAACAGAGAACGGATTGTATTCTGGTAATGAGGATGCAGTCCGTTTTTGCAGGAAAGTTTGAAGGAGCATAAAATATGCGGCATACGCATCCATTAAGCCGTGTCGGGCGGGCTGTCGGGGTCGTTGCGGCAGCGCTGGTCATCCTGATCTGCGCCGTTTTTTTACAGCGGCAGCAGGCAGCCCGGGCTTCCTATACAAAAGAGCTGTTTGCCATGGACACCTTTTTTTCGTTCAGAGCCTATGGGTCAGGGGCGGAGGAGGCTTTGGCGGCGTGCGCGGAACGGGTGGAGGAGCTGGAGAGCCTGTTGTCCGTGACGGGAGAGGGCAGCGATATTTACAGGATTAATCAGGGAGAGCGTTTTGCGGTCAGCGAGGACACGTTTTCTGCCATTACATCAGCTCTGGAGTTGTGTGAGGAGACGGAAGGGGCGCTGGATATCACGTTATATCCAGTTTTGCGGGAGTGGGGCTTTACCACGGGGCAGTATCGGATTCCGCGGACGGAGACGCTGCAGACACTTTTGGAAAAGGTGGATTACCGGGCGGTTGACGTGGGAAATGGAATAGATGACAGGAGTTTTGCAGTATTTGTGCCGGAGGGTGTGGAGCTGGATTTGGGAGCTGTGGCGAAGGGTTATACGGGAGACTGTCTGCTGACTTTGTTAAAGGAGCGGGGTGTGACCTCCGCCATGCTGGATTTGGGCGGAAATATCCAGGTGTTGGGGGAAAAGCCGGATGGTTCGGCATGGCGCGTGGCGGTGAGAAATCCTTTTGACACGGGCGGCAGTCTGGGCGTATTGGAGGTCAGGGACAGGGCGGTTATCACATCGGGAAATTATGAGAGGTATTTTGTCGGGGAGGACGGCAGCCGTTACGGGCATATTTTGGATCCCTCGGACGGATATCCCGCGGACAGCGGTCTGGCGGCGGTGACGATTGTGGGGGACAGCGGTGTGCGATGTGACGGTCTGTCCACGGCGCTCTTTGTCATGGGAGAGGATGCGGCGGCGGACTACTGGCGGAGACACCGGGATTTCGAGATGTTTTTCGTGACGGAGGATGCGCGTTTGTATATGACGGAAGGGCTGGCGGAATGCTTTGTCTGCAGCGAGGATTGGGATGCGGAAATTATTCGGGGAGAGTAAAACAGACATTGGTAAAATATGGATGGCTGTCGTCGCGGTCATTTTCCTGATTTCTCTTCTGTGCAGCAGCTTTATCCTGCGGCCTTCCGGGAGCCGCAGGGCAGAGATTGTGCAGGACGGCAGAGTGCTCTATACCTTTGATCTGGATCGTGCGGAAAATCAGGAGCTGACGGTCTGCTATGGGGACAGCAGCAATACGATTCTGCTTCAGGACGGGGAAATATGGGTGTCGGAGGCGGAATGTCCGGATCAGACCTGTGTAAGGATGGGGAAGCTCTACTCGGACAGTCTGCCCATCGTCTGCCTTCCCAATCATCTTATCATCCGTTTTGCGGAATAGAGGAGAATATATGTCCACAAAGAAACTGACACAAATGTCGCTTCTTGCGGCGGCGGCGCTGATTCTTTACGTCATAGAGCTCAGGCTGCCGGAGCCTGTGCCGATTCCGGGCGTGAAGCTCGGTCTCGCCAATATTATCACCGTGGTGGCGGTGTATCGTTTCCGCCCCGGGGAGGCCGCGCTGCTGGTGGCGGTGCGTGTGATTGCGGGCGCGTTCTTTGCGGGGAACCTGTCGGCGTTTTTATTCAGCGCGGGCGGGGCTGTGTTTTGCCTGTGCGGAATGATTTTCATCAGCAGGATACTGCCTCTGAAATATCTGCCCTTATGCAGCATTTTGGGAGCCATGCTGCACAATCTGGGACAGATAGCTGTGGCATTTGGGATTATGCGGAGTGCGGGTGTGCTGGCGTATCTGCCGATTCTCATTGTGACGGGCTGTATCGCCGGGCTGTTCACCGGGCTGTGCGCCAGGGCTGTAGAGCGCAGACTGCCCTCTGTAACAGAAATTGAGAGATGAAATAAAGAACACATATTCGATAAGTTCTGCTTGTCTTTTCTTTTTGTTAATAGTATAATTAGGGAAAAATCAGGTATAGATTATTTCCCAGAGGTGATATAAATGAAACAGGTACATATAAGAGTTGATGATGGTTTATACAATGAATTGAGTTACTACTCTGCATTGATGGAACAGACAATGCAGGATTGTGTCAGAGAGGCTGTTGCGTGTTATGTTACTGATATGAGAAAAAAACAGCATGAAGTGGAAGGTCATCAGTTTACGTTTATTGATTTATTTGCAGGAATTGGCGGGATGAGACTTGCTTTTGACAGGGCTGGTGGACATTGTGTTTATTCTAATGAATGGAATAAATATAGTCAGCAGACCTACTTTGCTAATTTTGGAGAACAGCCAGAGGGGGACATTACACAGGTAGCTGCTTCGTCTATACCTGATCACGATATTCTGGTAGCCGGTTTTCCATGCCAACCATTTTCTATTGCTGGTGTTTCCAAAAAAAACAGTCTTGGACGTGCAACGGGATTTGAGGATAAAACACAGGGAACGCTCTTTTTTGATGTTTGTCGGATATTAAAAGAGAAGAGACCGAAAGCCTTTATGCTGGAGAATGTAAAAAACCTATGCAGCCATGATAAAGGCAGAACCTTTAAGGTAATACTGGAAGCTTTGGAAGAATTGGAGTATAGTGTATTTTACTCTGTTTTGGATGGACAGCATTTTGTGCCACAGCACAGAGAACGTATTCTTATTGTGGGATTCGATCGTAAAAAATATGGAAAAGATGTGCGATTTGATTTTGATTTGACACCTGAATTTCCAAAACCTGTTATGCGTGATATTCTGGATGAAAATGTTGATGAAAAATATACATTATCGGACAAACTCTGGACGTATCTTCAGAATTATGCGGCAAAGCATAAGGCGGCAGGAAACGGATTCGGATATGGCATTGCGCCATTGGATGGTGTATCAAGGACAATCAGTGCAAGATATTATAAAGACGGTTCAGAGATACTGATTGAGCAGAAAGGGAAAAATCCGAGGAGACTTACGCCCCGTGAATGTGCCAGATTACAGGGATTCCCGGATGATTTTAAAATCCCCGTATCTGATACGCAGGCGTATAAACAGTTTGGAAATTCTGTTGTAGTGCCATTGATGGAAAATGTGGCAAAACTGATGGTAAAGAAAATTGAAGAAATGGATTTGGCAGAGGGAAAGGAATTACAGAGGATGGTGATTTAGATGACTACGGGATATGCAGGACAGGCGATAAAATCTGTCCTTAACAGTGACAGAGGATTTTGCAAATTTCTCTCTGCAAATGATACAGGAGCAACAGGCGGTCATCAGTTTGGAATCTTGATTTCAAAATCGGCAGTAGAAATGATGTTCAGCAAACAGGAACTTGAACAGGAAGGTATTCCCAAAAGAACAGTAAAAATCAAATGGCTGGATAATTTTGAAACGGAAAGCTGTTTTACATATTATGAGAGCAAAAATGAGTTGAGGATTACACGATTTGGCAGAGGCTTTCCATTCCTGAAACCAGAACAGACGGGAGCATTGTTTGTATTTACAAAACAGGCGGATACTGATTACAGTGGATATTTTTTGGAAACAGACGAGGAAATAGAAGAATTCCTTGATACATTTGGCATCAGTCCGACAGAAACGAACAGTCTTATTGATGTTCAGAAGATATCGGCAGAGATGCAGGAAAAATTGGCTATACAGGAATTTATCAGCGGTCTTGATGTGGATTTTCCTGCATCGGATGTGATGTCGGCGGCAGCCAGGGCGATAGAAGAAAGGGCATATGACCATGCAGAGTATATCCGTTTTAATCCAGATGAGAAAATTATCAGTTGGACGAACATGGAATATATACTTTTCAGAGCATTGGAATATGCAAGGTATGGTGAGATAATTACAAAAGGATTTCAGTCAGTGGATGAGTTCGTTCGGATTGCCAATGTTGTATTAAACCGCAGAAAAAGTCGTGCGGGGAAAAGTCTTGAAAATCATTTAGCAGCAATATTTGATGGAAACTGTATTGAATATTCGGCACAGGCAGTTACGGAAGGAAATAAAAAACCGGACTTTCTGTTCCCTTCACAGGAAGCATATCATGATTATGGATTTTCTACTGATTATATTGTTTCACTGGCAGCTAAAACTACCTGTAAAGACAGATGGAGGCAAGTGTTAAATGAAGCAGATCGGTTGAGAGATAAGCCAAAGTATCTCTGCACACTTCAACAGGGAATGTCAGGGGCTCAGATGGATGAAATGCAGGCGGAAAATGTTATATTGGTTGTACCGAAACCCTACATAGTGACATATCCCAAAGATCGCAGAGACAGGATATGGACATTAGCTCGGTTTGTGCAATATGTAAAAATGCTTGAGGACAAATAAGATGGATATAAAAATCCCGGAAGAACGAAGTAAAAATATGGCGGCTATTCGTTCAAAGAATACAAAGCCAGAGATATATTTCAGAAAATTACTTTTTGCACAGGGATACAGATATAGTCTTAATTCTAAGAACGCGCCAGGACATCCGGATATTTATCTGAGAAAATATAATACTGCAATTTTTGTTCATGGATGTTTTTGGCATAGGCATCCAGACTGCCAGTATGCGTATATGCCAAAGTCAAGAGTAGAATTCTGGCAGAATAAATTTGAGATGAATGTTAAGCGGGATAATGTTGTCAGAATGGAATTGTTGGACAAGCGCATTAAGTGTCTGATCGTGTGGGAGTGTACTGTTAAAAGGATGAAAAGAAATCAAACAGATTGTGAAAAATATTTGGAAAAAGTAGAAAGATTTTTGAGAGAAGATCAGAGTTTTTTGGAAATATAAGGTATTATATAGATTAACTAATCAGCAGACCTGTGTGGTAGAAAGTCAGCCGAAAAACCATCCCAGCGTTCTCCTGTTACCTCTGTCCGAACAGTTATCCTAATATTTCAGATAGAAATATTACAAAAAAACTTGAAAAATCTGTGAAAGAGCTTTTCATTTCAGGCAAAATGCGCTAAAATATAAAATATTGCGCAGAGAACATCAGGAAGGAGACTGTATTAAAATGTCTGATAAAGAAGTAAATAAAGAAGTAAAACAAGAGCAGGTCGTGACGAGGTATGACCGGAAGATGCAGCGCCGCAAGGAAGAGAAGGAGCGGGAGCAGAAACGCAAAAAGCGGAATACCGTCATAGGCGCAGTGGTATTGGCGGCTTTGGTGGCGCTGGTGGTGTCGTTCCCCGTCCGCGCATATCTGGCGACGCACGAGACCTATGTGACCATTAATGGCGAGGATATTACCAAGGTGGAGTTTGACTATAATTACAATACCGTAGTCAGCGACTATGTGAACAGGAACGGTACTTATCTTGGATGGTTCGGTCTGGACGTCACGCAGGATTTTTCCACGCAGATGTACACGGACAAGCTGAGCTGGAAGGATTTTTTTGAAGAGATGACCGTGGACAACATGAAGAGGACCAAGAGTCTGAAGGCCGAGGCGGACGCCGCCGGCTATGAATTCGACACGGCGGAGGAGGTTGCGGAGTTCCGCAGCGCCATGAAGGACGCCGCAAAGGAAGCCAAGGTCAGCACAAAAAATTATATCAAACAGCTTTACGGAACCTATGCGACAATGAGCGCCATCGAAAATTATGTGGCGGAGACCGCCCGTGTGAACGCATATTACCAGCAGGTGTCTGAGGGTCTGGCTGCTACCGACGAGGAGATTGAGGAGTATTATCAGGAGCACATGGACGAGTATGATTCGGTAGATTATTATGTGGAGAGCTTCCCTGTGGAGACTACCGTGGAGGAGCCTACGGATGAGGAGATTGAGGCCGCTATGAACGCAGCTTACAATTTGGCGGATGCCGCAGTGGACACGCTGGCGCAGACGAGCGAGGAGATGACGAATATCAGATACAGCTCTCTGGAGACTGTCCTTGCGGACTGGCTGTTTGATGAGAGCAGAGAAGCGGGCGACACCGATGTGATTGTGGATGAGGATAACAATATATATTATGCCGTGAGCTTTACCAAACGGTATCTGGATGAGACGCCCACCGCGGATTTACGTGTGATCATGTCTCAGGATATCGACGGACAGGCTGTTCTGGATGAATGGGCTGCGGGCGACGCCACGGAGGACAGCTTTGCGGAGCTGTGCAATCAGTACAGCGCAGACGGCGGTGCAGTGGCGGAGGGCGGTTTGCTCGAAGGCGTCACCAGGGACAGCATCAGCTCGGATGTAGCGGAGTGGGTTTTTGCAGACGGCCGCACGGCAGGAGAGACCACAGTCATCACCACTGAGGAGGGATATACCTATGTGATTTATTATGTCAGTCAGGGTGATCCGGAGTGGAAGGCGGAGATTGCAGACACGCTGTTGTCCTATGCACAGACCGATTATATGGATGCATTGTCTGAGAATGCGACTGTGGAGGATAAGAAGGGTAAGCTCTATTACCTCAAGGTGCAGGCCGAGGAGGAAGCTGAGGAAGAGGCGGACGTCAGCGGCGGAGATGCTGAGGATTTCGGGGAAGTCAGCGATGGAGATGCGGACGGCTCCGGGGAGGAAGGCACGGAGAGCAGTCAGGTACAATAGGCGAAAGGATTCGGAGACCATCGGACAGCACCGATGGTCTTTGCGCTCTGAGCTTTTTTAAGCGCAGTGATGTTCATTCGTGCAGGTGATGGACGAGTTTATCTGGAAATAACAGGAGACATGGCGTGTGACAGAAGAAACTAAGATGAATAAAATCAGCAAAATCAGGATTTCCATACCGCAAAAGGCAAATTATATTATTGAGACGATTGAGAAGGCGGGCTTTGAGGCTTATGTGGTGGGAGGCTGTGTGCGGGATTCCATTCTCGGGAGAGAGCCGGAGGATTGGGATATCACCACCTCCGCCAGACCGGAGCAGGTGAAGGCGCTCTTTCCCCGCACCATCGACACGGGGATTCAGCACGGGACTGTGACGGTGATGCTGGACAGGGAGGGCTTTGAGGTCACCACCTACCGCATCGACGGCAAATATGAGGACAGCCGCCATCCCAGCGAGGTCTCCTTCACGCCGAATCTCAAGGAGGATCTGCGCCGCCGGGATTTCACGATCAATGCCATGGCGTACAATGATAAGAGCGGCCTGGTGGATATTTTTGGCGGACTGGAGGATATAGAGCAGGGCATGATCCGATGCGTGGGGGACGCCAGAGCCCGTTTTGGGGAGGATGCTCTGCGCATTCTCAGGGCAATCCGCTTTTCCGCGCAGCTTGGCTATCATATAGAGGATGAGACCAGGGAGGCCATCCGGGAGCTGGCGCCCACATTGGAGGCTATCAGTGCGGAGCGTATTCAGACGGAGCTGGTGAAGCTTCTGGTATCGCCTCATCCCGATTATCTGAGAGATGCATATGACATGGGTGTCACAAAAGTGATTTTGCCGGAATTTGACGTCTGTATGCACACTCCGCAGAATCATCCGCATCACATGTATAATGTGGGGGAGCATACGCTGCACGCGCTGATGGGCGTGGAGGCGAATCGTATTCTTCGGCTGGCCATGCTGTTTCATGATATAGGCAAACCTGCCACCCTAAAGATTGATGAGGAGGGCATCACGCATTTTCACGGCCACAATGTGGCGGGCAGGGAGATGACCGATGAGATTTTGCGGAGACTGCGTTTTGATAATGATACGATTTACAAGGTCTGCAAGCTGGTGATGTACCATGATTACGGCAATTCCGTGATTCCCGACCTGAGGATTGTGCGCAGGGCGGTGAATCGCGTGGGGGAAGATATTTTTCCGCTATTATTTGCGATAAGGCGGGCGGACGTAAAGGCGCAGAGCGATTATCTGCGTCAGGAAAAGCTGGAGCTCATAGACAGATGGCAGGAATTATATGAAAAAATTGTGGCGGAAAAGCAGTGTGTGTCCCTGAAAACTCTCGCGGTGACGGGTCATGACCTGATCGCGCACGGCTGCACGCCGGGGCGGGCGCTGGGGGAGAAGCTGCAGGCTCTTCTGGAGCTGGTGCTGGAACACCCGGAGTACAACACAAAGGAATGTCTTTTGCAGGAGCTGGGAAAGCTGTAGCATAATTTTCATAACTGTTTCATAAAGTAGATTAGCACTGATGTCAGGAGGGTATGAGGGTGAATGACAGAGCGGTTAATTTACTGGAACAGTATGATGTAGAGGTGCTTAAGACCCGCAAGGGTCGGGGAGCCATTCTCTGCGAGACGTCCCGGGGATGCCTGATTTTTAAGGAATATACGGGAAATGAGGAGCGGCTTGCCGCCCAGAACCTTCTGCTCACGCATCTTCAGAAGACGGCCGACATTCAGGTAGAGCGCATTATTCCCAACAAAGAGGGGAACCTGTATGTGAAGGATCACGACGGGGTCATGTATCTTCTCAAGACCTATGAGGAGGGGCGCGAGTGCAATATTAACGACAGGGCGGAATGTCTGGAATCCGTGAGACTTCTATCAAAACTTCACTCTTATATGGAGTTTGAGCAGGGGGAGCTTGTGGCGCAGACGGATGGCTCGGAAGCAGAGCCTTCGGCTGCATTTGGCGGGAGATATTTTTTTTCACCCGGCATGGAATACGAAAAGCGCAACCGGGAGCTGAAGCGGGTGCGCCGATACCTGAAGCAGCGCAGCCAGAAGACCTGGTTTGAGATTCGCCTGCAGCAGAGCTTTGATATTTTTTTGGAACAGGCTTTTTCCCTGTCTCAGGAGTGGGCGGAGTATGAGAAGCTGCGCGACAGGGAGAACGGCGGGGAGCGAAAGCTTACCTACTGCCATGGAGACTATCAGTATCACAATCTCCTGAAAACAGCAAAGGGCTGGTTTGTCATCAATTTTGAGAAATGTGTGCCGGACGACCCGGTGCGGGATTTGTATCTGCTGATGCGAAAGCTCCTGGAGAAGAGCAACTGGTCGGTGGCGCTGGGCAGGGAGCTTTTGGCGGCTTATGAGGAGCTGAGACCTTTATCCGCCCTCAGCCGCATTGATTTATATTATAGATTGGCATATCCCGAGAAATTTTGGAAAATTGTGAATTTTTATTATAATTCCGGTAAGGCGTGGATTCCCGGGCGCAATCTGGAAAAACTGGAGAAGGTAGTGGAGCAGGAGGTCGAAAAACAGCATTTTCTGGACACTCTGTTCCGCACTGTGGACGCCAGGTAAATCAAGAAAATCAAGAGCAACACGGAAGAGGATGTGGAATACAGGATATGGAGCGAGACAACAGGAAGAAAAATCAAAGAAAAGAAGACAGACAACGGCAGTTTAAAGCAGCGAATATGCAGAAATATTGCGGAGCTGTCCTTGTGGCGGCGCTTTTTCTGGCGCTTAGCGCCTGTGGAGGCAGAACCGGGCAGCAGGAGACGCTGCCCCAGACGCCGGAGCGGGTGGACACGGGATTTATTGTCACCGGTCCCGACAGCTATGATTCCGCGGACACTGCCGTTTTAGTGGAAAAAAACCGGCAGGAGGACGGCGCGAGCAGCGTCACCCTTTTAAATCTGAACAGGGACAGATACTATACGCTGTCCATGGACGGCACGACGCAGCTGTATGATAAATATGGCGAGAGCGTCTCTCTGGAGCAGATTCAGGCGGGGGACATTGTGGATGTCACTTTTCTAAAGAGCACAAAGCATCTTGTCAGCATGAAGCGCTCCACCCAGGCGTGGACAAACGAAGGTGTGTCCCGGTATGCGATAGATATGGTTCGGGGCGAGGTGACTATCGGCGAGGATGTCTATAAGCTTGCGGACAATACGCAGTATCTGTCCATGGGTCAGCCCATTGAAAAGATGGATTTGAACGAGACGGATGTGCTGAACTTTCAGGGGATTGGCAATCAGGTGCTCAGTGTCAGCGTGGAGAAAGGGCATGGGTATCTGCGGCTTTTGAACGATGAGAACTTTGTGGGCGGATGGATTGAAATCGGGGAGACCACCGTGAAAAGAATCACGGAGGATATGCTTCTGGTGGTGCCGGAGGGCAGCTATCAGGTGGACATCAGCCACCGGGGGGGCGGCGGCGTCAAGAGCGTGATCATCAACCGCAATGAGGAGACCACGCTGGATATCGGAGATTTGGCGGTGGCCGAGGAACAGACAGGCATCCTGCTCTTTTCTGTGAGCCCTTCTGGCGCCGCCGTCTATATCGACGGCACCGAGACCGATATCTCCGAGCCGGTGACGCTTAAATACGGCATTCACCAGATGATCGTGAAATCGGACGGGTACAAATCCATCACACAGTACATCCGCGTGGGACAGGCTTCTGCGGCTGTGAACGTGGTGTTGGAGTCCGTCACTACAGACAGTGATACAAAGGACAAGGATGTGAAAGACGTTTCCTCCGGTTCCTATAAGGTGTTTGTGGATGCGCCGGAGGATGTGGAGGTTTATCTGGACGGCAATTATGTGGGTATCACCCCCTGTTCCTTCAAAAAGGTGGCGGGAGCTCATGTGCTTACGCTGCGAAAGACCGGCTATACCACGCGCAGCTACACGGTACAGGTGGACAGCGAGGACAAGGATATCACCTATTCCTTTGCGGATTTGGTGCGAAAAAGCAGTGTGTCCGACGATGATTTGGAGAGCGAGCTGAGCGCCAGCGGTCTGGTAAACGAGATTATCAACAGTGTTTTGGGAGTATACTGATGAAAAAAAATTACATGAAAGAAAATTACACGTATGAAGATTTTCTGGAGATTATCAAAATCCTGCGCAGCGAGAACGGCTGCCCGTGGGACAGGGAACAGACTCATATGAGCCTGCGCCCCTGCATGACCGAGGAGGCGGCGGAGGTTTTGGCGGCCATCCGCATATATGAGCAGACGGGAGAATATGAGAATCTGCGTGAGGAGCTTGGCGACGTGCTGCTGCAGGTAGTCATGCACGCCCGGATAGCCGAGGAGGAAGGAATTTTTACCATGGAGGACGTGGTGCAGGAGGTGGCGGAGAAGATGGTGCGCCGCCATCCCCATGTATTCGGGGAGATATCTGTGGACAGCTCTGGGCAGGTACTGGAGAACTGGGAGGAGATTAAAAAGCAGGAAAAGGCGGGCAAAAAACAGGCGGAAAGCCCGCTGCGGGAGATACCCCGGGAGCTTCCCGCCCTCACCAGAGCCACGAAGGTGCTGAAAAAGGCGGACAAGCTCTATGCGCCGGGCAGAGATTACCGAACCTGTGTGACGGCTCTGGAGGAATCGGTAAAGGAGCTTGCCGGTCTCAGGGACGGCGAAATCGCAGATTATGACGAACGGGTGGCGGATATAGTGGGTGACGCCCTCATGTCTCTGGCCGATGTGAGCCGCATTTTTAAGCTGTCGCCGGAACAAATTTTAGTGGACAGAATCGATAAAATGATAGAAGGATATGACGTTTCGAGCCAAAAAACTTACAATAAGCCGTAATTATCGGGAAAATACCTTGACAAACTTTGGAAAAACCGATATATATATGTATAGACGTTTCAAAAGAAGCATCAAATAAGAAACCTATTTACAGGAAGGAGTTCAAAATGAACAAAACGGAATTAATCGCAGCTATGGCTGACCAGGCTGATCTTTCTAAGAAGGATGCAGAGAAGGCTCTGAAGGCTTTCACAGATGTTGTTACAGAGGAGTTGAAAAAGGGCGGCAAGGTTCAGCTGGTTGGCTTCGGTACCTTTGAGGTATCCGAGAGAGCAGCCAGAGAGGGTAGAAATCCTCAGACCGGTAAGGCTATGCCTATCGCAGCTTCCAAGTCCCCTAAGTTCAAGGGCGGCAAGGCTCTGAAGGATTTGCTGAACGCGTAAGCAATTACCTGCAGAAGACTAAGAGAACCTGTAACAGGGTTCTCTTTTTTTATAAAGGAGCTCGGGTATGAGATTGGATAAATATTTGAAGGTGTCGCGCCTGATCAAGCGGCGCACGGTGGCAAACGAGGCCTGTGACAGCGGCAGGGTGCTGATCAACGATAAGCCCGCCAAGGCCTCCGCAAATGTGAAGGAAGGGGATGTCATCACCATCTCCTTCGGCAATAAGGAAGTGAAGGTAGAGGTGTTGGACGTGCAGGAGACCGTGCGCAAGGAGGAGGCGAAGGAACTGTTTCGTTATCTTTAAGAAAATGCGGGGTCAGGGATTCAGGTCTATTTTGCGGCGCGGTTCATATACTTAACTAGAAGCGTATGGAGGTGTCGTTTATGGAAGATTTGAATTCCACTGTCCGCATGCACAAGCTCACCATGAGCAATCGCAAAAACTGTACTTTGACCGGCGTCAACGATGTGTTGTCTTTTGATATTCATGAGATTCTTCTGGAGACGGAGCAGGGTATGCTGATGATAAAGGGGGATGATCTCCATGTCAGTCGCCTGACGCTGGATAAGGGAGAGGTGGATGTGGAGGGCAAGGTTGACAGCCTTACCTACTCGGATGTATCCGGCGTCGGACATAAGGGAGAGTCACTGCTTGCCAAGCTGTTCCGCTAAGGGGGACAGCAGATGCTAAACGAGAATGAGTTTTTGCTCCATGCTTTTTGCATGGGCATTTATATCACCTTCGTCTATGATATTCTGCGCATTCTGCGGAGGGTGTTCCCGCATGGCGGTTTCCTCGTGTCGCTGGAGGATATCTGCTTTTGGATTTACTGTGCGGGGAAGGTCTTTCTGCTGATGTATCATGAGAGCAATGGGACGCTCCGCTGGTTTGCGGTGCTCGGAGCCATTGCCGGGATGTTATTGTACATGAAACTGGTGAGTCCACTTTTCGTGAAATATGTGTCCCTGCTGCTGCGGAAGCTGGTCAGCATTTTGGGGAAGATAATTGGATTTTTGCTGCGTCCGCTCCGGCATCTGCTGCGCAGGCTTCGGGAGAAAGCGGTGCGGGCGGCCAGGAGACGGGCTGTAAAGCTGCAAAAAAACAGGGAACTGCGGCGCGGAATCATAAAAAAGAAGTTGACGTTCCTGCGGAAAGCGCTTAGAATAAAGCTATAAGAGGTTTTGTGGGGGAAGGCTATGGCAAAAAGGAGAAAGAAAGCAGCATACCGGAAGGGAAATCAGAATCATTTCAGCATGGTTCTGATTGTGATGGTTGTTGCTCTGCTCACCGCAGCCGTTGCCATGCGCAGTATCGAGCTGCAGCAGAGACTGGATACCTATGCGGAGCGGGAGGCCGACCTGAACCGACAGATACAGGCTGAGGAGCAGCGCGCGGAGGAGATTGAGAATTTCCGTAAATACACGCAGACCAAGCGTTATGTGGAGGAGGTCGCCAAGGAAAAGCTGGGTCTGGTGTACGACGGCGAGATTGTATTTAAGGAAGAGGATTAACCGGAGCGGGATGAAGGCTCCGGTTTTTTTGTCGCAAAAAATTAAGGCAGCCTGTCCCTGTTTTGACAAAAACTGTAATGGCCGCTGATTATACTATACTTCACGGGAATCAAAGCGAGAAGGGGAGTGTGAAATGATAACAGCGGTAAAAGAAGCAAGAGAGTATTTATACGCCCGACGGGAGAAAGAGAATATACAGGATCATATCCGTGTGCCGGAGCTGTGCAGGCAAAAGCTTCTGCATTACGCGGAGAGCTTTCAGGAGCTTGCCCGGTGCATGGAGGCGGAAGGGGCGGAGCCCGCGGCGCCGGGCGGAGAGACCTTTGCCGGGGAGACGTCGGAGGGCTATGGCAAAGAGCCGGACAGGCGGGATATGCTGGAGGAGAGGCGTTCTCAGGAAAACCGTCTGCTCATCAGCCACAATCTCTGCGAGGTGGCGCAGATCATGATCCGCCTGGCGGACGAGCTGTTCCGCTGCCGCCCCATGGAGGAGCGTTATCGGAAGCTTCTGCTGCATGCCCTGCGGACGGAGAGCATCTATGCAGACCATTTTTGTTATCTTACGGAGAGTGCGGATGACACCCATGCCATCAGCATGACTCTGTCCACGAACAGGAAGGGCGGCTGTCCTGCCGCTCAGGTGGCGGACATGCTCTCAGTACTTTTAAAGCGCCCTCTGCAGCTGTCCGCCGCCAGCCCCTATCTGGTGGAGCAGGAGCCGCACAGCTTTGTCTTTATGGAGGAGGCAAGGTATATGGCTCTCACAGGCTTCTGCAAGGTGACGAAGGAAAACGAGACCATATCGGGCGACCATTATGCCATTCTCGAATCGGAAAAGGGCAAGCTGACGCTGCTTTTGTCCGATGGGACAGGCTCCGGGGAGAGAGCCAGCAGGGACAGCGAGAAGGTGCTGGATTTGATGGAGAAGCTGCTGGAGGCGGGCTATGAGACGGAGGCGGCGGTGGGCATGGTCAATGTGGCTTTCTTTGCCGGGGGCAGGGAGTGCAGTTATCCCACGCTGGATATCTGCGACCTGAATCTGTATGACGGGAGCTGCAGCTTTTGCAAGCTGGGCGGAGCCGCCTCTTTTTTGAAGCGGGGAGAGCGGGTGGAGCAGATCAGCCAGTGCAGCTTTCCGCTGGGGATTTTTCGCAATGTGGAGACCAGACAGATTGAGAGACAGCTGCAGGACGGCGATTATGTCATCCTGATGACAGACGGCGTGCTGGACGCCCTGGGGGAAGGCAATTACGAGGAGGCCATGGAGCGCGCCGTGGCGGAGCTGTCCGAGGTGAGCCCCGGGGAGATTGCCGAGCGGCTCCTGGAGCTGGCGCTCTGCGCCTGCGGGGGGCATATCCGGGACGATATGACGGTGCTGGTGGCGGGAATCTGGGAGAATGCAGCAAAATAACTTGCTTTTTGGCAGGAATTGGGATAAATTTACTGTATATGAAAAAGATGCAGGAAAAAACCTTTTATGAAAGAGCTTTTCTCGAAAGAGCCTTTTGTTTTATAAGAGAGCACAAAATGCTTCTGCCCGGCGAACGGGTGGCAGCCGGTATTTCCGGAGGGGCAGACTCGGTTTGCCTCTTGTTTGTGCTATTGGAGTGGAAGAAGCGGTATGGGCTGGAGTTCGCGGCAGTCCATGTGAATCATGGCATCCGCGCCTGTGCGGGGGAGGACGCCCGCTTTGTGGAGGAGCTGTGCGGACGGGAGGGGATTCCGTTTTTCCTGCGGGAGGAGGACGTCCACAGCCTGGCTCTTGAGAGAAAATGTTCCGAGGAGGAGGCCGGGCGGGATTTTCGCTATCAGGCGTTTCGGGAGGCGGCTGCGGAGTTTGGCGCGGACAGGATAGCAGTGGCTCACAATCTCAACGACCGCAGCGAGACCATGCTCTTTCACCTTTTTCGCGGGACGGGGCTCAGAGGACTCGCCGGAATGCTGCCTGTGCGGGACGAGATTATCCGGCCGCTGCTGTGGGCGGAGCGCAGTGAGATAGAGGATTATCTGCGGGAAATCGGGCAAGACTTCTGTAGGGACGCCACCAATGAGGAGGATTATTATACCCGCAACCGGATACGCCATCATATCCTGCCCTATGCGGAGCGGGAGGTGGCTGCGGGCTGTGTGCGGCACATGGGGCAGACCGCAGAGCTGCTGGCGGAGGCGGAGGATTATCTGGAGCGGCAGACCAGAAAAGCGATAGCGGACTGTGCAAAATGTGAGGGAGAGTCCTGTTATGTTCTGGACTGCGGCGTATTTAAGACCTTTCACCCGGCTCTCAGGAAGCGTGTGCTCTATCAGCTGATCCGGAATCTCTCACCGGGGGCAAGGGACATCTCCTATGTGCACGTGACGGATTTGTGCAGCCTTTTTGAGAGAGAGAAAAACAGATATATCTGTCTGCCCTTTGGCATCTCGGCGCGCCGGGAGTACGATAAAGTCCTGCTGGAACGAGGGCGGCTCAAGGCGGCTCAGGAAGCCTTTCATGCCGATTTTTTGATCCTGTCCGCGGAGGATTTACCCAGAAATGAAGAAAATACCCTGATTTTTCCACAAAATCAGTATACGAAATGGTTTGATTATGATAAAATAAAAGAAC
>N._stephensi_711_cecum__coassemble_22_pt1 | contig 59296 bp, 61 predicted proteins | sample N__stephensi_711_cecum__metabat2_high_PE_008 | metagenome-assembled genome bin N | reverse complement strand
AATGAGATTTATGCCGAATATTTCACGGAGAAGCCCGCGAGCAGCTGTGTGGCGGTGAAGACGCTGCCCAAGAATGTATTGTGCGAGGTTGAGGTGATCGCCGAGATATAGGCATGTAAAAAGACTGCCTGTCGGAGACTGTCATGAAAGCGGTGCATAAATCTGCTTCTTTGAGTCAATACTCTGTAACAAAGAGGGGCTGAGAGCGGCTGTTTCAGATACAGCAGGGGCTCTCCCGATGAAAAGGAGTGTGTCGGATGGATTATGTAAATGCGTTCTGGGTGGGCGGTCTGATTTGTGTGGCTGTGCAGATTTTGATGGAAAAGACCAAGATGATGCCGGGGCGGATCATGGTGCTTCTGGTGGTGACGGGCGCTTTCATCAGTCTGTTTGGCTGGTATGAGCCCTTTCAGAAGTTTGCCGGGGCGGGAGCCAGTGTACCTTTGCTCGGATTTGGCAATGTGCTGATGAAGGGCGTGAAGGAAGCCATTGCGGAACAGGGCTTTTTAGGCCTGTTTACAGGCGGTTTTAAGGCGGGTGCGGTGGGCACCAGCGCGGCTCTGATCTTTGGCTATCTGGCAAGTCTGATTTTCAAACCGAAGATGAAACAGTGATAACGGGTACAGCGGGTATGGAAAGCGTTACAGCTTCTCATACCCGATTCCTTTGTCGTTCAGATAATGGCAGAGGGCATTGTCCCAGATGAGGTCTGCCTCCCGGCTCATGACGAATGTATGGTAGGAAACGCTGGTGGTGAGCACTGCCCTGCCGCCGTCGTAACGGATATTCAGCACAAAGGCCTTGACCTGGTCAAAGTCCCCGCTGTCCCTGTTGCCGTCGCATCTATTGGCGTTGTCCCCGATGAGCAGACGGCGCATGGTCTCGGGCTTTAGCTGTAATACGAATTTAAAGTGGAGGGGTGTGTATTTTCCTTTGATCAGGTCGAAGCATAGTCCCTTTATATGGTTCCAGGGACAAAAATCATAGGGAAGGAATTCCGCCCCCCGCTCCTCAGGCGGGAAAAAATCGGCATTCATATGCCCGTCTATAGTGTAGCTGTTGGCGGTACGGATGACGGCTTCCTCCAGCAGAAATCCGTCAAAGGTATCGCCTGAGAGCAGCTGACTCATGAAATTTTTCATGGAAGAAATCTCTAATGCCTGCATAAAAACCTCCGGGCGCTGCCTGTGCTCAGGCGCTGTATTTGCCGGGAAGCCCGGCAAGCGTACATTCAGTATAGCGCAAACGCCGAAAAAAAGAAAGAAATAAAAAATAGAAATAAAAAGCTTTACAGGCGTGGCACTGAGTGCTATTATAAGTGGTATCAAAAACTATGTCGAAGGGTTTAGAAAAACATGAGTTATAAAATTGTGATGGACAGTTGTGGGGAAATCCCCGGGGAATATCAGAATGATGCGCGATTTGAGTCCGTGCCTCTGGGACTGGAGGTGGGAGATTATTGCATCATGGACGACGAAACCTTTGATCAGGCGGAATTTTTGCGGAAAGTGGCGGAGTATCCCAAATGTCCCAAATCCTCCTGTCCCTCTCCCGACAGGTATCTGTCAGCCTATACATCTGACGCGGAGCGCATTTATGTGATTACCTTGTCTGCACAGCTCAGCGGCAGTCACAACAGCGCCTGTCTGGCAAGGAATCTCTATCTGGAAAAATATGGAGAAAAGCAGATTCATGTGGTGGATTCTCAGTCCGCAAGCTGCGGGGAGACCCAGATTGCCCTGAAGCTCATGGAGTTTGAAGAGCAGGGACTTTCTTTTGAGGAGATTGTAGAGCAGATTGAGCGTTTTCGCGATGAAATGTATACTTATTTTGTGCTCGACAATCTGGAGACCCTGCGAAAGAACGGGCGTCTGTCCCGAGCCAAGGCGATAGTTGCGTCCACTCTGAGCATCAAGCCGGTGATGGCTGGCGATGGCGGTACGATTGTGCAAAAGGGGCAGGGTATCGGCATCCGGAAGGCTCTGGGCAAGATGGTCGAGATGGTGCTGCAGGTGCCTTCCCCCGAGACCAGGCGTCTGATGATCACACATTGCAATGCGCCGGAACGCGCGGAACTGGTCAAAAACCTCGTCATGGCAAAGGCGTCTTTCCGGGAGTGTATCATCATGGATACCCGGGGAGTCAGCAGCATGTACGCCAATGACGGAGGTGTGATCGTCACGGCATAATCCGCGCGATGTTCACAGGGACAGATACAGTTTTCACAGGGACAGGCAGACTATCAGTCCCAGCTGCAGGATGAGAATTGCGGGGATGCCCCATACAAAGTACCAGTGTCTGGTCTTGTGGCGAAAGATGTGCATGCCGCACAGGGCGCCCGGACTTCCGCCCAGCAGAGCGGATAAAAGAAGAGTTTTCTCCGGGATGCGCCATGCGTGCCTGACAGCGCGCCGCTTGTCAATCCCCATCAGGGCAAATGCAATCAGGTTGATCAGGATAGCATACAGAATGATAAGGTTGTGCATATGGTGTTGTCTCACGCCTCCTTGAGGACTTAAACAAAATGATGGATGGCTATAAAAATCCCCCGCCGGACAGGAATCGGTCTGACGGGGGAAATGATTTTGGTTAAAACAGGTTCTCTCCCTGTTCCTGCATTTTCATTGCCCGCACCTTGCAGGAGAGGCCAAAGAGATTGATGAAGCCCTCCGCATCGTGGTGGTCATACAGGTCGCCGGTGGTGAAGGAAGCGATGCTCTCATTGTAGAGAGAGTAGGGGGAGGTGGTGCCCGCCTTGATGATATTGCCCTTGTAGAGCTTGAACTTTACCTCGCCGGTTACATATTTCTGTGTCTCCTCAATGAATGCCTGCTCCGCCTGACGCAGCGGTGTGAACCACTTGCCTTCGTATACCAGACTTGCGAAACGGCTGCCCATCTCTTTTTTGAGAGCATAGGTGTCCCGATCCAGAATCAGCTCCTCAAGCTGCTGATGAGCCTCCATGAGGATTGTGCCGCCGGGAGTCTCATATACGCCGCGGGACTTCATGCCCACCACGCGGTTTTCCACGATATCAATAATGCCGATGCCGTGTCTGCCGCCCAGTTCGTTCAGGGTGGAGATGATGTCGGAGACTTTCATCTGTTTGCCGTTTACGGAGACGGGTACGCCCTTTTCAAAGGTCATGGTCACATACTCGCCCTCATCGGGAGCCTTCTCAGGAGTCACGCCCAAGACCAGCAGATGCTCAAAATTGGGCTCGTTGGCAGGATCCTCCAGCTCCAGTCCCTCGTGGCTGATGTGCCAGATATTGCGGTCACGGCTGTAGGAAGAGTCAGCGGAGAAGGGGAGATGGATGCCATGTGCCTGACAGTATGCAATCTCGGACTCGCGGGAGTCCATGGTCCACTTGTCGTTTCTCCATGCAGCGATAATCTTGATGTCGGGAGCCAAAGCCTTGATGCCCAGCTCAAAGCGGATCTGGTCGTTGCCCTTGCCGGTAGCGCCGTGGCAGATGGCGGTAGCGCCCTCTTTTCTGGCAATCTCAACCAGCTTTTTGGCAATCAGGGGACGAGCCATGGAAGTGCCCAGCAGGTATTTATTCTCATAGATTGCATTTGCCTGCACGCAGGGAACGATGTACTCGTCGCAAAATTCATCGATTACATTCTCAATATATAATTTGGAAGCGCCGCAGGATTTTGCTCTCTCTTCCAGACCGTCCAGTTCCTCCGCCTGTCCGCAGTCAACGCAGACGCAGATTACCTCATAGTCAAAATTCTCCTTCAGCCAGGGGATGATGGCGGTGGTGTCGAGTCCGCCGGAGTAAGCCAATACAACCTTTTCTTTCATAATTATATTCCTCCGTTTTGTCATAGCGTATTCCACGGGAATGCTGGAATCTGATGCTTACTATACAACATTCCCGGCGGAAAAGCAAGGTTTGCGGCAAAACTTATTGCGTGCCGTCCTGCTGCTTCAGGCAGTTTTGGACTGGTGTGTAACAGGTTGTTCAGAAAATTAAGTAAAATATAATGGAATTGCGAGAGTACGTGTGGTACAATATTATGCAAATATGGGAAAGGGATAGCAATGGATATCTATGAATCGTATATTATGTCAAATTAAGGAAATAATCGACAGCAATATTAAATTGTATCTGCCCCAGGTAACAGACAGCGAGTTGGAAAATGCTGGGGAAGTCTATTATATGAACGGAAAAAACGGGACGGAGTTCGACTGGTATGTCAATGATAATCTGCCGTCATTCATGGTTTTTTACAATGATAAGGCCAATCTGGGCGCGGTAAAATTATCGCTCTACAATGATGGGGGAGTTGTCCTGTATCTGTACGGCGACCATGGAAATCAGCTTGTGAAACAGGTGGAGACACAGATTGATGCGAGCAGTGAGGAATTGCTCGAGCTTGCCGTGATCATGCGGAACGCAGCGGACGACCATGGAATCTGGGGCAAGTGCATTGACAGCATCGACACAGATATCGCGGTCAGTGAGGAAATGCGCAGCGAATTTAGAGAGCGTGAAAAGAATTATGCTGTGATGAAAAATCGAAAGCTGATTCTGAGCCAGAGTGCCTGCGTATCGAAAAAAGTCACGCGGGAAGGCTGGAAAGTCGGCTATATGGAAAGGCTTGAGCCGCGTGGCGAGGGAGACAGCGGATGGTGTTTTTTTGCAGGGAATGAGAGTGATGAATACACGTCCGATGTCAGGAATATCGAATTGGTATATGTGGGGGATGTGTGGCAGCGCTTTGATCCGGATATCCTCCGGTACATTGACGCTCCGGCGGGGACAAGACTGGTTCGGATTTCCGCGGACGCCTTTGAGATTGATAAGAACGATAAGCCGGTCTTTACGGTGAAAAGGTGATGGAAAATAGTAACAGCGTCAGGGCATATGGAAACGGAAATCTATATGCTCTGTTTTTTGTCAGGTTTTCAGACCGGACAAATACAGCTCACACAAAGAAATCACATAAAAGAATATGCATAAAATCAATGCATAAACTGCATAAAATTGATTTTTATTCAATAAATTCAAAAAAGTAGTGGACATTTATGCAAAAAGTGCTATGATAACAAGAAGGGCTTAAACGAAAGTGGAGCCGCTTTTGATTCACAGGAGGTATAAAAGATGATTAAAGTCGGTATTATCGGTGCCACGGGCTATGCGGGCGGCGAGCTGGTGCGCATTTTGGCAAATCATAAGGATGCAGAGGTTGTCTGGTACGGCTCCAGAAGCTACATAGATCAGAGGTATCGGGATGTTTATCGGAATATGTTTCAAATCGTGGAGGATGTGTGCAGGGATGACAATCTGCAGGAGCTTGCAGCCCAGGCGGATGTGATTTTCACGGCTACGCCTCAGGGCTTTCTGGCGGGTCTGCTCACCGAGGAGATTTTGCAGAAGGTGAAGGTTGTGGATCTGTCTGCGGACTATCGCATTAAGGATGTGGCAGTTTATGAAAAATGGTATGGGATTGAACATAAATCTCCGCAGTTTATCCCGGAGGCGGTATATGGCCTCTGTGAATTAAACCGCGGGCAGATAACGGACAAGACCCGTCTGGTGGCAAATCCGGGCTGTTATACCACCTGTTCAATCCTGACGGCCTATCCTATGGTGAAGGAGGGGCTGATCGATGTGAGCACGCTGATTGTGGATGCCAAATCGGGGACCTCCGGCGCGGGCAGGGGCGCGAAGCTTCCCAATCTGTTCTGTGAGGTCAATGAAAATATGAAAGCTTACGGCGTGGCAAGCCACCGCCATACCCCTGAGATTGAGGAGCAGCTGGGCTATGCGGGAGATTGTCAGGTGACGATTAATTTCACGCCGCATCTGGTGCCCATGAACCGCGGCATTCTGGTGACGGAGTATGCGTCACTGAAGAGAAAGGCTGACGGTTCCCTGCCCACCAATGAGGAAATCCGGGCGGTCTATGATAAATATTATGCCAAGGAAAAGTTCGTGCGCGTGCTGGAGCCGGGCGTCTGCCCTGAGACCAAATGGGTGGAGGGCAGCAATTATGTGGATGTGAATTTTGTGGTTGACGAGAGAACGGGTCGCATTATCATGATGGGCGCGCTGGACAATCTGGTGAAGGGAGCAGCCGGACAGGCGGTGCAGAATATGAATCTGCTGTTTGGGCTGCCGGAGGACGAGGGACTTGAGCTGGTTCCCTGCTTCCCTTAAATTCAGAATAATATTCCCATTTGGAATTTTCCGCAGAATGGATTGTTGTTGGAGATGAAGCATTAGTATTTATAGGAATTATTAAGAAAACTGAGGATTAATGCGTGAGGAACGATATGAACAGTGCAGAGAAGATTTTTACCATACGAACCATGACAAAGGAAGATTATGACGGGCTGCGGGCGCTTTGGATGACCATTAAGGGCTTTGGCATCCGCAGTATCGACGATTCCAGGGCGGGTGTGGAGCAGTTTTTAAAGCGAAATCCCAAGACCAGTGTGGTGGCTGTGGCCGCCGATGGTTCCATCGTAGGCGGTATTCTCTGCGGGCATGACGGCAGGAGAGGATGCCTTTATCATGTGTGTGTGCGGGAGGATTACAGGAGGCTTGGCATCGGCAAGGCCATGGTGGTATATTGTATGAATGCCCTGAAAGCGGAGCGCATCAACAAGGTGAGTCTGATCGCATTTACGAAAAACGATGTGGGAAATGCTTTCTGGAACTGTATCGGCTGGACGAAAAGAGAGGATTTGAACTATTATGACTTTACATTGAACGAGGACAATATTACGGCCTTTAATCAATGACGGAGAAAGGATTGTAAATAACGCGAGATGGGAGTGTGCGGGAAATGAGTGCGGAGACAAAGACAAAAATCAGGCAGATCGAGGGCGGTGTGACCGCGGCGAAGGGATTTCAGGCAGCGGGCGTGGAGGCTGGCGTCAAATATCGGAACAGAAAGGATATGGCGTTGATTTACAGCGCCGCTCCCTGTAGAGTGGCGGGCACCTTTACCAGCAATGTGGTGAAGGCGGCGCCTGTGCTCTGGGACAAAAAGATAGTGGAGCAGTCCGGGTTTGCACAGGCTGTTGTGGTAAACTCCGGTATTGCGAATGCCTGTACGGGAAAGCAGGGCATGGCGGCCTGTGAGGAGACTGCGGCCTGTGCCGGGAAGCTTTTGCAGATCCCTGCCGACGCTGTGCTGGTGGCGTCCACCGGTGTCATCGGGATGCAGCTTCCCATGGACAAAATATGCGCGGGTGTAGAACAGCTTGCGGCAAAGAAGGCGGACACCGCGGAGGCCGGGCTGGACGCGGCGAAGGCTATCATGACCACGGACACGGTGCACAAGCAGATTGCCCTGGAGGTGGAAATCGGCGGTAAGACCGTGACGATGGGAGGTATGTGCAAGGGCTCCGGCATGATTCATCCCAATATGTGTACCATGCTGGGCTTTGTGACCACGGATGCGAATATTTCCAAAGAGCTGCTCCAGAAGGCGGTCAGTGCAGATGTGACGGATTCCTTTAATATGATCAGTGTGGACGGTGATACTTCCACCAACGACACGCTGCTGGTGCTGGCAAACGGGCTGGCGGACAATGCGGAGATCACCGGGGAGGGCGAGGATTACGACGCTTTCTGTGAGGCGCTGCATGTGATCACAACCTATCTTGCGAAAAAGATGGCGGGGGACGGCGAGGGCGCCACGGCTCTGTTTGAGTGCCGCGTTGTGGGCGCGGACACTAAGGAACATGCCCGCGTTCTGGCGAAGGCGGTAATCTGTTCCTCGCTGACCAAGGCAGCTATTTTTGGGCATGACGCCAACTGGGGGCGGATCCTCTGTGCGTTGGGCTATTCGGGAGTGCAGTTTGACCCGGAGCAGGTGGATTTGTATTTTATGAGCGAGAGCGGCAGGTTACACATTTTTGGCGGCGGTACTGCCTGTGATTACAGCGAGGAGGAGGCGACGAAGCTTCTCTCCGACCCGGAGGTGACCGTGCTGGCGGATATGCATATGGGCGACGCCGAGGCTGTTGCGTGGGGCTGCGACCTGAGCTATGATTATGTGAAAATCAATGCGGATTACCGCAGTTGAGCAAGAGGGAGAGGAAGCAATGAAAAAGGATATGCAGGAAGTCTTAAAGAAGGCGGAGGTGCTCATCGAGGCGCTTCCCTATATACAGCAGTTCAACCGCAAGATCATCGTGGTGAAATATGGCGGCAGCGCCATGAGCAATGAGGAGCTGCAGAAAAATGTCATCAAGGACGTGACGCTTTTAAAGCTGGTAGGTTTCAAGCCCATCATCGTGCATGGCGGCGGCAAGGAGATCAGCCGCTGGGTGGGAAAGGTTGGCAAGGAGGCCAGGTTCGTGAACGGTCTGCGGGTCACGGACGAGGAGACCATGGAGATTGCCGAGATGGTGTTGGGCAAGGTGAACAAGAGTCTGGTGTCAATGGTACAGGAGCTGGGCGTGAAGGCCGTGGGGATCAGCGGCAAGGACGGCGGGCTTCTGACCGTGGAGAAGAAATATGTGGGCGGCGAGGACATCGGCTTTGTGGGCGATATCACGGAGGTGAATCCCAAGGTGCTGTATGATCTTCTGGAGAAGGATTTCCTGCCCATCGTCGCTCCCATCGGTCTGGACGATCGCTTCCAGACTTATAATATCAATGCGGACGACGCAGCCTGCGCCATTGCAAAGGCTGTGGGCGCGGATAAGCTGGTGTTCCTCACGGACATCGAGGGGCTTTACCGGGATGTGGAGGACAAGTCCTCCTTTATCTCAAGACTCAGTGCAAGTCAGGCGGACGAGCTGATCCAGGGCGGTTACATCGGCGGAGGTATGCTGCCCAAGCTGGCAAACTGCACATCCGCCATCCGAAACGGAGTGAACCGCGTGCATATTCTGGACGGCAGGATTCCCCACTGTCTGTTGCTGGAGATTTTTACCAACGAGGGCGTGGGAACGGCTATCATCGCGGACGAGGACAGGGAGAGCCTGAGCGGAGCGAGAAAAAATGAAAGGCCGGGAGTAGATTAGAGTAGACTAGATTGGATTAGACTTAAAGCGGATTAATTGGATCAGGGAAGGAATAAAATTATGAATATGAAGGAATATATTGAGCAGGCGGAGCAGGATCTGCTGCACACCTACAATCGCTATCAGATTGTTCTGGACAGGGGAGAGGGCGTGTATCTCTATGATATGGAAGGTAAGAGGTATCTGGATTTTGTGGCGGGGATAGCCGTGTTTGCCCTGGGGTATCACTATCCCGGGTATGACGAGGCGGTGAAGGCGCAGGTTGACAAGCTGCTGCACACCTCCAATTATTATTATAATGTGCCTGCCATCGAGGCGGCGAGGAAGGTGAAGGCGCTCTCCGGTATGGACAGGGTGTTTTTCACCAATTCCGGCGCGGAAGCCATGGAGGGCGCCATCAAGGCTGCGAAAAAATACGCGTGGCTGAAGGATGGCGCACAGGATCATGAGCTGGTTGCCATGAACCATTCTTTCCACGGCAGAACCATGGGCGCTCTCGCAGTCACCGGCAATCCCAAATACCGGGAGCCCTTCGAACCCCTGATTGGCACGGTCAAATTTGCCGAGCTCAACGATTTTGACAGTGTGCTGAGCTGTGTGACGGACAAAACCTGCGGCATCATCTTAGAGCCCGTGCAGGGAGAGGGCGGTCTGCAGCCCGCCACGGAGGATTTTTTGCGCAAACTGCGCGCACTCTGTGACGAGCGGGATATCCTGCTGATTTTTGACGAGGTGCAGTGCGGCATGGGGAGAACCGGTTATGCTTACGCATGGCAGCGCTATGGGATCAGGCCGGATATCATGACCAGCGCAAAGGCTCTGGGCTGCGGCGTGCCTGTGGGGGCGTTTATGATGACGGAGCGCGTGGCGCAGCAGTCGCTCACCAGCGGCGACCACGGCACCACCTACGGCGGCAATCCTCTGGCGGCAGCGGCGGTGGGAAAGGTGCTGGATATTTATGAGCAGGACGGGATTGTGGAGCATGTGCGGGCGGTTGCGCCTTATCTGGAGAAACGGCTGAAAGAGCTTGCGGACAAGTATGACTGCATCACCGAACACAGAGGCGTGGGGCTGATGCAGGGGCTTGTATTTGACCGCCCTGTGGGTGAGATTATCACAAGGGCAGTGGAAAAGGGGCTGCTTCTCATCAACGCAGGGGCGAATATCATTCGTTTCGTGCCTCCGTTGATTGTCACAGAGCAGAACATTGACGACATGATTGAGATATTGGACACCTGTATTGAGTAGGAGAGAGCAGCTATATGCATTTTAAAAACAGAATTTTCAGGGTGGCGGCAGTGTTGTTGGGCATGGCGGCTGTTCTTATGGGCGGAACGGGGCAGGTGAGCCCTCTGGAGGACGCGGATCAAAGAACCGGTATCTTTGGCAACAATGATAAGGAGACCATCTATTTCTGGTATACGGACGAGACCATGACCAGCTTTATCAACAGCGCGGCGGTGTCTTTCGGCGAGCGGGAGGGCGTGCGGGTCATTCCCGTACTGACCTACGAGGGGACATATCTGGAGGCTGTCAATCAGGCTTCTCTGCAGGGAGGGCAGATACCGGATGTGTATCTGATCGGAAATGACTCTCTGGAGAAAGCCTATCTGGCAGGACTTGCGAGTGAGACCAGGGATGACAAGACTGTGTGCAACACAGATAATTTCCCGGAGGCGGCGCTTAAGGCGGTGAGCGTCCATGGGAAAAATATTGCCTATCCGCTGTATTTTGAGACAAGCGCGCTGATTTATAACGAGAGCTATATGGCGGAGTGGGCGCTGCAGCAGGCGCGAAAAGAACTGGCGGAGGCAGCAGGCGATGAAGCGGGAGAGGGCAGCGTTGGCGAGGCAGCGAGCGATGCGGCGCTGACGGAAGAAGAGGCGGCTCTGGCGCAGGAATATCTGGAAAACGGGATTCCCTCCACGGTGGATGATATATTAAATATCGCCGCCACCTTCGATTTGCCCGAGGGCGTGGAAGGTATCATGAAGTGGGACGTGTCGGATATTTTTTATAATTACTGGATTGTGGGGAGATATCTTGTGGTGGGCGGCGAGGCCGGAGATGACGAGAGCGCGATAGATATCAACAATCCCGAGACGGTACAGTGTCTGGAGGTTTACAAGGCGCTGAATCAGTTCTTTTCCATGGAGTCGGACACGGTCACCTACGATTCAGTGCTGCAGGATTTTATTGACGGTAAAATTCTTTTCACGGTGGCTACCACAGACGCCATCCGCCGTCTTGAAGCGGCTAAGGCAGACGGCAGCTTTGGCTATGAGTACGGCGTGGCGACCATGCCGGAGGTCAGCGAGGAGCTTGAGAGCGCATCTCTGTCCGTGACGGGGGCGGTCGCGGTAAACGGCTATTCGGAGCACAAGGAGCTGGCAAACGGTTTTGCTGCCTATCTGGTGAACGACTGCGCGGAAGAGCTCTACGAGAAGACAGGGAAGCTCCCCGCCAGAAACGGCACGGACGAGGACAATGGAGCGGCTCAGATATTCAAACTGGAATACGCAGACAGCGTCTCCCTGCCCAAGCTTTTGGAGACGGGAAATTTCTGGCTGCAGATGGAAGTGCTGTTCTCCAAAGTCTGGAACGGCGCGGAGGTGGAGCCTTTGGTCTCGGAGCTTGCGGAGCAGATTGGGATGCAGGTGGGGGATTTATAGACAATCCATGGTAAAGTTTCAGCACTTTGAAGCATGGCGTGAGATTCATAGTATAACAAAACCAACCGCAGGGCAAGATACTAACACAGGAAAATCCTTACAGGCGGAGTCTGTAAGAGACAGAAGGGAGTATCTGAACTATGGTTGGTTTTTTGATCGCATTGATATCGGGAGCGTTGATGAGTGTGCAGGGCGTGTTTAACACGCAGGTTACAAAGGCCTCGGCGATTTGGAGCGCCAGTGCCTTTGTACAGTTTACGGCGTTGTTGGTCTGTCTGGGCGCGTGGCTCTGCACCGAGCGGGGGTCGCTTTTACAGGTGTTTTCGGTGCAGCCCAAGTACATGCTTCTAGGGGGCGCTATCGGAGCGTTCATCACTTATACGGTTATCCGCAGCATGGATATGCTGGGACCTGCCAAGGCGGTGATGCTGATCGTGGTGGCGCAGCTTGCGGTGGCATATGCCATTGAGCTTCTGGGCTGGTTTGGCGTGGAGAAGCAGCCGTGGGAGTGGCGGAAGGCCATCGGCATGGCGGTTGCCATTGCGGGGATTATCATATTCAAATGGAAATAAACAGGAACGGACGGTAATAGTTAAAATTTTTTTAATTTTTGGAATCCGGCTTGTAAATGGCAGATGATTCCCTTACAATAAGAATTGTCAGCAAACACAATGTACTGATTTATGAAGGACAGTTTTCTTTCGTCGCGAGAGGAGAGAAAACATGAGTGCAGAAAAATCAGATAAAAACTTGAACAAAAAATTAAATAAAGATAAGAACGGTAAAAATAACAGGGCTGTCTGCGGCGCCGCAGGTCTTGTGCTGTGCGCATTTTTGGCGGGCTGCGGCGAGACAGACCGGGCAATCTCTCTGCCTGTGGGAGAGTTGGTCGAGACGACGGAGCAGACCGAAGCAGCAAAATCGGCTGAGGCGGCAGAGCAGACCGAAGCGGCGAAACAAGGAGCTGAGTCGGCGTCTTTGCCGGAGGAGGCTGTGATTTATGTTTATGTCTGCGGCGCGGTGAAGGAGCCGGGAGTCGTGGTGCTTCCGGAGGGGAGCCGCGGTCAGGATGCGCTGGAGGCCGCGGGCGGTTTTGCGGAAGATGCGGCGCTGGAGGCTGTAAATCTGGCGGAGGTTTTGACGGATGGCATGAAGCTTTATTTCCCCACGCCGGAGGAGGCCGTGGAGGCAGAGCGCGAAGCGCAGGAGAGGGACGCCGGGCTGATCGATATCAATACTGCGGGCGTGGAGCTTTTATGCACCCTGCCCGGTATCGGTGAGGCCAGGGCGAATGCCATCATAGCCTATCGGGAGGAGCATGGCGCCTTTGGCAGCACAGAGGAGATCATGCGGGTGTCCGGGATCAAGGACAGCGCTTACAATAAGATCAAGGCGTTGATTACGGTGAAGTAAAAGCCATAAAAATAAAATGAGATGAGAGAAATGTGAGGAAGGGAAATGGCGGAGAAGAGAGTACTGGTGGTAGACGATGAGAAGCTGATCGTGAAGGGAATCCGATTCAGCCTGGAGCAGGACGATTTGCAGGTGGACTGCGCATACGATGGCGAGGAGGCCTTAGAGTACGCGAGAAACAATCGATACGACATTATTTTGCTGGATGTCATGCTGCCCAGGCTCACCGGCTTTGAAGTGTGTCAGCAGATACGGGAATTCTCCAATGTGCCCATCATCATGCTCACGGCAAAGGGCGACGACATGGATAAGATACTGGGACTGGAATACGGCGCGGATGATTATATCACAAAGCCCTTTAACATTCTGGAGGTAAAGGCGCGCATCAAGGCCATTATGCGCCGTGTGGAGCCCAAGACCAACGCAAGGGAGACGCAGCGTTTTGTGGAGAGCGGCGATATGAAGCTGGACTGCGAGGGCAGGAGAGTTTATATTGAAGGCCGGGAAATCAGTCTCACCGCCAAGGAATTTGAGGTCTTGGAGCTTTTGATGTTTAATCCCAATAAGGTGTATGGCAGGGAGACGCTCCTGAAGCTGGTGTGGGGGGCGGATTACCCCGGGGATGTGCGCACGGTGGATGTACATATCAGGAGACTGCGTGAGAAGATTGAGGAAAATCCCAGTGAGCCGAAATATGTTCACACGAAATGGGGAGTCGGTTATTATTTTTTGAATGATTAGCAGGGTCGGGGATGAAGACGATACAGAAATTAGTGAAAATGGTGCGGCAGAAAATGCCCCTGAGGAGTCTGCGTCTGCGGATATTTGCCATTGTGCTGGCCGTGGGACTTGTGCCCGGTCTTATTGTGGGCGTGGGCATTGTGCAGAATTATGAGGATCGCGCGGTGGAGCATCGTATCTCCACGGTGCAGAATCAGCTCAAAATCGTGGCGAATCATCTGATCAGCAACGAGTATATGGCGAATTACCGCTCGGAGGAGCAGATCTACAGAAATTCCCGCGATGTGGTGGATGCGGAGCTGGAGATGCTGTCCAATCTGTACGAGGGCCGCGTGATGATCATCAACAGCAACTTTAAGGTTGTGAAGGATACTTACGGAATCAGTCAGGGCAAGATCATGATCTCGGAGGAGGTTATCAAATGCTTTCAGGGGGAGAGCCTCTCAAACTATGACCCGGAGCACGGTTATATCGAGATGACTACGCCCATCATGGATACCACGGCAAATTCCGGTGAATCGGAGGTGGTGAGAGGCGTCATGCTCACCAGCATCTCCAATGGAAGTATTGTTGCCATGATGGAGATGTTAAACCGCCGTGTGATCATTATCGAGACGCTGCTGGCGCTGGCGATCGTGGCGCTGGCGATTGTCCTGTCGGTGGCAATGACGCGGCCGTTTAACCGCATCACACAGGCCATCATGGATGTAAACTCCGGCTACAGCGACGAGAGTATTTCTGTGCCGGATTACGCGGAAACCGTGCACATTGTAGACGCCTTCAACCAGCTTCTGGGGCGCATGAGGGCGCTGGATCAGTCCAGACAGGAATTTGTGGCAAATGTGTCCCATGAGCTCAAGACGCCCATGACTTCCATCAAGGTGCTGGCGGATTCCCTGCTGGTGGAGCAGGATGTATCGGCACAGCTCTACCGGGAGTTCATGGAGGATATCGTGTCTGAGATTGACCGGGAAAACCGGATTATCACGGATCTGCTGGCACTGGTGAAGATGGACAAAAAGGTGCAGGATCTGAATATCACCTCCCTGAATATTAACGATTTGGTGGAATTGATCTTAAAGCGTCTGCGTCCCATCGCCCGCAAGAAGGATGTGGAGGTAGTTTTTGAGAGTATGCGTCCCGTGGTGGCGGAGGTGGACGAGGTCAAGATGACGCTGATCATGACTAATCTCGTGGAAAATTCCATCAAGTATAATAAAGATCATGGCTGGGTAAAGGTGGAGCTGGATGCCGATCATCAGTTTTTCACCTTCAAGGTCAGCGATTCAGGCATCGGTATCCCGGAGGATGCGCTGGCACACATCTGCGAGCGTTTTTATCGAGTGGATAAATCGCATTCCCGGGAAATCGGCGGCACGGGGCTGGGGCTTGCCATCACCAAGAGCGCGGTGCTCCTGCACAGAGGCACGCTCACTATCAACAGTGTGGAGGGGGAAGGCTCCAGTTTTCTGGTGAAAATTCCGCTCAACTATATTGTGTCATAGTGTTCTGCTGTCGGGAAAGGAATCGGATACGATGAAGAAATTATTTGGGGTGCTTGGGTGCCTTCTGCTTCTGGCGGGATTTGCAGCCTGTGGCGGCAAAGAGCCCCAGGACGCCGATATTTATCAGATTTATACAGTGAGTAATTCGGAGACGAAGGTGGAGGTGCATCCGTACAGGATGCTTTCCGCCGGGGAGGATTCCATGCTGAATGAGCTGGTGACATGCCTTTCTACCCCGCCGGACAAGCTGGAGTACAAGGCGCCGCTTGCCATGGGCTTTCAGATACTCTCCATGGATGTCTCCGACGGGAAATTGTCCATCGATGTGGACGGCGCTTATCTGAATCTGCCTGCGACCACGGAGGTGCTGGTGCGCGCTGCCATTGTGCGGACGCTGACGCAGCTGCCAAATGTGCGTTATGTCGGGATCACGGTGGAGGGGCAGCAGCTGTTTGACAACGCGGGAGATGTGGTGGGACTCATGAGCGCGGAGATGTTCATTGACAATGACGGCAATGAGATCAACACCTATGAGCTGGCGCGGGTGCGGCTGTATTTTGCCAATTCGGCGGGAGATAAGCTGATTGGGGCGTACCGCGAGAAATACTATTCTACCAATATACCCAAGGAGCGTTTTGTTCTGGAGGAGCTGATCGCGGGTCCCAGCGGAAAGGTAGAGGGATTATACCCTTCCATTAATCCGGAGGTCAAGATTATCGGCGTTACCACACAGGACGGGGTCTGTTATGTCAATCTGGACTCCAGTTTCCTCACTGTGGTGAACAATGTGTCCACAGAACTGTCCATTTATTCCATTGTCAATTCGCTGGCGGAGCTCAGCAATGTCAATAAGGTGCAGATACTGATAAACGGCGAGGTGCCGGTCAGCTTTGGGAGCTCGACCTTTGAGCGCAATCTGGACTATGTCACCACGCTGGAGCAATAAAAATACAGGAGATATTAGCATATGCGCAGACCTTTATTTGTCTGTTCCTGCTGTCTGGTGCTGCTCATGGCCGTCAGATACGCCTGCTTGCCCGCTTCTGTGGGGAGCGGGCCGCCTGACGGCACGGATATCATATTGACCGGGCGGGTCTGTCAGAAGGATGAAAATTCATTTGTCATCAAGGTTCAGGATTCAGCAATTCTAAATAATGCCGCGGTTCTGCGGCAGGACAATCCATCAGAAAATGAAAATAAATTATTGTGCGAATATGAGGCTTCGGAAGAGTTGATACTGGACTCTGTGGTGGCTTTGCAGGGGAAGTTTTATGCCTTTTCGTCAGCCACCAATCCGGGAGAATTCGATTATGCCCGGTATTATCACTCCATGGGATATGCGGGGAGAGTAAAGCAGGTACAGCTCATAGAGACGTCCGGACAGAGGCCGGGGCTTCGGGAGGGGCTTTATCGGCTGCGCTGTTTTTGGGAGGGGCGGCTTTATCGGATTTTTCCCGAGAAGGAGGCCTCAGTCATGGCGGCTGTTCTCTTGGGGGATAAAGCCGGGGTGGACGCGGATTTGAAGGCGCTTTATCAAAAAAACGGTATCATACATATCCTGAGCATCTCGGGGCTGCATATTACCCTGATTGGCGTGGGACTGTATAAAATACTGCGCAGGGCGGGAGTGCCGGTGTGGTGTGCTGCGGCAGCCGGGGGTATCTTTTTGATTTTATATGGAGTCATGACGGGGCTTGGAGTGTCCGCCTGCCGTGCCATCGGCATGTATCTGCTGCGGATGCTGGCACATCTGCTCGGCAGAACTTACGATATGCTCACGGCAATAGGCGTGACGGCGGTATGCATGGTCTGTCTGCACCCTGCATGGCTGGAGCATATGGGATTTTTGCTGTCCTATGGTTCCGTTCTGGGCGTGGGAATCCTGCTGCCCTCGCTGGCGGAACCGGGGGAAGAGCCGCTTAAGGCAGAGCGTTATATAGAGGGAAAATGGAGGAGACGCATGGTTCATCTGTTCGGCGGGCTGTGGCGGGGACTGCGGCAGAGCCTGTTGGCAGGGCTTTCCATCACGCTTACAACTCTTCCCATACAGCTGTGGTTTGCGTATGAGATACCGGTCTATTCTATTTTGCTGAATGTGTTGGTTCTGCCTTTTATGAGTGTGGTGATGGCAGCAGGTTTGTTTGCCATGCTGATTCCGGGGATGGGATTTGTGGGGACGGTGGATGTGGTGATCCTCGCCGGATATGAAAAGCTCTGCGGGTGGTTTGGCGGGCTGCCGCATCCGATGTGGAATCCGGGGCGGCCTGAGGTCTCGCAGCTCGTGCTGTACTATTTGTTGTGGGCTGCGGCGGTGTGCTGTGCGGGGCTGGGCAGATGCCGCGGCAAAAAATTTGAGCGATTAGCGCGGCTTGTACGTTCGGTTCCGTTTGCGCGCCTGCTTCAATTTGTGCTGCTTGGCGCGGCGGTGCTGGTGTTGGGAGCTTCGGGGAGATGCGGCGACAGGGTCACGTTTCTGGATGTGGGACAGGGTGACTGTATCTGTGTGCAGCTCTCCTCCGGGGAGGTGTATTTATTTGACTGCGGGAGCAGCAGCCGCAGCCGTGTAGGAGAGCGGGTGCTGATACCTTTTTTGAAGTATTATGGCATCGGAAAAATTGATGCGGTATTTGTCTCCCACGGGGATCAGGATCACATCAACGGTATTGTGGAGCTTTTGAAGTTGAGCACACAGGAGCATATCGAGGTGGGCGGGCTGGTGCTGCCCGGCATCGACAGAGGCTTGTGGGATCAGGAATTTGGGGAACTTATGGCAGCGGCAAAGCAGACGGACGGACAGCGGGAAATTCCGGTGACTGTCATACGGGCGGGAGAGAGCTGGACAGGCGGACAAAAAGGGGAGGATTACTTTTTGTGTCTGCACCCTTCTGCGGAGGGAGACGGCGCGGGAGGCAATGAGGGCTCCGCGTGCTATTATATAGAATTGCAGGAGGGGGAACGCCGCGTGTCCTTGCTGCTTACAGGGGATGTGGAGGGAGCAGGAGAGCAGGAATTGCTTCATGAGCTGCAAAACCGGGGCATCGGAGATGTCACGCTGCTGAAGGCTGCTCACCACGGCTCCCGCAATTCCACGAATGAGGAGTTGCTGGAGCAGATATCGCCCGACCTCGCCGTGATTTCCTGCGGCAGAAACAATCGTTACGGGCATCCCCACCCGGAACTGCTGCAGCGGCTTCGGGAGTGCAACGCACAGGTTTTGCAGACGCCGCAATCCGGGGCAGTCACGCTGGATTTGCAGTCGGATGCAGTTATGCTATTTTGGCAGACTGACTGATTCGTCCTTCAGCACGGACAGAATCAATACCTCCACGCTCATGCGGTCGTTCATGCGGCCGCTTTTTACCGCTTCCTCCGCCTCCACGCACTGTTCCACGGCAGTTCGCAGCACGGCGGTCTTGAAGCGCCCCGCCTGGGTGATATATTTGCCTGCGATAAAGGGCGGGACTCCGATTTTGGGCGCAATGGCTTTGCTGTCATAGCCCCGGCTGCGCAGTTCCTTTACCTGGAGCAGCGTGTTGCACTGGCGGGCGATGAGAAAGAGAATGCGCATGGGCGGTTCCTTCAGTGCCAGCAGGTCATAATAGAGCTGCAGAGCCTGTCGGGTATTGCCCGCGGCGATGGCGTTTATCATGTCAAAAATATGGTTGCTTATGCGATTGGTGCAGACGGCCTCCACATCCTCGGAGGCGACGACTTCCCTGTCCATACAGTAGCAGATGAGTTTCTCCAGCTCTGTCTGGATATTGTCCATGTCTGTCCCGGTCTTTTGAAGAAAGAGCTGCACGGTGTTCTCGGTGATCTTCTTACCCTCTTTTCCCAATATACCTGCAATCCAGCGTTTCAGGGTCTGCTCATCCTGCACGGAAAATTCAGCGGTATGTCCCAGAGACTGTACTGTCTTAAAGAGCTTGCTGCGCTTGTCCACTTCACTCTCCGTAAATACAAAAAAGCAGCTCTCACAGGGAGCGCTTAAGTATTCGGCGAGCTTTTCGCCGCCGGATTTGAAGAGTCCGCTGTCGGAGATAAAGATGACCCGGCGCTCCGCCAAAAAGGGCATGGTCTCGGCAAGGTCGATAATCTCTCCTATGGGAATATCTTTCCCTGAGTAGAAATGTGTGTTCATCTGGTCATCCTCGGCACATAGAGCGCTGCGCAGCCGCTCTGTGTACTGCCTTTTCAGATAGCGTTCCTCACCGTACAGAAGATAGGCCTGTCTGAAAGTATGTTCTTTGATGTCGTTCTGAATATGCTGCATGGAAATCCTCGCTTTTATTTGGACTGATTTGGAGTAATACCAGTATAACCTATTATACTCCGTAAAAAGTTTTTTTGCACTATTGAGATTGCAGGGCGCTTATGATACTATTAACATGGTTGTAGTTTACGGGATGGAGGAAATGAGAAAATGGCTAAGGACAAAGGTTTTATCAGTGAATTCAAGAAATTTATCCTGCGCGGCAATGTGATGGACATGGCGGTGGGCGTCATTGTCGGCGGGGCGTTTACCTCGATTGTGACTTCTCTGAATCAGGATATTTTGACGCCCATTCTGGGAATTTTTGGCGGGATGGATTTCAGCAGTCTAAAGGTAGCTCTGGGCAGCGGAGAGAATGCGCCCATGCTTTGCTACGGCAATTTTATAACGGCAGTCATCAACTTTTTGATCACGGCTTTTGTGATATTCTGTCTGGTGAGAGGCATTAATGCAGTCAATGACCGGTTCAGTCATAAACCTGCCCCTGCGGCTCCCACCACGAAAAAATGTCCTTTTTGCAAGAGTGAAATCGCGATAGACGCCACGAGATGTCCTCATTGTACCTCGGTACTGGACGAGCAATAAAACAAGATAGGAAACCATATGATAAAATTACGAAGAAACAGAAGGTATGCAGTGGCTCTGTGCGGTCTGCTTGCGGCAGCCTGTTTAGCCGGATGCGGCGACACTGGTGGAAAGACTGCGGAGGCCATGCAATATGTGCAGAATCTCCAGTATCAGGAGGCTCTTGCCGCATTTCAGGTCGCGGAGGAGGAAGGCGAGAATTCCCGTCTGATAGACAGGGGGCGGGGCATTGCCTATATGGGTCTGACAGATTACGAGAATGCCATCGCCAGCTTTGAGGCGGCTCTTGCGGGCAGCGACGGATTTGTGCAGTCGGTGGATTTTGATTTGAATTATTATCTGGCGGCGGCTTTTATCAAGAGCGGGCAGCCTGCGGAGGCGGAGGAAGTCTATAATGCGATCCTGGCGCTGCGGCCGGACGAGGAGGACGCTCATTTTCTGCGCGGCAATGTGCGCCTGGAGCAGGGCAATTACGAGGGGGCCAGGGAAGATTTTGACCGGGTCGTGTCGTTGGACGCCAACAATTATGACCGCATGATAGAGATATATCAGGCATTGCAGCACTACGGCTACAGGGATGTGGGGCGTGAGTATCTGGAGAATGCCATGCAGGTGGCCGAGGATAAGATGAACAGCTATGACAGCGGGCGCATGTATTACTATCTGGGGGAATATCAGAAGGCATGTGTCGCTCTGGAGAAGGCGAGGGAGAAGGGGGACGCGGAAAGCTATCTCTATCTGGGCAGGGCATACGAGGCCACCGGGGATTATAATTATGCGGCCAGCGTCTACAATTCCTGGATTGCCAAGGATACGGGCAGTGCCGCTGTCTACAACCAACTGGGGCTGTGCGAGATGGCTATGGGCAATTATCAGCGTGCGCTGGAGGCTTTTCAGTCAGGGATGCAGGTGGAGAACAATACTTTGATGCAGACGCTCGCCTTTAATGAGATTGTGGCTTATGAATATCTGGAGGAGTATCAGAAGGCATTTGCCCTGGTGGAAAATTATTTGAAGAGCTATCCTGACGATGAACAGGCTCAGAGAGAGCGGCAGTTTTTATCCAGCAGATAAGAGGCAAAACGATGCCCGGAACGCGCGGCAGTATGCGGTTCCGGGCATTTTGTCCGCCAAGTATCGACTGAGTCAGTCAACACAAAATATGCTATATGTGACATGCGTGTCGCAGAAAAACCACAATATATTGTATCTCATTGCTTTTCGCCCATTGACTTTGCTGTCGTAAAATGATATAGTTAAATAAATTGCACTTCAGATAATTTTTTGGGAGGGACAGGGATGTTTCAGGTAATCAAGAGAGACGGCGGAAGGACGGATTTTTCGCTGACGAAGATCAACGATGTCATCATGAAGGCGTTTACGGCTACGCAGATGAATTACAATAATGATATTGTAGATTTGCTGGCATTGCGGGTGACGGCAGATTTTCAGGATAAGGTAAAGGAAGACGCCATCCATGTGGAGGATATTCAGGACAGCGTGGAACGCGTGCTGGGGCAGGCCGGCTATGAGGAGGCTGCCAAGGCCTATATTCTGTACCGCAAACAGAGAGAAAAAATGCGCACCATGCAGTCCACCATTCTGGACTATAAGGATGTGGTAAACAGCTATGTGAAGGTGGAGGACTGGCGTGTGAAGGAGAATTCCACCGTCACCTATTCCGTGGGCGGTCTGATCCTCTCTAATTCCGGCGCCGTGACTGCAAACTACTGGCTCTCCGAGATTTATGATCAGGAGATTGCGGAGGCGCATCGCAATGCGGACATCCATATTCATGATTTGTCCATGCTCACCGGCTACTGTGCAGGCTGGTCGCTGAAACAGTTGATAAAGGAAGGTCTCGGGGGGATTACGGGCAAGATTACCTCCGCGCCGGCGAGACATTTGGGCGTGCTCTGCAATCAGATGGTGAATTTTCTGGGTATCATGCAGAATGAGTGGGCCGGAGCTCAGGCCTTTTCCTCCTTTGACACCTATCTGGCTCCCTTTGTGAAGGCGGACAATTTAAGCTATGGTGAAGTGAAAAAGTGTATTGAGGCATTTATCTATGGCGTGAATACTCCCAGCCGCTGGGGCACGCAGGCTCCCTTCTCCAACATCACTCTGGACTGGACGGTGCCCGATGATCTGGCGGAGCTTCCCGCTATCGTGGGCGGCGAGGAGATGGACTTTAAGTATAAAGACTGCAAAAAAGAGATGGACATGGTGAACAAGGCCTTTATCGAGACCATGATTGAGGGAGATTCCAACGGGCGCGGTTTCCAGTATCCCATTCCCACCTATTCTATCACGAAGGATTTTGACTGGTCTGACACGGAGAACAATCGTCTTTTGTTTGAGATGACCGCAAAATATGGCACACCGTATTTTTCAAACTATATCAATTCGGACATGCAGCCCTCGGATGTGCGCAGCATGTGCTGCAGACTGCGGCTGGATTTGCGGGAGCTTCGCAAGAAGACAGGCGGCTTTTTCGGCTCAGGCGAGAGCACGGGGAGCGTGGGCGTGGTGACGATCAATATGCCCCGCATCGCTTATCTGTCCGCCAACAGGGACGAGTTTTTTGCCCGACTGAATCATATGATGGATATTGCAGCCCGCAGCCTGAAGGTGAAGCGGGAGGTTATCACAAAGCTTTTGGACGAGGGCTTATATCCTTATACCAAACGGTATCTGGGTACTTTTGACAATCATTTTTCCACCATCGGCCTCATCGGCATGAACGAGGTGGGACTGAACGCCAACTGGCTGCGGGCGGACATGAGCAGTGAGAAGACGCAGGAGTTTACAAAAGAGGTATTGAATCACATGCGCAGCCGTCTCTCTGATTATCAGGAGCAATACGGCGATCTGTATAATCTGGAGGCGACTCCCGCGGAGAGCACCACTTATCGTCTGGCAAAGCATGACAAGAAGCGCTGGCCGGCCATCAAGACGGCGGGAAAACAGGGGGATACCCCCTATTACACCAATTCCTCCCATCTGCCGGTGGATTATACCACGGATATCTTTGACGCGCTGGACGTTCAGGACGAGCTGCAGACCTTGTATACCTCGGGAACTGTGTTCCATGCGTTTCTGGGGGAGAAGCTTCCGGACTGGAAGGCTGCTGCGGCGCTGGTGAGAAAGATTGCAGAGAATTACAAGCTTCCGTATTATACACTGTCTCCTACCTATTCTATCTGCAAGGAGCACGGTTATCTGGCGGGCGAGGTGAAGGAATGCCCTCACTGCGGCGCAAAGACGGAGGTTTACAGCCGTATCACGGGCTATTACAGACCGGTGCAGAACTGGAATGACGGCAAACTGCAGGAATACGCTAACCGCACGGAATATAATATTGAGAAATCTGTGCTCAAACGTCCGGTGACCAGTGTGGTCAAATTATCCAATTTTGCGGAGGATGTGCAGGTTTCCGTGGAAGAGCCAAAGAATGTAAAATATCTTTTTACCACCAAGACCTGCCCCAACTGTCAGCTGGCGAAGGAATATCTGGAGGATGTTTCCTATGCGCTGATTGACGCGGAGGAGAATATCGAGCTGGCAAACCGTTACGGCGTGATGCAGGCTCCCACTTTAGTGGTGGTGAACGGGGATAAATATAAAAAATATGTCAATGCTTCCAATATCAGGAAATATGTTGAACAGATGCAGGAAGTTCTGGTTTAAGGAGTTGAGTGAGGAGAGCCATGATCAATAAGCTGATTGCAAAGATTCAGAGTACCAACGCCCCCATTGTGGTGGGGCTGGATCCCATGATGAAATTTGTGCCGGAGCATCTTCAAAAGAAAGCCTTTGGAGAGCTGGGCGAGACCTTGGAGGGAGCGGCAGAGGCCATCTGGCAGTACAACAAGGGGATTGTGGATGCCATTTATGATCTGGTGCCTGCGGTGAAGCCCCAGATAGCCATGTATGAGCAGTTTGGCATCCCCGGCATGATGGCATTCAAGAAGACAGTGGATTACTGCAAGGAGAAGGATTTGGTGGTGATCGGCGATGTGAAGCGCGGAGATATCGGTTCTACCTCTGAGGCATACGCCGTGGGACATCTGGGCAGCGTGGCTGTGGGCAGCGAGCGCTATCGCGGTTTTGACGAGGACTTTGCCACAGTCAATCCCTATTTGGGCAGCGATGGCATCGAGCCCTTTGTGAAGGTGTGCAAGGAGGAGAAAAAGGGGATTTTTGTGCTGGTAAAGACCTCCAATCCATCCAGCGGAGAGTTTCAGGATCAACTGATAGACGGCAGACATCTTTATGAGCTGGTGGGCGAAAGGGTGTCCCGGTGGGGCGCGGAGTGTATGCCCGAGGACGGCGATTACAGCTATGTGGGAGCGGTAGTGGGAGCCACCTATCCCGAACAGGGGAGGCTTCTGCGCAGGATCATGCCCAGAACCTTTATTCTGGTGCCCGGCTATGGCGCGCAGGGCGGCAAGGGGGCAGATCTGGTACATTTCTTTAACGAGGACGGGCTGGGAGCCATCATCAATTCCTCCAGAGGGATCATCGCGGCTTATCAGCAGGAGAAGTACGCGCACTGCGGCGGAGAAGGCTATGCGGAGGCCGCCCGCATGGCGGTGCTGGATATGAGAGCGGATATCGCTCAGGCTCTGCAGACGCGGGAGTAAGATGTTTCAGAAAGTAATCGATAATAAGATGGAAATCAGAAACCACAAGTTGCAGAAAAGGAGTTATTTACAAGGATAAAAAATAAGCCTTCAATTGAGGCTTATTTTTATCCTTTAAAATTCGAGGGCCTGCAGGAGCGAATTGGCAAAACCGATTGAATAATTAAAAGTTTTATGGTAGTATGAAAGAAATATTGGGAATCTGGAGGTTTTTGGACATAATGGAAAGCTACAAGCAGGAATTCATCGAATTCATGGTGGACAGCCAGGTCTTAAAATTTGGCGAGTTCACCTTGAAGAGCGGCAGGAAATCCCCTTTTTTTATGAATGCGGGAGCCTATGTGACAGGAGCGCAGTTAAAGCGCCTGGGCGAGTATTATGCGAAGGCTATCCACGATGCCTACGGGGATGATTTCGATGTGCTGTTCGGACCGGCCTATAAGGGGATTCCCTTGAGTGTGGCGACGACGATTGCCTACAGTGAGCTCTATGGCAGAGAGATCCGCTACTGCTCCAACCGCAAGGAGGCCAAGGATCATGGGGATGTGGGGATCCTTTTGGGCAGTAAGCTGCAGGATGGAGACCGGGTGGTGATTATCGAGGATGTGACTACCTCCGGCAAATCCATTCAGGAGACCTTTCCCATTCTCAAGGCGCAGGGCGATGTGGAGATAAAGGGGCTGATGGTGTCTTTGAATCGCATGGAGAAAGGTCTTGGCGGCGAGAAGAGCGCACTGGCGGAAATCCGCGAGACCTATGGATTTGAGACGGGTGCCATCGTGACTATGGCAGAGGTGATTGAACACTTGTATAACAGGCCGTACAGGGGGCAGATTTATATTGATGATGCGCTGAAGGCGGCTCTGGATGAATATTATGCAGTATATGGCGCATGAGCGGTCGGCGCGGATGCCGGGAGGCGACATCGGCACGAATAAAAAAGCAGCGGGAGGAATAGATATGGAAGAAAAAGTGTATAAGACCATGGGCGGAACCGGAGCATGGAATATTGTGCTTGGCATTGTGGTGCTGACGGTGGGAGTGGCATCGGGAGTGCTGCTGATTATCGGAGGAGCAAAGCTCTTGGCAGGCAGGAGTAAAGTTTTATTTTGATGTGGGCGTTTGAGGGGCATTCCGCGGTGTGGCGACATCGGGAGTGCCCTTAAATTATGGAGGATTAGAACGGCGTGAAACGGAAAAACTATATCTTTACCAACAGAAAGCATTCTCTCCGGGCAATTATGTCCACGGTGCTTGGACTGACCAGCAATATCTCTCTGGGGATTGTGCTGTATATGACCTATCTGAGCGGCGGAAACGCTCCCTTAAGCTATGGGCTGACTGGTCTTTTGGCGGCTCTGTATTCCACGGTGGGGCTGATTCTGGGAATGTTGACTGTGCGGGAGAAGGACACGTTTAAGGTGTTTCCCCTGTTGGGGACATTGTTGAATCTGGCGGCGCTGGGAATTTTGATATTTCTGGTGCAGTTGAGCTTTTAGGAGGCGGATGGATGCAGGAAGAGAGAAAAATGCGGGAAATTTTGTGTGAGCGACATGAGCTTGTCATGGAGCGGATCCGTGAGATGACGCGGGAAATTACGGAGGGGAAGAGCTGCGGGGAGGCTTTTGCCTCCTATTTTGTCCAAGTGGCGAATTTTTTGATACAATTGGAGGACGAGAGAAAGTTTCTCGCTGAGGGCGGCTTGGAGACGGCTTCCATAGAGGAGCTGCACGCGCGTAATCAGGCGTTATACGAGGACATACTGCCCGCACATTACGGGGAGAGCTATGCCAATCCCGACTTTGCGGCGGAATGTCTTGGAGAGACCTTCGGGGCGCTGCTTTCCTTTCTGTATCGTGAGATGCGCAGCCTGATTCCTTTTGTTTACGAGGGACGCCTGGAGGAGGTTGTCATCCGTCTGGAGCTGTTTGTGGAGGTCTATGCCGCCTTTGCCTACGCATGGCAGGAAAACGGGCACGGCGAAGAGGCTGAGACGGACGGAGCAGGACTGCCCGCGGCGGAGGAGGTGCGGCAGATTCTGTACTGGTTTGTCAGCGATTACACGGAGACGGCAGTGGAGGAGCATCTGCGGGAATGGCTGACGCCGGAGGACAATTTTGCCCTTCATATCATTCGGAACGCCGACCTTTCGGATGTGCGGTATCTATATGCCTACGGAGAGTATGTCAGCGAAAATGAGCTGGAGCTTGCGCGGTTCATGGCGGCTCTGCCACAGGAGCGGATTGCGGTCATGGCGGATACCTATACGGAGGGGTATCGCATGGGCTTTGTGGTGGCGGGGAAAGACCTCTCCAAAAAGAAAACCGTGGAGATCCGCTATCGTCTGGGCTTTGAGCGCATGATGCGTCGGGCGGCGGAAAATTTTGAAAAAATGGGGCTCAAGGCGGTTTGCTATCGCGCGCCGGAAAGTATTCTCTACAATCCCTCGATTTTTAAGGCCGGATATTACGGGGGAGAGGCCAATAGGCAGTATGACTTTGACCACAAGGACGACAAAGCATTATTTTTTGACAAAAATTATCGGAATCACAGGCTGGAGGTGACGCACACGGCCTTTGAAAAGTATAGACAGGAGGCGGCAGCACACGCTGGGCCCGCTGTGCTGGAAACCTTCGGGGAGCGTGATTTTGAACCGAAAAATAAAAAACATGCGCCCCGCATGAGCGAGGAGCAGAACAGTCTCTGGGTGGAATACCGCGCCCGGGCGGGCGAGCTGCAGCGGCAGTATATCCCCGAGGAGGAGCGCAGCTTTACCATCATTGCCTTTCCCGTGCCCGAGATACAGGAGCGCTTTGATGCGGCGCTTTTGAAAAGGCTGGGTATGGAGAGCGCCGCCGAGTGCTATCGGGCATTTTTTGAGGAGATTATCCGTGTCAATACGCTGGACTATCAGATGTATCGGGATATTCAGCAGAGCATCATCGATGTGCTGGACACTGCGGACTATTGTGAAATTACCGGCATGAACGGGAACCGCACGAAGCTGCGCGTGAATCTGTGGAAGCTGGCTCATCCGGAAAAGGAGACGATTTTTGAGAACTGTGTGGCGGACGTGAACATTCCCGTGGGTGAGGTATTCACTTCCCCGGTGCTTGCGGGCACAAAGGGGCTGCTCCATGTGAACCGCGTGTATCTGAACGGTCTGGAATATCGGAATCTGGAACTGGAATTTGTGGACGGCAAAATCAGCCGTTATGACTGTTCCAATTTTGCCTCTGAGAGGGAAAATCAGGAGTTTGTGCGGGAGAATGTGCTGTTTCGGCACAGGACGCTGCCTCTGGGAGAGTTTGCCATCGGCACCAACACCACCGCCTATGTGGTGGCGGAGAAATACGGCGTGCAGGATAAGTTCCCGATTCTTATCGCGGAGAAGACCGGACCCCATTTTGCGGTGGGGGACACCTGCTATTCCCATGCGGAGGAGGTGCGGGTGTACAATCCCGACGGAAAGGAAATCGTGGCAAAGGACAACGAGGTGGCAAGGCTCCGGGCGGAGGCTCCCGACAAGGCATATTTTAACTGCCACACGGATATCACGATCCCCTATGATGAGCTGGGAGAGCTGGCGGCAGTAAAGGATGATGGCAGCAGGATTGTCATCATCAGAGAGGGGCGGTTCGTGCTGCCGGGTACAGAGGAATTAAACAGAGCCTTTGAAGGGAGTATGGAATGAGACGCAGAGACAGAGAGATTGTGGATTTTGAGGAGCTGGTGGCGGTGATGCGGCGCTGCGACGTGTGCAGGCTTGCGCTGAACGCTCAGGAGGTGCCCTATATTCTGCCCTTAAATTTCGGCATGGAGGCGGAGGACGGACAGGTCGTGCTGTATTTTCACGGAGCAGGAGTGGGAACCAAGCATGAGCTGATCGCCCGGGACAATCGGGCGAGTTTTGAAATGGACTGCGGGCATAGCCTGATTCTGGACGACGAGAAGGGAACCTGTTCCATGACTTATGAGAGCGTGGTGGGGCGGGGGCTGATTGAGACAGTGGAGGATAAGGAAAAGCTGCGGGCGCTGAAGCTGATCATGGCGCATTACAGACAGGAGGATTTTCCCATTCCGGAAAAGATGGCTGCCGCTACCTGCGTATTCCGCCTTGTCGTGAGCCAGATGAGCGGCAAGAGGCGGGGGAGGCAGCCCGGGGAGAGAGAAGCGTAGAAGCAAAAATTTTAATTTTTTCATAAATTTCCAGATAAATCTTGCATACAACATGCATATCGAGTAAACTAGATATAGTGGTATAGATTCCACTTTTACCCGATTTGACACAAGAAGAGAGGACGAGGAGGATATCATGGCAGAGACAGCGGTGAAGCCCTTGGTCGGCATTGTGATGGGGAGTGATTCCGACATGCCGGTCATGGCCAAGGCAGCAGAGATTTTGGAGGAGCTCGGCATCTCGTATGAGATGACGATTATCAGCGCCCACAGGGAGCCGGACGTATTTTTCGCCTACGCGAAGACCGCGGAGGAAAAGGGCTTTAAGGTGATTATTGCGGGAGCCGGCATGGCGGCGCATCTGCCCGGCATGTGTGCGGCAATTTTCCCCATGCCCGTCATTGGCATTCCCATGCACACCACATCTCTGGGAGGCCGTGATTCCCTTTATTCCATCGTGCAGATGCCCTCGGGCATTCCGGTGGCAACCGTGGCTATCAACGGGGGCGCCAATGCAGGGCTTCTGGCGGCCAAAATTCTGGCTGCCTCGGACGAGGCGCTTTTGCGGAGGCTGAAGGATTACAGCGCGAAGCTGAAAAGCCAGGTGGAGGCGAAGGATGCCAGACTGAAGGAAGTCGGCTATAGGGCGTACATGGCGGAGCAGAAAAAATAGCGGGAGCGGGCTTCGGAAGGCGCGGTTCAGATTGCGGAGGTAGAAGAGGACGATGGATTATAAGAAGGCAGGAGTAGATATCGAGGCCGGTTACCGGTCGGTGGAGCTGATGAAAAAGCATGTGAAGGAGACCATGCGCCCTGAGGTGCTGGGCGGGCTGGGAGGCTTTTCGGGTGCTTTTTCCCTAAAGGCCATAAAGGATATGGAAAATCCCGTGCTGCTCTCGGGAACCGACGGCGTGGGCACCAAGATCAAGCTGGCTTTTCTGATGGATAAGCATGATACTGTGGGAATCGACTGTGTTGCCATGTGTGTGAACGATGTGGCATGCGCGGGAGGGGAGCCCCTGTTTTTTCTGGATTACATAGCGTGCGGCAAGAATTATCCCGAGAAGATAGCCGCTATTGTGAAGGGAGTGGCTGAGGGCTGTAAGCAGGCCGGAGCCGCGCTGATTGGCGGCGAGACGGCGGAGCATCCCGGGCTGATGCCCGAGGAGGAGTATGATCTGGCGGGCTTTGCGGTGGGCGTTGCGGATGAGAAGGATATCATCGACGGCTCGACAATCGCAGCGGGGGATACCTTGATCGGCATTGCCTCCTCCGGGGTGCATTCCAACGGATTTTCACTGGTGCGCAGGGTATTCAAGATGACAAAGGAGAGCCTTGACACCTATTATGATGAGCTGGGGACGACTCTGGGGGAGGCGCTGCTTACGCCCACCAGAATCTATGTGAATGCCATGAAGGCTATTCGGGACGCCGGTGTGCGCGTGAAGGGCTGCAGCCATATCACCGGGGGCGGATTTCAGGAAAATATTCCCAGAATGCTTCCCGAGAGCGTGCGCGCCGTGGTGAAGAAGGACAGCTATCCGGTTCCCGCTATTTTCCGCCTGTTACAGCAAAAAGGCGGTATTGCGGACGATATGATGTACAATACTTATAATATGGGGCTTGGCATGGTGCTGGCCGTAGACCCCGCAGACGTGGATAAGACCATGGAGGCCGTCAGGGCTGCAGGGGATACTCCCTATATCGTGGGAAGCTGTGAGGCGGGCGAGAAGGGAGTCACGCTATGCTGAGGGTCGTAGTGCTGGTCTCCGGCGGCGGCACGAATCTGCAGGCCATCATTGATGCGGTGGCAGCGGGTCGTGTGACGAATGTGGAGCTTGTGGGCGTTGTCAGCAACAACAAGACGGTGAAAAGTCTGGAGCGTGCGCGCAGTGCGGGGATTCCCGCCGTCAGCGTCTCCCCGAAGGATTATGCGGACAGAGACCTTTTTAATCAGGCATTGTTGGAGAAAGTGGATGAGCTGCAGCCGGATCTGCTGGTGCTGGCAGGTTTTCTGGTGGCGATTCCGCCAGCCATGGTGGCGCGGTATTCCGGCAGGATCATCAATATCCATCCCTCGCTGATCCCATCCTTCTGCGGCGTGGGCTATTATGGTTTAAAGGTGCATGAGCGGGCGCTGGAGCGCGGTGTGAAGGTCACCGGGGCAACCGTACATTTTGTGACGGAGGGCATGGACGAAGGACCCATCATCGCCCAGAAGCCTGTGCCGGTGGAGGAGGGTGACACGCCGGAGGTATTGCAGCGCAGGGTGATGGAGCAGGCGGAGTGGCTTCTTCTGCCCCAGGCCATAGACGATATCGCCAACGGGCGCATCCGGATCGAGAACGGAAAAGTGGTGCGGTTACAGTAAAAATACAGACAAATGCAGACAAATAAAGAGATAGGATTGAGGTATAAGACATGAAGGTACTGATTGTGGGCAGCGGCGGCCGTGAGCATGCGATTGCGGCCAGTGTGGCACAGAGCGCAAGGGTCGAGAAAATCTATTGTGCGCCGGGTAATGCGGGCATCGGACAGCTTGCGGAGTGTGTTGCCATCGGAGCTATGGAATTTGATAAGCTGGTGGCTTTTGCCAGAGAGAAAAATATCGATTTTGTCATTGTGGGCATGGACGACCCGCTGGTGGGCGGTCTTGTGGACGAGCTGGAGGCTGCGGGCATCCGTACCTTCGGTCCCCGCAAAAATGCGGCAATCCTGGAGGGCAGCAAGGCTTTTTCCAAGGATTTGATGAAAAAATACAATATTCCGACTGCCGCCTATGAGAATTTTGACGATGCGGAGGCGGCTGCAGCTTATCTGAGGGAGAAGGCGGACTATCCCATTGTGCTGAAGGCGGACGGGCTTGCACTGGGCAAGGGCGTGCTGATCTGCAATACCATGGAGGAGGCGCTCTCTGGCGTAGACTCCATCATGCGTGATAAGAAATTCGGCAGCGCGGGAAACCGCATGGTCATCGAGGAGTATATGACCGGGAGGGAGGTCAGCGTACTGTCCTTTGTGGACGGCAAAACCATCCGTATCATGACTTCCGCTCAGGATCACAAGCGGGCGCAGGATGGAGATAAGGGACTGAATACCGGCGGCATGGGCACTTTTTCGCCCAGTCCGTTTTACACGGAGGAAGTGGATAAATTCTGTAAAGAGCATATCTATCAGGCCACGGTGGACGCTATGGCGGCGGAGGGGAGGCCTTTTAAGGGCGTGATCTTTTTCGGACTGATGTTGACGCCAAACGGCCCGAAGGTGCTGGAATACAATGCCAGATTTGGCGACCCTGAGGCGCAGGTGGTGCTGCCCCGCATGAAGAACGACATCATCGAGGTGATGGAGGCGTGTGTGGACGGCACATTGGACAAAATTGACCTGCAGTTCGAGGATAATGCCGCAGTGTGCGTGGTGCTGGCAAGCGAGGGCTACCCGGTGTCCTACGAAAAGGGCTTTGTCATCCACGGATTGGAGAAATTCGAGGATGCGAAGGGGTATTATTGTTTTCATGCAGGCACGAAGCGGACGCAGGATGGCATCGTCACCAACGGCGGGCGTGTGCTCGGTGTGACCGCCAAGGGCGGCGATTTGAAGGAGGCCAGGGCGAACGCCTACGCAGCTACAGAGTGGGTGCGTTTTGAAAATAAATATATGCGTCACGATATCGGAAAAGCGATAGACGAGGCATAGTAGGCGGAATCTAGGTGAAAAGAGGGATAGTATGGATTTTGGTCTGTTTGATTACTATCATGTGCCCTGTAAGTGTGCAGAGTGCGGCGGCATCATGATATTCAAGGGTGTGGGAGAGTATCACTGCGAGGAATGCGGCGCGGTGGCCTATGACGACTATGGCAAGGTCAGGCTTTATCTGGAAGACCATAAGGGAGCTAATGTGGTGGAGGTAGAGCATGAGACAGGCGTATCCCAGAAATCTATCCGACAGATGCTGCGGGAGTCCAGACTTCAGGTGGCGGAGAACTCCAGAACCTTTTTGAACTGTGAGATATGCAAAAAGACGATTCGCAGCGGCAGGTTTTGTCCCGAATGTGAATTGAAGGTACACCGCAATGTGGAGGAGCATATGCGGAGAGAAAACAAGCTTCAGGGCTTTGCTGCCGCCCAGGCAGGCGATCGCGGACAGAGACGTTTTATGCGCGACAATGACGATTAGGATAAGGATTGCAGAGAGGAAAAACGTATGAAAAAGAGTAACAGACTGTATCAGTGGCTAAAGGGGACGGCGGGAGTTTTATTGTTGCTTGCAGTTCTGGCAGTGGGATTATCAGCGGATGTGTTTGCCATTGTCAGCCATGCGGCAAGCACGGGAAAAGTGACTGCCAGCAGCGCCAAGATACGACAGGAGCCCAGCACTTCCAGCGAGGTGCTGGCCAGCGCCTTACAGAACGCGGTTGTGGATGTCAAGGGTCAGACCACGGGAAGCGACGGCTACACATGGTATCAGGTGAGCGACGGATCCGTGACGGGATATATCCGCTCGGATCTGATGGAGATTACGGACGGCAGCACACCAGCTACCATCGTAACGCCCACAGCCCCCTCAAACACCACATCAACGCCGACTACGTCAACGCCGGACGAGCCTCTGGTGAGTGTCACGGAAGTGGAGCCGGTGAGCGGCAGCGTATCGGGCGGTTCTCAGGTGCGGGTACGTCAGAACGCCTCCACCACAAGCCGGATTGTCACTACCGCCCGCAGCGGTCTTGCGCTGACTGTGACAGGAACGGCTATCGGAACGGACGGAGAGGAGTGGCGCAGAGTCAGCTTTATCTCCGGCGGTTCAGAGGTGACTGGTTTTATCCGCAAGGATTATGTGACTGTGAGCGGGGATCTGGTGCCTTTGGGCGAGGGAACGGAGCAGCCCGAGACGCCGAATGATCAGGAACCGGAGCCTGAGCCCGAGAACACCAAGGATTGGGACACCTATTACGAGGGGGAAAAGTGGCATCTGCTGGACAATACAAGCGGAAACACCTGGGACATTGCGCAGATTTTTTCCGTCAATGAGGCAAATTCAAAGACACTGGAGACAATGCTTGATAAAAACAGGACACAGCAGATTATCATCATCATTCTGGTCATCCTGCTGATTGTGATGGCGATCGCCATCAGCTTCCTGGTATTCAAGCTGAAGGATATGACGGATTCCGCATACTTTAACGAGGTGGAGCGTGAGACAGCTCGCAGGAGAACGGCGGATCGACCTGCGGAGAGAACTGGCGGGAGGACGCAGGGCGGACAGAGAGTGATGCAGACGGTGGGCGCAGAGGGAGCGAGACGTCCTGCCGGCAGCGCACAGAGACCTACGGGGCAAAGACCGGCAGGTCAGACACCTGCGGGAAGCCAGACGGTAAGACCTGCTGGCAGCGCACAGAGACCTGCAGGACAGCGTCCTGCGGGGACGCAGGCTGAGAGAACCGGCGACAGCGCCCAGAGACCCGTCGGACAGCGTCCTGCGGGGGCACAGGCTGCAAGACCCGTTGACAGTGCACAGAGATCTGCAGGGCAGCGATCGGCAGGAGCACAGGCTGCAAGAACCGACGACAGCGCACAGCGTCCCGCGAGTCAGCGCCCTGTAAACCGTCAGCCTGAGAGAACGCAGAGACCGACGCAGTCCCAGCCGGACTATGATGCCGATTATGATTCCGGCTACGGACAGGCTTATGAACAGGCGCCTCCGGCGCAGGAGCCGGCGCCCGCGCAGCCCAAGGGAAAAACCGGATGGAAAGCCAAGAATTTTATTAATGATGATGAGTTTGAGTTCCAGTTCTTAGACTGGGAAGATGATCAGAAATAAGTAAAAATTAATGAAAATAAAGAAAAAGGAGAGACAAAAACTATGGGATTTTTAGAGGGAAAGACAGCGATTATCACCGGGGCAGGACGGGCGGTTCTGAGTGACGGGAGATGCGGTTCTATCGGATATGGAATTGCCACCGCTTATGCAAAAGAGGGAGCCAATCTGGTGATCACCGGGCGCAATGTGAAGAAGCTGGAGGATGCGAAGGAGGAGCTGGAGCGTCTCTATGGTATCAAGGTGTTGACCATACAGGCAGATGTGAATGCAGGTGCGGACAATGAGGCAGTGGTGGCAAACGTGGTGAAGCAGACAGTAGATACCTTCGGCGGGATTGATGTTTTGATCAATAATGCTCAGGCTTCCGCTTCGGGAGTACCCCTTGCGGAGCACACCACAGAGCAGTTTGACCTGGCGCTGTATTCCGGTTTGTTTGCGGCATTCTACTATATGAAGGCGTGCTACCCGTATTTGGCAAAGTCCAAGGGAGCTGTTATCAACTTTGCATCGGGAGCAGGTCTGTTTGGAAATTACGGGCAGAGCGCTTATGCCGCCGCAAAGGAGGGAATCCGCGGCTTATCCCGCGTTGCCGCCACAGAGTGGGCAAAGGACGGAATCAATGTAAATATTGTCTGCCCGCTGGCTTGGACTGCTCAGCTCGAGCAGTTTGAGAAGGCTTATCCCGATGCCTTTAAGGAGAATGTGAAGATGCCGCCTGCCGGACATTACGGCGATGCGGAGCTGGAGATTGGGCGCGTATGTGTTCAGCTTGCCTCCCCGGATTTCAAGTATATGACGGGCGAGACCATCACGCTGGAAGGCGGAATGGGACAGAGACCGTAAGTGAATACTGGCATATATCAAAGGATAGCCAGGCAAATGTGAACGGGCACTGCTTCGAGAGGGGCAGTGTCTTTTTTTGTGTGAAAATAGGGAATTGACAAACCATACAATTCATATTAGAATAGTATGAAAATGAAATACAGATAAGCAGGGAGGATTTGTGGTGAGAGATATCAGGACGAAATGTATTCACTTGGAGGACAAGCAGGATAAAAAGGAGCATTATGGTGCAATCAGCTATCCGATTTATCAGACAGCCACCTATGCGCATCCGGGTGTCGGAAAGAGTACCGGTTATGATTACAGCAGATTGCAGAATCCTACCAGAGAGCATTTGGAGAAAATCGTCGCGTCTCTGGAAAATGGGGTGGACGCTCTGGCCTACAGTACGGGTATGGCGGCCATTGCCGCGTTGATGGAGCTCTTTCGGCCGGGCGAGCATTTGATTGTGGACAATGATCTCTATGGCGGAAGTATCAGGCTGTTCGAACATATTTCCAGCAAAAACGGAATCCGGTTTACGAGTGTTTCATGCTGCAGCGAGGACATCAGGCAGTATATTACAGAGAGCACCAGAGCCATTTATATAGAGACGCCTACCAATCCCATGATGAATGTGACAGACATAGCTGCTTTGAGCAAAATCACCCGGGAGCATAATCTGCTGCTGATTGTGGACAATACCTTTTTGTCCCCTTATTTTCAGAATCCATTGTCGTTGGGCGCAGATGTGGTGGTTCACAGCGGCACCAAATATCTGAGCGGACATAACGATACCCTGGCGGGCTTTCTGGTGACGGCAAGAGCGGATATCAGTGAACGGCTGAGATTTTATATCAAGACGACAGGCGCGGGTCTTGCACCCTTCGACAGCTGGCTGGTGATCAGAGGCATCAAGACGCTGGCGCTCAGAATGGAGCAGGCTCAGAGCAATGCCATGCGGATTGCGGAGTGGCTGGCGGGACAGAAGACGGTTACGAAAGTGATTTATCCGGGGCTGAAAACGCATCCGGGCTATGAAGTGATGTGCAGACAGAGCCGCGGGTTCGGCGCTATGATCACCTTTGAGGTGGAGAGCGGAGCGTTCGCGCTCTCGGTGCTGGAGAAGGTGAGATTGATCCAGTTTGCGGAGAGCCTCGGAGGAGTGGAGACGCTGGTCACCTATCCGATGACACAGACCCATGCGGATGTGCCAAAGGAGGTGCGTGAAAAGAACGGGATCACGGAGCGGGTGCTCAGACTGTCGGTGGGGATTGAGGAGGCAGAGGATTTGATCGCCGAATTGAGGGATGTATTCCAAAGAACAGAGGAGGAGTTAAAATATGGAGAGAAATCTGGATTTTGACACGATAACAGACAGAAAAAATACGGACTGCCTGAAATATGATTTTGCGCAAAAGAGAGGCATGGCGGAGGATTTGCTGCCGCTTTGGATAGCGGATATGGATTTTCGAATATCCTCCTATATACAGGATGCGTTGAACAGGCGGGTCGCTCACGGGATTTTTGGATACAGTGAGGCTCGGGAATCCTACTTTGAGGCTTTGAGTGGCTGGATGAAGGAGCATTATGACTGGGAGGTTTCTGAGGAGTGGCTGCTCAAGACGCCGGGAGTGGTGTTTGCGCTGGCGATGGCGGTCAAGGCCTTTACCGGAGAGGGAGATGGGGTGCTGCTTCAGCAGCCGGTCTACTATCCCTTCAGCGAGGTCATCGAGGATAACGGGCGGCGTGTGATCAGCAATACCCTGATTTATGGGGAGGATGGAAAGTATTATATCGATTTTGAGGATTTTGAGCAAAAGATCACAGAGGAAAAGATTAAGCTGTTTTTCCTGTGTAATCCTCATAATCCGGTGGGACGCGTGTGGACAAGGGAGGAACTGACTAGGATAGGAGACATCTGCCTCCGGCATCATGTGATCGTGGTGAGCGATGAGATCCACGCTGATTTTGCATTTCAGGGAAAGCATCAGGTGTTTGCCAATATCAGGAAGGAGTTTGCCGGACTTGCCATCACCTGCACCTCTCCGAGTAAGACCTTTAATCTGGCAGGGCTGCAGATATCGAATATCTTTGCCGTCAATCCGCAGCTCAGAGAGGCCTTGCGCAGGCAGATTGATGCGGCGGGCTATAGTCAGCTCAATGCTCTGGGGCTGGTGGCGTGTGAAGCCGCTTATCGGGACGGCGGGGAATGGTATGAGGCGGTGCATCGGTATATAGGGGAAAATATCGCGTTTGCAAAAGCATATATAGAGGAGAAACTTCCCGGGGTGACGATGGCGGAGCATGAGGGGACTTATCTGATCTGGCTCGATTTTAGGGGAACAGGACTTGATGTAGAGCAGCTTGAGGAGTTGATTGTGCAGAAGGCAAAGCTATGGCTGGACAGCGGGAAGATTTTCGGAGAGAGCGGAGAGGGATTCCAGAGGATCAATGCGGCGTGTCCGCGGGCGGTTCTTGCGGAGGCGCTGGACAGGCTGCGGTATGCGTTGGAAGGCGATGAAGATGATTAAGATAAAATTTTTGTAAATAATTATTGATTTTTGGAGAACAGTGTAGTAATATCTATTTTATCATTTCATAGTAAATAGATAGGAAAAGTATAAAATAATGAGGAGAAAGAAAGTTATGAAAAAAATTGTGCAGAAGGTTAAAAGAAAGCAATATCTGTCTGTTATAACAGCGGTTCTGGGGTTATCCATATTGCTGGCGGGATGCGGGAGTACACCGGAGAGCAACGAAGCCGTCACCGTAAAGGCAGCCCGTGTCTTTGCGTCGCCCCCGTACAATTACAATGATGAAGATGGCAATCAGACAGGCTTCGAGACAGAGGTCATCAAGGCGGCCTTTGAGCTGCTGCCTCAGTATAAGCTGGAGCTGGTTGACACCACGGACGAAGAGCTGCTGACAGGCATTCAGACCGGGAAATACGATTTCGGATTCAAGACCGCATGGTATACCGAAGAGCGCGCCGAGACGTTCTTGATTCCCAAGGAGAACAGCGCAGCTACGACGGTGGGACTTTTATTCCGTTCGGAGGATGCGGAACAGATCAGGGATTTTTCCACATTCTCACAGTTTAGCGGAAAACTGGTGCCCCTGGCGCCCAGCAATGCGCAGTATTCGGTAGTGGCTGAGTGGAACCAAGAGAACCCGGATTATCCCATCGATTTACAGGCGGCGGAGAGCTTTGACACCTCGGAGGCGATTACCTGGCTTTTGGAGGGAAGATATGACGGACATATTTACACGGGGCATTATTACCAGAACAATATTGTGAGTGAGGACGGCGCGTATCACCAGTTCCATGACAGACTTTCCTGGGTGATTTACAAGGCGATTCCCACCTATCCGATGTTTCGTCAGGACAATCAGGAATTGGCGGATGCTTACGATGAGGCCATTGCGCAGCTGAGGGAGAACGGAACCATTTATGATCTGGAGATACAGTTCTTTGGGGAGGATATCTATCAATATCTGGATGATTTGAGCGAACAGCAATAAACGGGGAACAGGATAAACAAAAGCAGCAAACAGGAGCAGGGGTAAATATATATGGCAAATAGAGTTTTCAGGCCGGACTTAATACCGGAGTTCGTTTTACAGCTGCTGCCCTATCTGGGTGTGACATTCCTGATTGTGGCAGGCACAATGGTGTTTGCGTCCATAATCGGATTTCTGGTGGCAAGGGCGAAGATTGGGAACGGCTTCACAAAATATATCGCAAATGCATACATAGCTGTTTTTCGCTGTATTCCCTCCATCGTGCTGCTCTTTCTGGTGTATTACGGACTGCCGCAGCTGTGCAGGATTCTGTTTCATGTGGATATCAGCTTCTGGAGCAAATCGGTATTTGTCATTTTGACCTTTGCCCTTTTGTTTGGGGCAAATATGGGCGAGCTCATGCGGGCAGCCTATGAGGCGGTGGACGGCGGGCAGACGGAGGCGGCTCTCTCCGTGGGACTGACGGAGAGACAGGCGTTTATCCGGATCACTTTTCCTCAGGCATTCCGGTATGCCCTGCCCAATCTGGCCAGCGTTATCACGGGGCTGATGAAGGAGGGGGCTCTGGCCTATACCGTCGGTCTGATCGATATGATGGGCAAGGGGAAAATGATCATCAGTATGAATTATGGAGCCTATACCATGGAGACGTATCTGGCGCTGTTTATCATCTATTGGGTGTTGACCAAGACAGTCGAAATACTTTTCGGTCTGTTGGACAGGCAGCTTTCTAAGGGCGGTAAGACTTTGGCGGAATAGAGCGCGGAAAGCGGGAGGTATCAAATGCGCATCAATTTAGAGTTTATGAGAGAGACATTTTTTCTTGCGCTGGGAGGCGTGCCGGTAACCCTGAAGATCACCGGCGTGGCATTGTTTTTTGGATTGCTCCTCGGATTTCTGCTGGCGTTGACCCGGGTGTATAAAATCAAAATCCTGTCGCCTGTTGTGGCCGGTTATGTGTCTCTGATCAGGGGAACGCCCACGGTACTTCAGGTGTTGCTGGTATACAGCGTAGTTCCCAGTCTGCTGAATACCCTTGTGAAAAGGCTGGGGTGGCAGCTCAATGTGTTTGACATCAATCCCGTTTTGTATGCCTATGTGGTGTTTGGCGTCAATACAACTGCACTGCTCACAGAAATTTTCCGTTCGGCGCTTCTGGCTGTCAGCAAGACTCAGCTGGAGGCCGCGCTGTCGGTGGGGCTGACGCCCTTCTGGGCTTATGTGAGGATCATTGTGCCTCAGGCGGTTGAAAAGGCTCTGCCCAATATCTGTACCACCACGGTCAATCTCCTGAAAGGCACTTCGCTGGCGTTCATGTTGTCCGTTGCGGATGTGACTGCCATCGCCAAGACGCAGGCAGCTTTCGGATATAACTATCTGGAGGCATATGCGGATATCTTTGTGATTTACATTTTGTTGTGCGGAGGCGTGCAGATATTATTTTACTTCATAGAACGGCGACTGACTCAGCACAGGCGTTCCGCGACAGCTCAGGGAGGATGAGAAAATGCTGGAATTAAAAAACATACATAAGTCATTTCAAAAAAACGAGGTGTTAAAGGGCGTCAACCTGAAGGTGGAAAAGGGCGACGTCGTGGTCATCCTCGGCGCCAGCGGTTCGGGCAAGACCACTCTGCTGCGCTCCATCACATTTCTGGAGCGGGCGGACAAGGGAGAAATCCTGTTGGACGGACAGACGCTGGATGTGCAGAAGGCCGGCAAGAAGGAGATTCACAGACTGCGCAAAAAGACGGGCTTTGTATTTCAGAATTATTGTCTGTTCCAGAATAAAACAGCCTTGGAAAATGTGACGGAGGGGCTGATCATCGGCAGAAAAGTCCCCAAGGCAGAGGCGGTGCGCATTGCAAAGGAGGCCTTGGATAAGGTAGGCCTGTCCGACAGGTATGATTATTATCCTTCCCAGCTCTCCGGCGGTCAGCAGCAGCGCGTGGGGATTGCGCGGGCAATCGCCGTGCAGCCGGAGGTGATTCTGTTTGACGAGCCCACGTCCGCGCTGGATCCGGAGCTGGTAAACGGTATTCTGACCATTATGAAGCAGCTGGCAAAGGAGGGCAGCACCATGGTGATCGTGACTCATGAGATGACCTTCGCGCAGGATGTGGCGACCCGGGTGGTATTTATGGACGGCGGGGAAGTGGTGGAGGAAGGCACGCCGCGGGACATCTTTTCCCATCCAAAGGAGGAGAGAACCCGGCAGTTTTTGAGAAGATTTCTGCCGGATTACGATTATGTGATCTGAGCGGTACAGATTGAGAGGAGAAAAATAATGAACGGAAGAGAGAGGATAGAGGCAATTTTACATGGCAAACCGACCGATAAGGCGGCAGCATCGCTGTGGATGCATGTCCCGGCGGTGGACCGCGACCCGGAGGCATTTCCGGAGGCGATCATCAGGTTTGCGGATGAATATGACTGGGATTTGGTGAAGGTGCAGATGAACGCCTTTTATATCACGGAGGCCTATGGGGCTGAGATCGAATTCTTTGAGCATCCGCCCCTGAAGTTCCAGAAAATCAAAAAGCTGGTGGAAATTCACAGATACCCGATTGAGACATTGGAGGATATGGCAAAGCTGGAGCCGCTGACCGTGGAGGAGAGCCCGGTATTCCAGAGAGATATCCTCTCCGTCAGACGCATTGTGGAACATTATAAGGGTACGAAGGTCGTGATTCCCACGCTATTCTCGGCATTTTCCTGGCTGAACAGTATGACGGCGGGTAAGGAAGAGACAATCCGGCGTTTTATCAGGGAGGACAAAGAGGCGGTACATCATGCACTGGCGGTTTTGAATGAGGTGAACCGGAATCTGGTGGATGCCTATGTGAAGGCGGGTGTGGATGGATTTTTCTTTGCCACGTCCTATACCTCCCCGCTGACGGTATCGGAGGAGGAGTTTGAGGAGTTTCACCGTGCATACGATGAGCCGCTGCTTGCCTACATCAACGAGAAGACATGGTTTAATATGCTGCATATTCACGGTAATGCGGACTTATATATCGAGAAGCTGGCAAAATATCCGGTGCAGTCCATCAACTGGGAAAACGCAGCAGTGGGGATCAGCCCGGAGCGTCTGACTTCCGCCGCCCGGCTGAGAGGTCTGACGGATAAGATTCTGGTGGGCGGTGCGGATCAGATGCACGATTTTTACGGAGCGTCAAATGCTGTGGAGCAGGTTTTGCGGGAGCGCCTGAACACATTGCTCTCGGAGGCGGCGGATCAGCGGATTATCTTTGGAGCGGGCTGCTCGCTGCCCCTTGACATTCCGGCAGCTAATATTGCACTGTTCAGAAAGGCAGCGGATGCCGCCGCATTATAAATATTGCGGGCAGAATCACTTATTTCAGTGCTTCTGGTAGACGAAAATTGGAGAGTGGACGCCAAAGTACGGGCGTCAGTTTGTGGCGGTGTCATGGGATAAAACCATGCCCGCCACAATTTATGGTGTGGAGTATGACAGTGAGTATAAACTGATAAACAAAAAAGCAACAAAAAAGGATTCATGCTATATATGGCATTGTGACAGGATTTCTGGTATACTTGACTTATGATACGGCTTTTGAAGAATCTGGGGCGCAGCATAAAGGCCACGGCGCTCTGTTTTCTGACAGCATTACGGAATTTACGGAGTAGAGGAGGACAATCGAGATGAATGAGAAGGAACGGAATAACAATGAGTTGAAGAATGAGTCGAATGACAAAAGGAAGAGTCCTGTTTTTAATCTGACTTTGTCCGCCATGTTTATGGCAATCGGTCTGGTGCTGCCGTTTATGACAGGGCAGATTCCTCAGATTGGCAATATGCTTCTGCCCATGCATATTCCCGTATTTTTGTGCGGGCTGATCTGCGGGTGGCAATATGGTCTGGTGATTGGTCTGGTGCTTCCCATTCTGCGCTATTTCCTGTTCGGGATGCCGCTGCTCTTTCCCACAGGAATCGCCATGGCATTTGAGCTTGGCACTTACGGTCTGACCGTCGGTTTTTTGTATTCCCACTCCCGCTGGCAGTGCGTGATTGCATTGTACCGCAGTCTGATAGCAGCGATGCTTGCGGGGCGTCTGGTATGGGGATTTGTTCAGGTCATGCTGCTTGGCTTCAGCGGCCAGGCCTTTACCTGGCAGATGTTTATGGCAGGAGCCTTTCTGAATGCCATTCCCGGAATCATTGTGCAGCTGCTCCTGATCCCGGCGATCATGGTTGCATTGAACCGCACAGGGCTTGTGAGGTTTGGCAGACATACGGCATCTGTCCGCAGGATGGGGAATTAAGCTATGGCGGACAGAGTTTCTGTGGTTTTGCAGCACATCCGCGAGAGCGACAGCCAGCCGATGCTGCTTGCCATTGACGGAAGATGCGCTGCCGGGAAGACCACTCTGGCGGCCGGACTTCAGGCGGAGCTGGACTGTAATGTAATCCACATGGATCATTTTTTCCTGCAGCCTGCGCAGCGCACCAAAGAACGGCTGCAGGAGCCGGGCGGCAACGTGGACTATGAACGGTTTCTGGAGGAAGTCATGCTTCCGCTCAACCGGGGACAGAGCTTTTGGTATCAAATATTTGACTGCAAAAAGCTGGAACTGTCGTCTGCAGTCAGGGTGGAGCCCAAAGCGGTCACAATCGTGGAAGGCTCCTACAGTTGTCATCCCGCTTTATGGGATTTTTATGCGTTCCGGGTGTTTCTGGATGTGGAGGCAAAGGAACAGCTGCGCAGAATCCGCCGCCGGAACGGGGAACAGGCCGAGGACAGGTTCCGGGACTGCTGGATTCCTCTGGAGGAGCGCTACTTTGCCGCCTACAGGATACAGGAACGCTGTGATTTGACCTTTATTGACTGATTGAGAAAGGGGTATGGTAAGAGATGGAACATTATTTTGGAGAAGCGACACCGAAGCTGGGATTTGGACTGATGAGACTGCCTAAGACGGCAGCCGGGAAAATCGATATCGAACAGACCAAAAAGATGGTGGACTTGTTTATGGAGGCGGGGCAGAATTATTTTGACACTGCGTATGTCTATGACGGAGGCGATTCGGAGCGGGCTGCAAAGGAGGCGCTGGTGGACAGATATCCCCGCGAGAGCTATACGCTTGCGACCAAGCTTTGCGCGTGGTCGGGAGCGCATGACGAAAAGACTGCTAAACAGCAGTTTTATACCAGTCTGGAGCGCACCGGCGCAGGGTATTTTGATTACTATCTGCTCCATGCTCTGCAGGCGGGAAATTATAAGCTGTATGACAAATATCATCTCTGGGATTTTGTGAAAGAGCAGAAGGCAAAAGGACTGATCAGGCACTGGGGCTTTTCGTTCCACGCGACGCCGGACATCCTCGATGAAATTCTGACTGCTCACCCTGACGCGGAGTTTGTGCAGCTGCAGCTCAACTATGCGGATTGGGAGAACTCTGATGTAACCGCGCGGGCAAATTACGAGGTGGCAAGGCGGCACGGAAAGGCTATCGTGGTCATGGAACCTGTCAAGGGCGGCGCATTGGCGAACCCGCCGGAGGCTGTGCGGGAAATTTTGGACGCGGCCGGACAAAGCGCAGGGCGTCATGCTTCCTATGCGTCATGGGCAATCCGCTATGTGGCTTCGCTGGACGGAATTATCACGGTTCTTTCAGGAATGTCCAATCTGGCGCAGATGGAGGATAACCTCTCTTATATGAAAGCTTTCAAGCCTTTGGATGAAGAGGAACAGGCGGCGCTCCGAAGGGCGCAGGAGGCGATCAACGGCGTGAAATCCATTCCCTGTACCGCATGTCATTACTGTACGGCAGGCTGCCCGAAGCACATCCCGATTCCTGAAATTTTTGCGGCGCGGAACAAACAGCTGGTGTGGGGACAGCTTGAGGGAGGCAGTGCCGCATATGCACAGGCAATAAAAGCTGCCGGAGCTGCCGCAGACTGTATCGCCTGTGGTCAGTGCGAGCGCGCCTGCCCGCAGCAGATCAAGGTGGTCGAGAGACTGCGGGACTGCGCGGAGGTGTTTGGAAATTATCCGATTGCTGAGGCATGAGATTAAGGAATACGATATATATGGCAGAATGGACACATGCAAGAGAAAAACCGAGCTGTCAGAATGATGGATTGGAGAAATGAAGATGAACAGAACCGCAATAAAAACCACAAATATAAAGAAAAATCAACCGTATCACATTACTTATACGATTATGGCCGCTTTCTTTTTGTTCCTGCTGATATGGGCGGCGGTGACAAACAAGGGGAAGTCGCCGGCGACCCTGCTTTCCGAGAGCAATATTGCCTTTAGCGAGGGGTGGTATCTGGAGGACGGCAGTGCGGCGGATGTCAGTCATTTAAATAAGATTCCTTCTGTGGAGCCTTATCGGGAACAACATGTCTATCACAGCCTGCCGGATGACATAGGGGAGGGGCTTTCCCTGTGTTTCCGGACAAAAAATATCAACTATCAGGTGTATGTGGACGGAGAGCTGCGTTATGAGCCGAAGCTTCGGGAGAGCAGGGTCTATAATAAATCCTCCGGCACGAGATGGAACTATGTCCCGCTTTATCACAGTGACGCGGGAAAAATTGTGGAGCTGCGTTTTCATACCGTGTATGAGAACGGCAGGGCGTGTATAGACAATCTCTATCTGGGAGCGGCACAAGGGCAGATTGTCAGCACCTTTACCGGCAAGGCAGTGGCATTTTCCACCTGTCTGCTCATGCTGTTTGCGGGGATGCTGCTGATCATTGCCGATATCCCGGCCAATATGCAGATGCATAAAAATCACGAGCTGCTTTATCTGGGGCTGTTCGCCATAAGCATTGCCATCTGGTGCCTGTCGGAGACGAATCTGCTGCAGTTTTATACGGACGACAGCAGGCTGCTGCAGACGCTGTCCTGTTGTTCCCTGATCATGATTCCCATTCCGCTGGTGCTTTATCTGGACGCGGCTTTTGGTTTTAAACACAAAGTGGTGGTTCCGGGGATTTGCGGACTGTCCGCGGCGGAGTTTGTCATCTGCACAATTCTGCATTTTACGGGGGTGATGGACTATCATGAGACCCTGACCTTTTCTCATATCGTGCTGGCGCTCTCGGCCGCCCTCCTGCTGTATTCTATCCTGAAAAATGCCTATCGGGCTGGGAAGAGTAAGATCAGGAATGTCTATAAGGCTTTGAGAACCATTGGGCTCATGGGGATTTGCTTCGCCACGGGAATTGATATTATAAGGTATTATATGGGCAATAACACTGACAGTGCCATGTTTGTGCGCATCGGTCTGTTGATTTTTATACTGTGTTATGGAAGCTCCAGTCTGGAGAAGATGATTAATGCGGTAAAGCTCGGGGTACAGTCGGAGTTTGTCAGCCAGCTTGCCTATCGGGACGGCCTGACGGGCATCGGCAACCGGACGGCCTTTCAGGAGCGGCTGGTGGAGCTCGAAAAGGAAAAACAGCAGCTTTCCGGAATTGCTATTATTATGTTCGATGTAAATGACCTGAAGCTTGTAAATGACAATCAGGGTCATCAAAAGGGAGATGAGCTGCTGGTATGCAGCGCGGAAATCATCAGGACGGCAGTGGAAGCTGCAGAGGGCACCTGTTACAGGATTGGCGGCGATGAGTTCGTAGGCGTCCTGTGCGGCGAGAATGTGACAGAGCGCTGTGAAAAGGTGATTGTCAGTTTTACACAGGCCATGGATGACTACAATACTGTGGAGGGGCAGCCTTTTCGCATCAGTATCGCCAGCGGCTATGCGGTCTATGACAAGCTTCGGGAGAAGGAAATGCTGATGGACGTATACCAGCAGGCGGATGTCCGTATGTATGAAAACAAGAAGATGATCAAAGCAAAGAAGGTTTCGTGAAAATAATTTATCTGAAGAAGAGGCGCAGACTAAGATTGATGAGTATTTTGAGATCGTGGAGGAATACAGCACATGAAGGAATACAGATTTTATGGCTGGAAAACAGCCGATATAAAGGACGCAGACGGTTTGACGCCGAGGGACTATTACGATATTCTCTCCAATATTTGGTGTGCTGACACCTGTGCGCCGCGGATGCGGGACGAGTGGAGTGTTCATAATCCTACACTCGGACAATGCTCCATCACCGCGTTTTTGATGCAGGACTTTTTTGGCGGCAAGGTTTACGGCATTTTAAGACCCGGTGGAAACTACCACTGCTTCAATGTGGCAGGGGACTGTGTGTTTGACCTGACCAGTGAGCAGTTCGGAGATGAGATCCTGGATTACGGCAACTGCTCGGAACAGTTCAGGGAGACACACTTTGCCAAAGAGGAAAAAAGACTGCGTTATGAATATCTGCGGGCACAGCTTCTGAATAAGCGCCCGTTTATCTGATTTTGAATGTGGGAGCACACATTGGCTCTTTGGGAATTCTGTTTTGGCTTCGTTTATGCATTTTACCGTTCAAATTTGCATCTTACATTTTTTCTGTTGATTTCCTTTGCGGCATGGTATATGTTGAATCTATCAGCTGAAACACAAAAGGAAAAGGATGGAGTTTTTAAAATGGGAGTTATGTTATTTGCAGTTTTTACGGTTATGGAAGTTGCGCTTACAGTGCTTAGCTGCACCAAATACAAAAGCCTTTGGCACAGAAACAGATTATTTTTCTGTGCGGCTGAGCTTGTACTCATGCTGCTTGTAATGCTTTTGCCTGTAACAGGACAGAAATGGAGATTCACAGGCTGCCTCGTTATCCTCGGAATACGCCTTGCCATATCCTGTATCGCATATCTTATAAAGCGCAGTAGTACAAAAAAAGAAAAAACAAAGGCAAAAGTGATTGTCGGCACTGTTATGAGCATTATCATTATCGGCTTCTCACTTTTCCCTGCCTTTCTTTTTACGGGCTATTCGGGACTTGCAACAGGTGGTCAGTACGAGGTAAAGGAAACACAGGCAATACTTATCGACAACAGCAGACTTGAAACGAATGAAAACGACGGTTCTAACCGCGAGATACCGATTCACTTCTACTACCCTGAGGGCGACGCGTCAAACTGTCCTCTGGTATTATTCGCTCACGGTTCATTTGGCTATTATCACAGCAATTATTCACTGTATGCAGAACTTGCAAGCAACGGCTACGTTGTAGCAAGCATAGACCACCCTTATTACGCTTTCTTTACAAAGGACACAGCGGGCAAAACCATTATAGTTGACATGGAGTTTATGCAGACTGCTGTTAATATGCAGTACAGCTCCGATTTTACTGAGACTGAGGATGATTTTAATATTATATGCGAATGGATGTCTATCCGCACGGCTGATGAGAACTTTGTGCTTGATACCATAAAAACCGCGAAAGACTTAAAGAAGCTTGATGCGGCATGGTATACGGAATCTGAGGATGCAAAGGCGGAAATTCTCCAGGCGCTTGAGATGACAGACACAGAAAAAATCGGACTCACTGGACATTCGATCGGAGGTGCGGCAGCGGTACAGCTCGGCAGAGAGCGCGACGACATTACCGCGGTAACCTGCATTGACGGCACAATGCTCGGCGAACAAATATCATTTACCGACGGGAAGCTTGGCTACAACCCCGAGCCTTACCCGATACCGATACTTTCACTTGATAACGCAAGCCATTGGGAATCTTATCTTAATGAAGAAACAGACTATGTAAACAAATATTTACTTGACAATGCCATCTGTGGCAGAGAAGTTCATTTTGACGGTACGGAGCATATGGATTTCACGGATTTGCCGCTTTTTGCTCCCGCATTAGCGAAAATGCTGGGAAAGGGCGATGTGGACTCATCGGAGTTCATTCCCGAAGTGAATGGTATCATTCTCGAATTTTTTAATTATTATCTAAAAGGAGAGGGCAAGCTGAATATTGAAATTTGGAATGCATAGACAGCGGAAGATAAAAATGAACATAAGTATTTCTCAAATAAAAAAAGAAGAACAGGAACGGCTGGAAATTTACTGCCACAAGGTAAGCAATGAAATAACGGAGATCGTCCGCTTTGTGAAATCCAGACAAGGACAGCTGACGGGCATTATCGAAGGCGCACAGTATGAAATTCCTGTTTCCGACGTGTTTTATATTGAAGGAGTAGACAACAAAGTATTCATTTATTGCGAAAAACAGGTATATGAAACACGTCAGAAGCTGTACGAGCTGGAGGAAGCTTTAAAGGAAAAACATTTTCTGCGTGTATCAAAATCCGTGCTGCTTAGTCTCATGAAGGTCGAGCTGATAAAATCCTCGCTGAACGGCAGATTTACGGCTGTCCTTCAAAGCGGTGAACAGATTATTGTTTCAAGAAAATACGTGCCTGAGCTGAAAAAAGCTCTGAAAGGTGGAAGCTTATGAGCATTAAAGAAATACTTTACAGGTCGCTTATGATATATTTTATTCTTGTCACCTGCATTACAGCAGGAATCGCGATACTTGGTTCAAGTCTTGACCCTGACGCAAGCTTCGGATACAGCGCGTTTGCCTCGCCGTTTATTTTTGCGGCTCTGGGAGTGATTCCGAATCTGCTTATGTACTCTTCAAAGGAGTTATCGGACAGGCAGATCATTCTGCGTAAAATGATACAGTTGGCGGTCATAGAAGCGGAAGTATTAGGCGTCTGTATCATAAGTCCCATAATCCACACGGAAAAAGCCGAAGTTATTATAGGGGTAATGCTCAGTGTGCTGGTGATATTTATACTTGTCCATTTGATCAGTATTATGAATAACTATTTTGCTGCAAAGCAGCTGACAAAGGAGCTTATGCAGTTTCAGAAAAATATAAAGTAGTATTGTGCCTGTTCAACTAATTGATATTAAAGGGCGGATTGCTGATTGCATCTATGGCAGGGCTGGATAACAGGGCAACTATGGACATGGATACTACAATACGAAATTATAATCTTTCACAGGAGGATGCGGAACAATGATTATCAACACCGGCGGGCGGACAGATACCGTCCAATATTACACAGAGTGGCTTTTGAACCGTTTTTCGGAAGGATATGTGCTGGCGAGAAATCCCTTGTTCCCAAACAAAGTGACACGTTATGAACTGAATCCGGATACTGTGGACTGCGTTGTTTTCTGTTCTAAGAATTACAAGCCGCTACTCCCACGTCTGCATGAGATTACAGACCGATTCCATACCTATTTCCATTATACGATTACTGCATATGGAAAGGATATTGAACCGGGCGTTCCGAGCATAGAGGAAAGCCTGGAAACTCTGGAAGAACTGTCTGCTTTAGTAGGGAAACGGCGTGTTTCATGGAGATATGATCCTGTTCTGCTGACTAAAGAATATACCATAGAGCGGCATTTGGAGACCTTTGAACGCATGGCAAAGGTGCTTTCCCCTCACATTGACCGCTGTATTTTCAGTTTTGTGGAAATGTATAAAAAGCTGGAAAGCAATATGCCGGAGCTTATCCCGCTGTCTGGACGGGATAAAGATTTGCTGGCGCAGGGATTAGGGGCGATTGCTGAAAAATATGGTATCTTTATCCAAACCTGCGGAACAAACGGGGACTTTACCCGCTATGGTATTCATTCTTCCGGCTGCATGACGCTTGATATTTTGGGAAGTGCAAACGGCATTGTGTTCAGGGACTTAAAGCATAAAGGGATGCGGCAGGGATGCAACTGTATCGAAAGCAGGGATATAGGGGCTTATGATACCTGCATGAATGGCTGTAAATACTGTTACGCCAATAAAAATCCGCGAAGAGCATTTGAAAATTACAAATACCATGACAAGAATTCCCCTCTGCTGCTCGGCGTTGTAAAGGACACTGACACGGTGATACAGGGGGCGCAGAAAAGCTTTTTGACAAAGGAACAGTATGTTCAGGAAAAATTAAACATTTAGGGGAAAATCAAGGAGATTAGCTATGAAAAATTCTGCAGCTTCACTCGGATGGAACCCAGACAGTGCGATTTACCCTTTGGCACCTTATGAGACACCGGGGGTAGTCGATTCTATCTGCGATAATTTCAACTATTCCTATTAAAAGAAAGAGACTGTTATAATGCGAGTCATTTATTTAGAACCTTGGATTTTGTTTTGACTTTTCTTGACTTTTCTTTGTCGAAAATAGGGATAAATTGATTGCATTAAAACTTCTCTTATTATATAATTCATCAGTAGAGTTGACAACTGATTCAGTCTGCCTTAAGCAAATATCTGAAAAGGAGAGTGACCCTGATGAAAACGAAGAAATCTTTCCGGCGCCTGTTTGCCTTGATTGCTGTCACAGCATTAATGCTTTCCGCCTGCGGTTCCAATGAAAATCCGTCCAATTCGGGCGCCATCAAGCCTGAAAGCAGTGCCTTGACCTGGGTAACCTGGGGCGGCTATGACAATTTTTGGGAACTGCTGAAGGAACACGATCCAGATATTGAAATAGAATTTGTCTCCTATGCGGGAGCCAACTATACCGGCTATAGCTGGGCGCAGATGCGTGCAGACGATATCCCTGATTTGTTCAGTACTTCGCAAATTCTTGATGAAAATCTGGCTAAGGAGAGGCTGGTGGATTTGTCCGGCTATGACTTTGTCAATGACTTATCCACTTCAGTTTTGGATCAGGTATCTATTGATGGCGGCGTTTACCTTCTTCCGGTCAGCAACTCCATGTTCGGTATTCTCTACAACAAGACGCTGATGGAGGAAAATGGCTGGGCACTGCCCGAAAATTATGATGAACTGGAAACTCTGTGCGCCGAGATTAGAGAAAACGGCCTGATTCCCGGTATCGTTGGCACTCAACTTACCGGCCACGACTTTTCCTCTGTATTTAACTTGGCCAAGACCGACTGGTTCACCACGATGGAGGGGGTGCAGTGGGAGCGGGATTTCCTGTCTGGAGACGCCACTGCCGCCGGAACGTGGGAACCTACGATGGACTATGTTCAGAAATATATTGATATCGGTATGTATACCGCAGACCCGGAAGATCGGTCTAATGTAGAACTGATCGAGGACTATCTGGCAGGGCGAAAAGCCGTGTTTTTCACCATGTCTGCCGTTGTGGAATCCCCAACTTTGTCAAACGGCGATGAATGGGGGATGATGCCCTACATCGGGAAGGACGGCAATAAGAATATCTATATGTATAACCCCACCAGCTACATCGGTATCAGCAAGCGGCTGACAGAGCCGGGGAACGAAGAAAAGCTGGAAAAAGCCATTCGCGTGTTAAGTCTGCTCTATTCTGCAGAAGGACAGGCAACCTTTGTCACCGAAAATACCCCTTGTGTGATGAATGTGCTGAACAACACTGTCCTTCCGGAAAATTCTATCATCTATGATGCCAAACAGGCTATGGAGGAGGGGCGCGCTTTCCGCATGACTTATGCCGGGTGGGAAAATGTTCTGGCCGATATGGGGCAGGCTTACAAGGAATGGTTTCTGGGTGAAAATGAAATGGACGGTTCCAAGGCCATTGCGAGAATGGATGAACTCCAGAGTAATTGGCTGAACAACCGGGAAGCTCTATATTTCTGCGAGAGTACCGCTGACTTTACATTGGAGGAGACTGCCCGGCTGGTAGGCAAAGCTCTCGGCAGCACGATCGCAGCGGACGCCGCCATCATCCCCTATGGCACAGCCTATAAAGACGGCTTAAAGTTGACGGACGGCATTACCGGAAAGCTTTATGCGGAAAAGATCAACTCGGAGATCTCCAATAACATTTGCCCCGGACACGACGGCGAGTACGCCATCCTGACCATGACCGGGGCGCAGGCAAAGGAACTGGCTGCCGCCGGCTTCGATATGACCGGGGACGGCGCTCCCTTCCCCTATGTACTGGAAACCAAAGGAGGCGGCGATCTGGAGGATGGCGAAACATATCGGGTAGCTTTCCTGATGAATAGCTACACAGAAGAAGCGGCCGAGGCCTATAGTGTTCAGGTGGAAAAAGGTTCCATCCGCGCCTTCCTGCGGGAGTGGCTGGCAGAGCAGGGAACCGTGTCTCCTGACACAAACCCGTGGAATTGAGGCAGCAGCGATGAAAAAATGCCGGAGATGTTATCACCATGGGCGATGACATTGAATACGAAATCGGATGTACGGCAGGATGCGGATGTTGCTATTGTATCATAGTTAAAGTGTTGCACTTAGTGAAATGAAATCCAAACTTTTTCTATAAAAATCCTTTATTTTCGGGAGATTTGCGGAAAAGTTTGGATTTTTTTATAAAGATGGAAGACAGTTGTGAGATATACTTTGCTCGGTCTCTGTTTTCAATTGCTGAAGAAGTACAGCGGAGGCTCTTGAAAGAACCTGATATTTTTTCCAAACAATACAAAGTTCCGCCTCTAATGCAGGAGAAAGCGGTCTGAAGCATAAATTACTGTCACCAGTTGTGTTAATCAGCCGGTCCAATGCAATGACATATCCAAATCCCTTTTTGGCAAATTGCGCTGCGTTGTAAATCAAATCATAAGTAGCAACAATGTTAAGTTTGGAAATATCCATTTTTAACCAATGAAACATTTCTGTATTGATTGAGGTCTGATGTGATACAATCAAAGGCTTGTCCCACAAATCCTCCGCACAAACTGTTTCCTTCTCTGCTAATGAACTGTCTTTGCGCATCAGGACACCCCATATATCTTTTTGTGAAAGTTTAAGATAATCATATTTACTAATATTCGTTTCTCCAACCAACAGCCCAAAGTCGATTAAGCCCTTATCCAGTTTTTCCATAACACGCTCTGCATCGCCGCTGTAAATATGGTAGTGAATGAGAGGGTGCTTTTTCTGCAAATTGCAGGCTGTCTGTGCCAAAAAGGAAATGCTTTCCGTTTCCCCGCAGCCGATATAAATATCGCCGCTTATGTTTTCGCTGGAAGATGTCAGTTCCGCCTTTGTCTTTTCCATTAGATCAACCAATTCCTCTGCACGTTTACGCAGCAGCATTCCGTCCTCGGTCAGGGTGACTTTTTTACTTCCACGAATGAATAGCTGTTTTCCTAATTCTTCTTCTAAATCTTTTAATTGTCTGGAAAGCGGCGGCTGTGTCATGCGCAGCGTTTCCGCTGCCTTTGTTATGCTTTCCTCCCTTGCAACCGCAAGGAAATACCGTAATGCTCGAATGTCCAAATGAAAAACCTCCACCAATTGTCTTTATTGTAATACTAACACAAAATGTTATACCTTTCAAGTATGGAACTCCATTCTATATATGAATTTGATATCTGACGTAAAAACCGTTATGATAACAGTAGGATAGGAATGGTTATAATTGATGTGGGAAATGAAGACAGGAGGCTTAAAAAATATGGGTAAATCATTACCGAAAGTAGCATTAGGAGCCTGATTCTGGGGTGCAGGAGCAGCCGGAGGGCTTGAAAGTTTCTGCGGTGCAGAACCATTATAGTCTGCTGCATCGTTCTTCAGAGCGTGCGGGTATTCTTGATTATTGTAAGGAAAATGGCATTACATTCTATTCCTACATGGTACTGGAGCAGGGAGCGCTTACGGGACGGTACAATGAAGCAAATCCATTCCCGGAAGGGGAGAAGCTTATAACCCGCATCTGAAAGAGCTGACGGCATTGATTGATGAACTGAAAATGATAGGGACACGTTTTGATGCCAGTCCTGCACAGGTTGCGACCGCATGGGCGCTTGAAAAAGGTACGCTGCCGATTATCGGGGTAACAAAAGTTTATCAGGTTGAGGAGGCTGCAAAGGCGGCACAAATTGAGCTGACTGACGACGAGATAGGTCGATTGGAAAAGCTTGGCGATGAAACGGGTGTCCACACACTTTGGGAGTGGGAAAAGGAGATGTAGACCATGACAGTAGTGGGAGGTGTTCCTGCGAAAGTGCTGAAAGTAGTCAAGGAATTGTCCGGGACAATTCCTACAGAAGAAAAGGAGGAGCAGTATGAAACAACTGTATAATCTTATATTTGCCTGCCTGCTTATCGTTACTTTATCAGCCTGTGGAAAGCAGGAAAGAACAGATTCCTCTGCGGATAAAGTGCCAGAGCAGCATGCGCAGACAGAAAGCGCAGAAACAACAGAACAGGAACAGTTGGCAGTATCGGAAACTGCACAGACTGAGGTACAGATAGAAAACAATCTGACTGGCGGGCTGGGGCAGCAGACACAGGGAGGTGACAATACAGTGACGGGAGATATTTCTTTTAACTTTGAGACAAAGTCGGTTTTATTGAACAGTGGATATGAAATGCCCATATATGGGATTGGCACATACAGTCTGACGGGGGATACCTGCGTGGAATCTGTTACGGCGGCATTAAACAGCGGAGTCCGTCTGATTGATACCGCCTATATGTATCATAATGAGGAAAGTGTGGGGGAAGCAGTCAGGACTTCCGGCGTACCAAGAGAGGAAATCTTTGTCATCACAAAACTGTATCCCAACCAATTTTCTGATCCGGAAACGGCGATTGAGGAGGCGCTTGAAAAATTAGATATAGAATACATTGACATGATGCTGCTCCACCACCCCGGAGCAGGTGACGTGGAGGCTTATCTTGCAATGGAGAAAGCGGTGGCGGATGGAAAAATCCGCTCACTTGGTTTATCAAACTGGTATGTGGAAGAACTGGAGGATTTTTTACCGCAGATAAACATTACTCCTGCTCTGGTTCAGAATGAAATACACCCATATTATCAGGAAAATGATGTAATCCCATACATTCAAAGTCTTGGGATTGTGGTGCAGGGCTGGTATCCGCTTGGCGGCAGGGGATATACGGCAGAATTGCTTGGGAATGAAGTCATTTCGGAAATTGCACAGGCGCATGGAAAATCATCGGCACAGGTTATTCTTCGGTGGAATCTGCAAAAAGGCGTCGTAGTCATTCCCGGTTCCAGCAATCCCGAACATATTCAGGAAAACACGGAATTGTTTGATTTTGAATTGACGGAGGAGGAAATGGAGCGTATCAATGCTCTTGACAGAAATGAAAAACATGATTGGTATTGAGAATCGTTTCTTCTGATGATGAAACGATTCGAACCTTCTCGATTTGTGCATACAAATTGAGAAGGTTCGAATAACGGAGGTAGCATTATGAAGGTTTTGGCAATTAACGGTAGTGCGAGAAAGGACGGAAATACAGCAATTCTTATCAATGCTGTGTTTGAGGAATTAAATAAGGCGGGAATCAAAACGGAAATGGTACAGCTTTCCGGCAAAATTATCGAACCATGTAAGGCTTGCTGGGCTTGCGGCGGAAGAAAAAACTGTGTGCATAAAAAGGATATGTTTCAGGAAATTTTTGAAAAGATGATACAGGCGGACGGGATTATTCTTGGTTCGCCGGTCTATACGGCAAATATTTCCGTGAATATGCAGGCACTTTTGGAACGGGCGTCTGTGGTGGCAGATATGAACAAAAGAGACAATCTGCTCCAACACAAAGTTGGTGCGGCTGTCACGGCAGCACGCAGGGGCGGCGCACTTACCACGCTTGATACGATGTATCATTTCTTTATGCTGCAAAATATGTTCGCGGTTGGTTCTTCTTATTGGGCAATGGCATATGGACAAATGCCGGGAGATGTCCGGAAAGATGAAGAAGGACTTGAAACAATGAGAAATCTTGGTCAGAATATGGCATATTTGTTGAAGGCGCTGGAGGAAAGGCGGAATAATGAATGAAAAAGATAGTTGGTTTGTTACTTTCTTTTGTAATGTTTTTTGCTTTGGCAGCCTGCGGTCAGTCTGCTGTATCCGAAAAGCAGGAAACAAAAGAGCAGGCGGATACAGAAATGGAAACGAAGTCATTTGAATCCGTTTCAACAGAGGAACAGGAGGCAGATGTGAGTACAAAAACATTGGTTGTGTATTTTTCATGTACAGGGACAACGGAGCTTATTGCAGAGTATGTTAAGGAGATTTTAGGAGCTGATATTTATGAGATTGTACCTGAGGATCCATACACTGAGGCAGACTTGGCATATTATACGAATGGTCGGGCAGATCAGGAACAAAATGATCCGAATGTACGTCCGGCAATTTCCGGCAGTATGGAGAATATGGACGAATATGATACCATAATTCTCGGCTATCCGATTTGGCACGGTCAGGCTCCCCGCATTATCAGTACATTTTTGGAAAGCTATGATTTCTCAGGAAAGATGATCATTCCATTCTGTACTTCCCATAGCAGTGGGATTGGTTCCAGTGCAAGCAGTCTTCACACTCTTTGTGCGGATTCCACAGAGTGGGTGGATGGGAAAAGATTTGAAAGTGGAACTTCAAAGGAAAGTGTTGCAGATTGGATTGGAGAATTTGGGATTGAGTGAAATAAAATGAGTGTAATTTTTCTTTAGCTGCAAATAAGAAAAAGATAAAATTTGCATTAGGAGAATAACGGATTTTATATTACAAGAGGTGTATTGTGGGGCGAAAGAAAGTGCCTTGTGGTGCCTCTCTTTTTTATAAAATGGCGAGGTTTTTCAAAGGGGTTAGGGGGATTTATCCCTTTTAGTGCAAGCTTTTAATTCCCGATACCACAATGGGCGGATTTATGCTAAAGTAACAGAAATGTCTCTGGAGGGAGCCGTATCCGCAGAGTAGTAAAACTTCGGGACTGTCGTTCATAAAAATTTTGTTGCATTAACTGCCATCAGATAATAAAATGTAGATAGAAAAGTATGGATTATTGAAGAAAAGCCAAACTAACAGAGGAGGTGTTTATTATGGCAACTTCGAGCATCACAAAAAATTTTGTCATTTCCGGCAAGGAGCAGGTGGAGATGTTTGTCAATGCGATTGAAGAATCTGCCAAAAACCGTCCTGTCCGCACTCCCGTAGCTGCAAGACAGATCAAAGGGGAAGAGGAACTGAGAAAATTTGTGAGGGAAAGGAAAGCAGCGAATGTCGGTAAAAGATAAATTTTTCTATATCAACATTCGTGATTATTTGGCATTAGGAACTGATGATGAAGCAGGGGAGCCGGAACTTGTCAGAACAATTTCCGAGTTCTCCTGTCCTCCAAATGTTGATGTGGAATCTTTTTTGAAAAACAGTGCAATAGAATTTACCAAAAAGAGCCAGTCAGTTACATATCTTGTGTTTTCGGTGGAAGACAAGGAATTGCTTGGATATTTCTCCCTTGCGCTAAAGCCATTGACAGTCAGGGGCAAAACGGTAAGCAATACCACAAAAAGAAAATTGCTGCGCATTAGTGAATTGGATGAGGATTCAGATACATATAATATGTCCGCCTATTTGATTGCGCAGCTTGGTAAGAATTATACAGATGGTGCAAATACGAGAATTACAGGGAAAGAACTGGTCGAACTGGCATGGACTGTGATAGAGGATGCACAATATATGCTTGGCGGCATAGTGGTATTCTTGGAAGCAGAGAATGAGGAAAAACTGCTGGATTTCTATAAAGCAAACCGTTTCTCGCAGTTTGATACCAGACAGACCAGGTCGGACACGGACGAGCCGCATGAGCTGGTACAGTTCTTAAGGATGCTCTGATATGGCAGGAGCGCAATTTGTCGAATGTCGAATTGGGTGGGGTAAATTCCCAACAGGTGGGGTAAAAGGGGGTAAACATTTTTACCCCGGGGTAAAAGTCATCATAGTATCGTAGCGGCACAGGCGGCTATCAATAATTGATGCCATAGGAATTTTGGTACGATTTGGCGAAAGTATAGAGAAATGGCTTGAAATCAAGGGATTTTGAGCGCAGAGGGGTTCACCGGGGTGGCTGGTGGACTCCTCTTTTTTGTGTTTTGGGATAGGGCTGTGAATATGGCGATTGGGAAATTGCGGATACTTTTTGGCGAAACCTCGGACTTTTGCCAAAAAGTATGGTTTTGCCAAAAAGTATAAGGGTTTCGCCAAATTGTCTGAAAATGCTGTTGAAAATTGTCATTGACGGTGAAAGGGCTGATACTATCACCGAGTGGCGTAGAGTAATAAACGATTCTTTTTCAAATTTCAAGATTTAGTTTTTTACATTATATTCTCTATTTCTAAAAGCGTAGCGTTTACACAAACCACGCAATTCACATAAAACCACCTTTTCCCATCACATAATACCGACAGAAAATCAAGCCGATAAAACTGAAAAATGAAGATATTTTACAAGACGCAGGAAAAAATAAGAGGTAAAATGGCAC
>N._stephensi_711_cecum__coassemble_21_pt1 | contig 59927 bp, 54 predicted proteins | sample N__stephensi_711_cecum__metabat2_high_PE_008 | metagenome-assembled genome bin N | reverse complement strand
GGCCTGTATCAAGGCTTGCAGCAGTTTTTTTGATATATAAGTGTCAAACTCCCGACAGGTAAAATAACGAATAAGCGAGACAAATTGATAAATTTAATAAATTTGATAAATTTGGCAAAGCTATTGACATATCCTGCATAATTGTATACAATTATGCAGGATATGTTTGTTGTACGCATATCTGCACAAAATTTTCTGAGGAAGGCGGTTTGGAGCCGCTGGAGAGGATGGTGCTGTATATGAGAGAAAACGCCGCGTTTCAAAATCGTCCGGTGACGATGAACCAGATGAATAACCTTCTGGAGATAGAGGAGCATATGTATATTCTGGATGATGTGGATAAGCCCAATGTCTTCCGCAATATGTTCCCTTATTCTGAGATTCCCAAGATTCCGTTTAATGACAGGATTGTACCGCATAATATGCCCAAGAATATCTGGATTACGGATACGACCTTCCGCGACGGACAACAGTCCAGAGCGCCGTATTCCACGGAGCAGATTGTGACGATTTACGATTATCTGCACAAGCTGGGCGGTCCCAACGGCATAATCCGCGCCAGCGAGTTTTTCCTATACAGTAAAAAGGACAGGGATGCGGTCTACAAATGTATGGAGCGGGGCTACCAGTTCCCTGAGGTGACAAGCTGGATCCGTGCCAGCAAGGAGGACTTTAAGCTGGTGAAGGAAATCGGCATGAAGGAGACCGGGATTCTGGTGAGCTGTTCGGATTACCATATCTTTTTGAAGCTGAAGATGACCAGACGTCAGGCCATGGAACATTATCTGAGCGTAATCCGGGATTGTCTGGAGGAGGGCATCAGCCCCAGATGTCATCTGGAGGACATCACCAGAGCGGATATTTATGGCTATGTGGTGCCTTTTTGTCTGGAGCTGATGAAGCTGATGGAGGAGTACCGGATACCTATCAAGGTGCGCGCCTGCGATACCATGGGCTATGGCGTGAACTATCCCGGAGCGGTCATCCCCCGGAGCGTGCAGGGAATCATCTACGCTCTCCACACCCACGCGGGAGTGCCTCATGAGCTCATCGAGTGGCACGGACATAATGATTTTTACAAGGCGGTGGTCAATTCCACCACGGCGTGGCTCTACGGCTGCTCCGGCGTCAACACCTCCCTGTTTGGAATTGGGGAGAGGACGGGCAACACGCCGCTGGAGGCGATGGTGTTTGAGTATGCGCAGCTAAAGGGCGATTTAAACGGCATGGACACCACGGTCATAACGGAGCTGGCGGAGTATTATGAGAGGGAAATCGGCTACACGGTGCCCTCCAGAACTCCCTTTGTGGGCAAGAATTTCAACGTGACCAGAGCGGGCATCCACGCGGACGGGCTGCTCAAGAACGAGGAGATTTACAATATATTCGACACCGAGAAATTCCTGAACAGACCGGTGCTGTGCGCAATCTCCAACACCTCCGGACTGGCGGGCATCGCGCACTGGATCAACACCTATTATAAGCTGAAGGACGACAGACAGGTGGACAAGAACAGCGAGCTTGTGCGGGAGATGAAGAGCTGGGTGGACGAGGAATATGCCGGCGGTCGTGTGACCGTGCTCACGGACGAGGAGATTGTGGATTGCCTGAACAGAGTCTGTGAGGAGAAGGGCATCACTCTGGGATAGGCTGAGCTTAAAAGGCTGAAAAAGCTGAAAAAGCTCAAATAATAAGGAGACGAAAGTGGCTGGTTATGATGTGAAGCAGGAAGTGACGGACAAGTTCTCCCTGCGCGGAAGAGTTTTTCATAAGCTCAGGGACGATATCCTGAGCGGAAAATATGAGGAGCATGAGGAGTTAAAGGAGGTGGCTATCGGCGAGGAGCTGGGAGTCAGCAGAACTCCGGTGCGGGAGGCCTTCAGGCAGCTGGAGCTGGAGGGCTTGATACAGATCATCCCCAACAAGGGCGCTTATGTCACCGGCATTACCGAAAAGGACGTCCGGGATATCTATATGATACGCTCGCTGTTGGAGGGACTGTGCGCCAGATGGGCGACGGAGCATATAACAAAAGAGCAGCTGGAGGAGATGGAGGAGAATATTTATCTGGCCAAATTTCATGCCCAGAAGGGGCATCTGGAACAGCTGGCGGAGCTGGACAATCGCTTTCACGATATTATGTATGAGGCATGTTCCAGCAAGCTGCTGGAGCACCAGCTTCGGGATTTCCACCAGTATGTGCTGCGGGTGCGCAGGAAGACCCTGAGCAGCGCAAACAGAGGCCCTAAGTCCAACGAGGAGCACGAGCAGATTCTGGAGGCCATCAAGGCGGGCGATGCGGATCTGGCGGAGAAGCTTGCCAACCAGCATATGATCAATGCCTATGAAAATATGGTGCAGAGCGGACTCCATGAGTTGTTTCAGAGAGAACAATAATTTAACATGGCGAAAGGATGGATTACATGGCAGAACAGACAAGGAACAGGATTCAGATGACGACTCCCCTGGTGGAGATGGACGGGGATGAGATGACGCGCATCCTCTGGAAAATGATTAAGGACGAGCTGCTGCTCCCCTATATTGATTTAAAGACGGAGTATTATGATTTGGGGCTGGAGTATCGAAACGCTACCGATGATCAGGTGACGGTGGATTCCGCCAATGCCACGCTCAAATACGGTGTGGCGGTGAAGTGTGCGACCATCACGCCCAACGCGGCCAGAATGACCGAGTACAATCTGAAAGAGATGTGGAAGAGCCCCAACGGAACCATCCGCGCGATTCTCGACGGCACGGTGTTCCGCGCGCCGATTCTGGTGAAAGGCATCGTGCCCTATGTGGGAAAGTGGGATAAGCCCATCACCATCGCCCGTCATGCCTACGGCGATGTGTATAAAAATACCGAGATTAAGGTGCCCGGTGCGGGCAGGGCAGAGCTGGTGTTTACCGCGGAGGACGGAACTGAGACCAGAGAGCTGATTCACAATTTCACGGGGGCAGGGATTATTCAGGGCATCCACAATACCGAGAAATCCATTTCCAGTTTTGCGAGAGCCTGCTTTGGCTATGCTCTGGACACCAGACAGGATCTGTGGTTTGCCACCAAGGACACCATCTCCAAGAAGTATGACCACACATTTAAGGATATTTTTCAGGAGATTTACGACGCGGAGTACAAGGCGAGATTTGAGGAGCTTGGCATTGAGTATTTCTATACATTGATTGACGATGCGGTCGCCCGCGTCATTCGTTCCGAGGGCGGATTTATCTGGGCGTGCAAGAATTATGACGGGGATGTCATGTCTGATATGGTGGCGACAGCCTACGGCGATCTCTCCATGATGACCTCCGTTTTGGTGTCCCCGAACGGTGTGTATGAATATGAGGCGGCTCACGGCACGGTGCAGCGCCATTATTACAAGCATTTGAAGGGAGAGGAGACCTCCACCAATTCCATCGCTACCATCTTTGCCTGGACGGGAGCTTTGAGAAAGCGCGGCGAGCTGGACAATATCCCGGAGCTGATGAGCTTTGCGGACAAGCTGGAGCAGGCATGCATCAAGACGGTGGAGGACGGGAAGATGACAAAGAGCCTTGCGATGATTTCCACCTGCGAGAAGCCTGTGGTGCTCAACAGTCTGGAGTTTATCCAGGCCATCCGGGAGACGCTGGACACTTTGTTGTAAATGGCGGTCGCACAGAGCGATACTCAGGCGGTTTCGGTCATTCAGCCAGTTTTTCCCATTCTTCATAAAGGATATCCAGTCGGGAGCGGACTTCGGTCTGCTCCTGATTTAATTCCTGCAGCTTTAAGACCTGTGTGCCTATCGCAGGGTCGGACATCTCGGCGTCTATCTCGGACAGACGGTTTTCCAGCTCTGCGATTTTGGCCTCGCATTTTTTCAGGGCATTTTCGCGTTTGCGGATGCGGGACTGCGCCTCCTTCTGCGCCTTCCAGTCTGATTTGGTGTCGGAGACGCCGTCCTTTTCGGAAATGGCAGGACTGCCGGATTCCCTCCCCTCCAGCGTCTTCATCAAATCGGATTTCTTTTCGAGATAATAGTCATAGTTTCCCAGATAGTTGACAAAGGTCCGGGCGGTCAGCTCCAGTATGCGGTGGGCAGTCCGGTTGATAAAATAACGGTCGTGGGAGACATAGAGCACGGTGCCCTCATAGCCGTTTAAGGCGTCCTCCAGAATCTCCTTTGAGAGAATATCCAGGTGGTTGGTGGGCTCGTCCAGTATCAGGAAATTGGCCTCGGAGAGCATGAGCTTTGCAAGGGACACCCGTCCCCTTTCGCCGCCGCTCAGATCCTGAATCTGTTTAAACACATCCTCCCCGGTAAATAAAAAGGCCGCCAGCACATTGCGGATTTCGGTGTTGGTCAGATAGGGATAATCGTCGGAAATCTCGTCAAACAGGGTCTTTTGGTCATGCAGCACATGATGCTCCTGGTCGTAATAGCCGATTTCCACATTGGTTCCCAGACAAAACGTCCCGGCATCCGGCTCCTGCAGTTGGTTCAGGATTTTGAGCAGAGTGGTCTTGCCGGTTCCATTGTCCCCGATGATGGCAACATGCTCGCCGCGCTTTATCTCAAAACTCACATCCTCAAACAGGCTCTGTGTGCCGAAGGACTTGGAGAGACCCTCCACGGACAGCACATCTTTGCCGCTTGTGCGGTAGGGCTTGAGCGCAAGGCGCATATCCGTGCGCTGTTCGGTGGGCTTTTCCAGTACCTCCATCTTCTCCAGAGTCTTTACGCGGCTCTCCGCGCGGCGGATGGATTTCTCCCGGTTGAAGGAGCGGAGCTTTTCGATGACCTCCTCCTGATGCCTGATTTCCCGCTGCTGGTTCAGATAGGCATGCCAGGCGGCTGTGCGGAGCTGTTCCTTTTTGACGGCATAGTCTGAGTAATTGCCCGGAAAGGAGGTCGCCCTGCTCTGGTCAATCTCCACGATTTTGGTGGCGATGCGGTCCAGAAAAAAGCGGTCGTGGGACACGATGAGCACGGCTCCCTTATAATTCAAAAGATAAGTCTCCAGCCATGCGATGGAATTTAAGTCCAGATGGTTGGTGGGCTCGTCCAGGATGATCAGATCGGGCTTTTGCAGGAGGAGCTTCCCCAGAGCGACACGGGTCTTTTGACCGCCGGAGAGCGTAGCCACGGATTTGTCAAATTCCTCCTCGGTAAAGCCAAGTCCCTTCAGGACGCCCACAAGCTCGCTGCGGTAGGCGTAGCCGTCCCCGGTCTCGAAGGCGTGTGTCAGATCGCTGTAGCGCTTCATCAGGGCGTCGAGGGCAGCCCCCTGCGCGTGGTGCATTTCGTTTTCGGTCTTTCGCAGCCGTGCCTCCAGCTCGATCAGCTCCTGTTTTACGGAGAGCAGCTCCTCATAGATGGTGTGCTCCGTGTCCACGGCGCCGTTTTGCGCCAGATAGCCGAAGGTCTTGTCCCTGGCGAAGGTCACGGCGCCCTCGTCGGGCTGCAGTTCTCCCACGATGATGCGCAGCAGAGTGGTCTTGCCCGCGCCGTTTACGCCCACGATGGCGGCTTTCTCATAATCCTCGATATGGAAACTGATGTTTTGCAGAATTTGATGGTCAATAAATGTTTTTGAGATATTCTGACAGGAAAGTATCATGACTTTGTCCTCGTTTTTGTTTTTTTGCTGGGGCTTGGGGGCGGATATTACAGCCCGCACTGTTGGGGGAGTGGTTTGGTGGTTCGGTGGGGCGGCGGGAGGGGACGGGGCTGAGTCGGCTGGCGGAGCTGTGGTTGGGCGTTTTCTAATAGTGCGGCTGTAATATTCTGCAATTTGCGGGTCGGCTCTAAGGTGCATCCATGCACCGTAGAGCCTGAAATGCGCATCCGTGCGCATTTCCCCCTTGGCTGCGTCCCGCACTATAAGAAAACGCACCAACCGCAGCAAAGCCAGCCGTCCCAGCCCCGTCCCCTCCCGCCTCCACACGACAGAGCCGACGATTATTTTTATTTTAGCCTGTGGGGGAATTTATGTCAATTCCATAAAATCCTTTTAAAAGCGGTGTTGCCGGAATATACCGGAATATATCTTCGGTCATAATTTCATTGTCTGAAAATTGGTCTGAAAATGGTCTGAAAATTGAAATTCAAAATGGGGGTATTGGGGGTATTTTGTCATATATGTTCGCACAGGGCAAAACATTGTGATACAAAATTACTCATCTGATTGACAATGTCTGCACTTACACATATAATAAAGTCAAAATAAAGCAAGGAGTGATATCAAATATGGCTACTACAAATATTAATGTTCGTGTTGATTCTGCATTAAAACAGGAAGCAGAAACTCTTTTTAATGATCTTGGATTAAATATGTCTTCTGCAATTAATATGTTCCTGCGTTCTGCTATTAACTACAATGGTATACCGTTTGAAGTCAAACGTCTTACGCCAAATGCGGAAACAAGGGCAGCGTTGGATGAATATGAGGAAATGAAAAAGAATCCCGGTAATTATAAGCGTTATGAATCGTTTGACGAAGTATTAGATGAGGTATTTGCCGATGCTTAAAATTGTTCCATCTAATCAGTTTAAAAAGGATTTGAAACTTGCAAAAAAACGTGGATGCAAAATAGGACATTTACGGGATGTTGTTAATTCATTAGCAAATGAGCAAAGGCTGGACGAAAAATACCGTGACCACGGATTAGCGGGCAATTATAACGGATTTCGCGAGTGTCATATTGAACCGGATTGGATCCTGATTTATCGCATCAATCAGGATGTTCTTGAATTGTTCTTATTCCGCACGGGAACACATTCTGATTTGTTTTAATGGATATAATAGCGCAAGATACACCCAATGCACAACTTATTGATCGGGAAAATACAGTATCATATGAAACTGTAGGATGGGCAGGACTATTATGATAAATGCAGTTGACATCGTTAATTCGGCAGTTGAATTGGGATTTGACAGGTGTGGGATCATTTCTGTTTCCATGATGCAGGGATATGAGGAAAGGCTTGAGGAGCGAATGCGGCATTTTCCGGCAGCAAGGGAAAAATATGAGGGATTCCGCGCGTTTGCTCATTTGGAGCAGGACTATCCCTGGGCAAAGGCTGTCGTAATCTGTTCTTATTGGTATGGGAGGTACCGCATTCCCGGGGAGCTGCAGGGAAGTATTGCAAAGTATTATCTGACAGACGGACGAAGGAATGCGGCGTCGGCAGGATATCGGACAAGTGTTGCGTTTGAAAGGTATCTTGTGGATTGCGGATTTCAGGTTGCAACGGACAGGGATTTTGGGATTACAGCTTTGCGATGGGCGGCTATGCAGGCGGGGATTGGGATTGTTCGAAAGAATAATTTTTTTTATACGGAAAAGGGCTCCTGGCAATATCTGGAAGCCTTTTTGATAGATGAGCCTTTGGAATATATAGCGGCGCATAACATCCGACCATGCGCGCAGACATGCGAGCTGTGTGTCAGCGCATGCCCGACAAAATCACTAAAAGCGCCGTATATGATGTGCAGAAATACCTGTGTATCCTGCCTGACGACATGGGACGGCTGGGATTTGACAAAGGAGCCGCTGCGGGATAAATTCGGGAAATGGATATATGGCTGTGATGCATGTCAGGACGCATGTCCCTATTATGGTATATTCCAAAGGGAAAAGAGTGGAGGTATAAGACGAATGCACTCAATGCCATGCTGAATAATTATTTGCCGGAATACTTTCAAATTATAGAAAAAGCGTGTCACGACGAGCATGAGGAAGTCAGAAATATGGCAGAATGGGTATTGCGGCAGCTGCGGGACAGCGATGCCCCTGTTTCTTGACACACTTTTAACAAAGTGATATGATGGGGACAGCAGAAAGAAAAGCGAGCGGAGTATTGGAGGTAGATTCCTTTGGAGACGAAAGAAATTTCACAGGCTGTCATCGGGCGGCTTCCCAGATATTTGAGGTATTTAGGCGAGTTGAGGGACGAGGGAGTGGAGCGGGTCTCCTCTCAGGAGCTGAGCGGGCTGATGAAGGTGACGGCCTCTCAGATACGGCAGGATTTTAATAATTTCGGGGGCTTTGGACAGCAGGGCTATGGTTATAATGTGGAGTATCTGTATGAGGAGATCAGCAAGATTTTAGGGCTGGATCGCAGGCATAATTTTATTATCATAGGAGCCGGAAATCTGGGGCGCGCGCTGGGAAATTATATGAATTTTGAGCGCAGGGGCTTTATTTTCAAAGGGATGTTTGACAAGAATCCGAAGCTTGTGGGCGATGATGTGCGCGGCGTGAAGGTGATGGCCATGGATGAGCTGGAACACTTTTTGCAGAGGAATGATGTCGATATCGTGGTTCTGACCATTCCGAAGACCAGCGCGGCGGATATCGTGAATGTGCTGGTGGACAACGGCATTCGCGCCATCTGGAATTTTGCCCATGTGGACTTGAATGTGCCGGAGGGAATTTTGGTGGAAAATGTGCATCTCTCTGACAGTCTGATGAAGCTGTCCTACAATATCAACTGTATGGAGCAGCGTTCTTTGGATAACTGACAGATAAAGGGAGGCGGCTATGGCGGAAAAGGGTAAACGGGAAGTGTTTTCGAATGCATTGCCGGGCAAAAAAATACCGATACTGACTCTGGACAATAAATGGTATCGGCTGTTGGATGAGTCCGGCAAGGCGGCTGTAAAGAGCCGGGAGGAGCAGTTAAATGAGCTTCTGAAGCGTCAGGGAAAGCTGAATACCGAGACTAAGGAGATACGGAAGCTGAAAAAGAAGCTGATGGGTGAGATTGTGCCCATGGTGGACGAGATGGAGCAGGGCGGCAGCCGGAAGCTGGAGAAGAAGATTGAGGAGCACAAGCGCCTGATTGAGGAGTGCAATGAGAAGCTTGAGAGCTATCAGGAGGAAATCGCGGAGCTTCCGCGGGAAATCGAACGCGTCAATACGGAACTGATGCTCATCACCATGGAATACTGCTATGACGCCATGCAGGACAATGCGGTGCAGATACAGGAAATCGGGGAGTGGGTCACGGGAATCCGCGTGGAACTCAAGAAAAGGCTGATCAAAAAGCAGGAGCTGGAGCGGAAGAATCAGGATATCTATGCATACATGAATGATATTTTCGGTGCGGATATCGTGAATATTTTTGACATGCAGTATAATCCCGGGGAGGATAATGTATGAGATATCTGGTAACGGCGGAGGAGATGCGCCGCTATGATGCCAATACGATAGAGAAGCTGGGAATTCCGGGGATGGTGCTGATGGAGCGGGCGGCTCTGGCGGCGAGAGATATGGTATTAAAGCTTTTGGGCGCAGAGCCGGGCGGGCTGCGAGGCGCTCTGCGGGCGCCGGAGGTTCTGGTGTTAGCCGGCGTGGGCAATAACGGCGGCGACGGGCTGGCGCTGGCGAGGCTGCTTGCGGAAAAGGGATGCTCCGTGACGGTCTGGTGCGTGGGAGAGGAAGCTAAGGCCTCTGAACAGTGGACACGGCAGAGGCATATAATAGAATATTATGGGGTGCATTTTTGTGATGCGCCTGTTTCCGGAGCGTATACTGTCCTGATAGATGCGCTTTTTGGAGTGGGGCTTTCCCGGGAGGTTGCGGGAGAGTATGCGGAGGCCGTGAAGCGTTTTAACGGGCTGGCGGGCTATAAGCTTGCGCTGGATGTGCCCAGCGGCATCTGCAGTGATACGGGGCGCGTTCTTGGCTGTGCGGTGCGCGCGGACGCCACGGTGACGTTTGGCTTCGGCAAGAGGGGGCTTTACCTCTATCCCGGCTGTGAGTATGCGGGGACGGTACAGGTGGCGGATATCGGTATCACGGAGCGCGCGTTTTTTGAGGAAGCGCCGGGGATGTTTTGCCTGGATAAAAGGGAGGAGGCCTTTGACCTGCTGCCGCCCAGACAGGGCGCGGGCAACAAGGCTACCTTCGGGAAGGTACTGTTTGTGGCGGGGAGCGCCGGGATGGCGGGGGCTGCGGTACTGGGAGCCCAAGCTGCCTATCGCAGCGGCTCCGGGATGGTGAAGGTGCTGACGGATGAACAGAACCGTGTGATTTTGCAGGAGGCTGTGCCCGAGGCGCTGTATGGAAATTATGCTGAGGATGGGGAGCTGGAGGCGGCGCTCGACTGGGCGGATGTGATTGTGGCAGGCCCCGGACTCGGTCAATCGGAGAGGGCAAAATATTGCCTGAGAGCCGTGGTGGAGAAAAGCGCGGAGGCGATGCCGCTTATCATCGATGCGGACGGGCTGAATCTGCTGGCGCAGGCTCCGGAGCTGCAAAAGCTGCTTGCCGGACAGCGGCGGTCGGTGATCCTCACGCCTCATGTGGGGGAGCTTGCCCGGCTGACGGGGCTTGATACGGCGCGGCTAAAGGAGGGGCTCTGGAGGCATGGGATGGAGCTGGCGGAGCGTCTGCACGCAGTGGTTGTGGCAAAGGATGCCAGAACCTTCGTCTGCGAGGCGGGAAGGCCTGTGTGCATGAACATCCACGGCAACAGCGGCATGGCGACGGCGGGGAGCGGCGACGTGCTTGCGGGGATTATTGCAGGGCTCTGGGCACAGATGACAAAAATGTCAGAATGTCCTGACACGGCCTTTTGGGCAGCCTGTGCGGGAGTGCGCCTCCATGCGGCCGCAGGGGATGCGGCTGCGGCGGAGATGGGCGAATACGGCTGTATGGCGGGAGATATCGCGGAGGCTGTGGCGAAGGTCGTGCGTGAGAACAGCGGAAAATAACAGGGATACCAGGAACAGCAGAAATAACGGGGGAAATAACAGGAATCAATACGAGGTACAGGATGACGGATTTGGAAGAGCGGCTAAGGACATATCAGCGGGTGTGCGCGGAGGTGGATTTGGATGCGATACTGCACAATGCGCAGTATCTGAAGGGAAAGGTGGCTTCGCACACGAAGATAGCGGCGGTGATCAAGGCGGACGGCTATGGCCATGGCAGCATTCCCATTGCACAATGTCTGGAGCCGTTTGATTTTTTGTGGGGCTTTGCGGCGGCGACCCCGGAGGAGGCTTTTTTGCTGCGGGAAAATGGTGTGAAAAAGCCGATTCTGGTGCTGGGGAGCGTGTTCCCTTATGCGTATGGGCGCATGGCGAAAGAGGATATCCGCGCCACGGTATTTGCGAAGGAGATGCTGCCCGCGCTCTCACAGGCGGCGGAGTGCGCCCAAAAGCCCGTGAAGGTTCATGTGAAGGTGGACACAGGCATGGGGCGCATCGGCGTCACACCGGATGAAGAGGGGCTTGTTTTTGTAAATGCTCTCATGGAATATGTGCGGGGAGGCAGTCTCGAATTGGAGGGGATTTTTACCCACTTTGCGAGGGCGGATGAGCGGGATAAGGCGAACGCCGGGCGGCAGCTGACGTTGTTTCAGGATTTTCTGGAGCGTCTGCGGACGGAGTCCGGCATTGACATTTCGCTCAGGCATTGCGCGAACAGCGCGGCCATTCTGGAATTTCCCGAGTCCCATCTGGATATGGCGAGAGCGGGGATCGCGTTATACGGGCTGCACCCTTCGGATGAGGTGCCGGGCGGAAGGACCAAGCTGGAGCCCGCGCTGTCGCTGCGCAGCCGCGTCGTCCTTGTAAAGACCCTACGGAAGGGGCAGAGCGTCAGCTATGGAGGCACCTTTACGGCCGAGCGGGATATGCGGGTGGCCACCATACCGGTGGGCTATGGGGACGGCTATCCCAGGGCGCTCTCCGGGCGGGGAAGCGTGCTGATCCGGGGAAGGCGGGCGGCTGTATTGGGGCGTGTCTGCATGGATCAGTTTATGGTGGATGTGAGCGGCATCCCTGAGGCTTCCGAGGGGGATATCGCGACTCTTATCGGCGCGGACGGCGGGGAGCGCATCACGGCGGAGGAGCTGGGCGCTCTCTCAGGCCGCTTTAACTACGAGCTGGTCTGCAATCTGGGCAGGCGCGTGCCCCGGGTATTTTACCGGGAAGGCAGGGCTGTGGCGGCGCAGGATATGGGCGGCTTTTACAAATAATGAAATTTTTGGAATACCTCCAGGAAAATGGGCAAGACTATCTGCAGGCTGTTAAGGCAGAATGGAGGGAAAATGAGAAGAGGCGATGTGTATTACGCAGATTTGAGACCGGTGGTGGGCTCGGAGCAGGGCGGTATCCGTCCGGTGCTGATCGTCCAGAACGATGTGGGCAATCGCCACAGTCCCACGGTCATCTGTGCTGCGATTACCTCAAAGATGAACAAGGCGAAGCTGCCGACGCATATCGAGCTGCGGGCTGATATGTATGATATGGATAAGGATTCCGTGGTGCTTCTGGAGCAGCTGCGCACCATTGACAAAAAGCGTCTGAAGGATAAGGTGTGCCATCTGGACGGTGAGATTATGAGAAAAGTAAATCATGCGCTGATGATCAGTCTGGAGCTTGATACATAAGCTGACCGTGAACCGAAAAACCGACGGTTCTTGACGAAAACAGTGCTGATGGTATATGATATCAATTGACGTCTCAATGCTACAGAGCAAAAATACAGGACAAAGGAGAAGCTTCACCTATGGAAGACGCTGGGCCCATGGCCGGTATTATTTTTTTCGTATTGTTGTTAATGGATATTTTTTTCTATGGATTTGATGCCGCCGTCGCGAATCTCAATGAGAAGGAGCTGGAGAGACGCGCCGGTGAGGAGAAGGAGGCAAAGAGCAGACGTCTGCTCCAGATTATCGCCGCTCCCGACCGCTATGTGAATACTTTGCAGCTTATGACGAGCCTGATCCATGTGGTTGCGGGCGCGGTGTATCTGACGCTCTGGGAGGGGGTTCTGGAGAGAGTGTTCCGCAATCTTGCGGAGGAAAAAATGCTTTCCTTAAGTGTGCCCGGAGGTATTCTTGCCATCGGCTTCAGCGCGCTTGCGGCGGTGCTCTCCGCGCTGGCGCTGCTCTACATATTTCTGACCTTCGGCGTGCTATTGCCGAGGAGGCTGGCGGCGAGAAGCCCGGAGAAGTGGGCTTATGCGTGCGTCAGTCCCGCGTGGGTGCTGATGAAGCTGTTTGCGCCCTTCACCGGGCTGGTGAGCGCTACGGTGCGGGGGCTCTTGTTCCTGTTTGGCGTGCGCAGCGACGGCAGTGAAAATGACGTCACTGAGGAAGAAATCATCAATATGGTGCAGGAGGGCTTCGAGCAGGGCGTGATCGAGGACAGCGAGGCGGAGATGATATCCAATATTTTTGCCTATGGAGACAAGGAAGCCCAGGACATCATGACCAATCGGAGCAATGTGGTGGCCATCGATGGCAGTATGCATTTGAGGGACGCCGTGGACTTTATGCTGGCGGGGACAAACAGCCGTTATCCCGTCTACGAGGAGAACATCGACCATATTATCGGCATCCTGCATCTGAAGGACGCCATGCGCTACCACAGGCAGGACGCCTCCGTGGACGGCTGCGTCAAGGATATTGAAGGGCTTCTCAGGGAGGCATATTTTGTGCCCCAGACCAAGAATATAGACGAGCTCTTTGAGGAGATGCAGTCCCGCAAGCTGCAGATGGTCATTGTGGTGGATGAGTACGGGCAGACCGACGGACTGGTGGCCATGGAGGATATTCTGGAGGAGATTGTGGGAAATATCCTGGATGAGTACGACGAGGACACGGAGTACATCGAGGACAAGGGCAATGACGAGTATGTGATGGAGGGCAAGACGCCGCTGGAGGATTTGACGGAGCGTTTTGGCATTAATTTCAACGGCGAGGAGTTTGAGACGCTCAACGGCTTTATGATATATCGTCTGGATCACATCCCGGAGGAGGGAGAGGAGTTCGACGTGGATTATCAGGGCTATAATTTCAAGATATTATCCGTGGAGAATAAGATGGTTCAGAGCGTGCTGGTGACAAAGCTCCCCGAGCCGGCGGAGAGCGGCGGGGAGGATGCGGACGGGGCGCAATCGGCTCTTGAAGAAAAGTGAAAATGATGATATGATATGAGAAATGTGCGCTGAGAGGCCTGAGGTAAGCGTGATAAGCAGGAAGGATAAAGGAGAACAGAGATGTCAGGACATTCTAAATTTGCGAATATCAAGCATAAAAAAGAGAAAAACGATGCGGCGAAGGGCAAGATTTTTACGATTATCGGGCGTGAGATTGCCGTGGCAGTGAAAGAGGGCGGATCCGACCCCAACAATAATTTTAAGCTGGCTACCGTGATCGCCAAGGCAAAGGCCAACAATATGCCGAACGATACCATTGAGCGCGGCATCAAGAAGGCTGCGGGAGATGTGGGCAATGTCAATTATGAGTATGTGACCTATGAGGGCTACGGCCCCAACGGCATCGCCATCATAGTGGATGCGCTGACGGACAATAAGAACCGCACTGCCGCAAACGTGAGGAGCGCGTTCACCAAAGGGCAGGGAAATATCGGCACTCCCGGCTGTGTGTCCTTCATGTTTGATAAAAAAGGACAGATTATCATTGACAGAGAAGAGTGCGACATGGCGGCGGACGATCTGATGATGACGGCGCTGGATGCCGGCGCGGAGGATTTCGCGGAGGAGGAAGACAGCTATGAGGTGCTCACAGACCCCGATGCCTTCGAGGATGTGCGCAGGGCTCTGGAGGACGCCGGCATTCCCATGCTCAGCGCGGAGGTTACCATGATCCCCCAGAATTATGTGGAGCTCACCGATGAGACCGCCGTGAAGAATCTGCAGAAGACTCTGGACATTCTGGACGAGGATGACGACGTGCAGGCGGTATATCACAACTGGGACGAGTAAGGATATAAGGAGATTATCATGGCGCAGAATCCAAATTTCAGAAAAGAGACGATCTGTGTGCAGTCCGGCTGGCAGCCGGTGAACGGACAGCCCAGAGTGCTGCCCATCGTTCAGAGCACCACTTACAAATACGACACCTCCGAGCAGATGGGAAGGCTTTTTGACCTGGAGGAGAGCGGTTATTTTTACACCAGGCTCCAGAATCCCACCAACGATCATGTGGCGCAGAAAATCTGCGAGTTGGAGGGCGGCGTGGCAGCCATGCTCACAAGCTCCGGGCAGGCGGCAAACTATTATGCGGTGTTTAATATCTGTGAGGCGGGAGACCATGTGGTCATGTCCTCCACCGTCTACGGGGGAACCTTCAATCTGCTCACCGTGACTATGAAAAAGATGGGCATTGACGCCACGGTGGTGGATCCGGACGCCCCGGAGGAAGAGCTCGCGAAGGCCTTTCGCGACAATACCAAATGCGTCATGGCGGAGACGATTGCCAATCCCGCGCTGGTGGTGCTGGATATCGAGAAGTTTGCGCGTCTGGCGCACAGCCACGGCGTGCCCCTGATTGTTGACAATACCTTCGCCACGCCCATAAATTGCAATCCCTTTCGCTTTGGGGCGGATATCGTGACGCATTCCACCACAAAATATATGGATGGACATGCCATGTGCGTGGGCGGCGCCATTGTGGATTCCGGCAATTTTGACTGGGATGCATACGGCGATAAATTCCACGGACTGACCACGCCCGATGAATCTTATCACGGGGTGACTTACACAAAAAAATTCGGCAAGGCCGCCTATATCACCAAGGCGACGGTGCAGCTCATGCGCGATCTGGGCTCCGTCCAGTCGCCGCAGAATGCGTTTTTGTTGAACGTGGGACTGGAGACACTGCCTCTGCGCATGGAGAGACATTGCGCCAACGCTCAGGCTGTGGCGGAGTTTTTGGAGCGGCACGGGCAGGTGGCATGGGTCAATTATCCCGGATTAAAGAGCGATAAATATTATGAGCTCGGACAGAAGTATCTGCCCAAGGGAAGCTGCGGCGTGATTTCCTTTGGGTTAAAGGGCGGCAGAAAAGCGGCCGAGGAGATGATGGACAGGCTGAAGCTGGCGGCTATCGTGACCCATGTGGCTGACGCCAGAACCTGTGTGCTGCATCCTGCCAGCCATACCCATCGTCAGATGAACGATGAGCAGCTCAAGGAGGCGGGCGTTGCGCCGGATCTGATCCGTCTCTCCGTGGGCATCGAGCATGTGGACGATATCATTGAGGATTTGAGACAGGCAATCGAGGGATAATGAGCTGGAGGTAGGTATGGACAGACTGGCGATAGTAGTGCCCTGTTACAACGAGGAAGAGGTGTTGAAGATTGCGTCCGAGGCGCTGCGTGAGGTGCTGGACGACCTTGTGAAAAAGGGGAAAATAGGAGCGGACAGCTTTATATTATTTGTGAACGACGGCAGTAAGGATCGCACCTGGCAGCTCATCGAGGAGGAGCACAGGGCATATCCGGAGCAGGTCTTTGGCGTAAAGCTCGCGGGCAATGTCGGTCATCAGTTTGCATTGACGGCAGGACTCATCACGGCAAAGGACATGAGCGATGTGACGGTCTCCATCGATGCGGATTTACAGGATGATGTGGCTGTCATCGAGGAGATGATAGATAAATTCCATGCGGGCAACGATATCGTTTACGGCGTGAGGAAGGAGCGCAAGACCGATACCTTTTTCAAGCGCACTACCGCTCAGGGCTTTTATAAGGTCATGGGGATGATGGGTGTGAAAACCGTCTATAATCATGCGGATTTCCGCCTGATGAGCAAGCGTGCCGTGGAGCAGTTTTCCCTGTATAAGGAGACCAATCTGTTTCTTCGGGGCATGATGCCGCTCATCGGATATCAGACAGACTGCGTCTATTATGACCGCAAGGAGCGCGTGGCGGGAGAGTCCAAATATCCGCTGAAAAAGATGCTGGCGCTGGCATTCAACGGGATTTCTTCTTTCAGCGTGAAGCCCATCAGCATGATTCTGGGGCTTGGCGTGGTGATCATATTCGCCTCCATACTGGCGGCGATTTACGCGCTTATTTCCTATTTTACGGGACATGTGGTGCCGGGCTGGACATCGCTGATTTTGTCCATCTGGTTTCTGGGCGGCGTGCAGCTGCTTGCCGTCGGGCTGGTGGGACAGTATATCGGAAAAATTTACATTGAGGTAAAACAGAGACCCCGCTACAATATTGAGAAGGTTTTGACGGATGAAGAGAACGCATGATGAAAATAAATAATATAGCGGCAATTCTCATATGGGTGTTTTACGGGCTGGTCACAGGCTGCTGTGTCTTTCTGGTGGCGATGTCTACGGGAGTAAACATGGGCTACGGCTTTCTGCCCGGCTTTGCGGTGGGCATGGCAGTCCTTTTGGTGTTGGGACCGGCAGCCTTCCTCTTACACAGAGGAGCGCAGAGACTTCCCTCACCGGCAGCTTCCGGGAAACGGCTTGTGGTGGCGGAGAGCCTGTTTGGAATTGCCGCTCTTGCGGGCATGACGCTCCTGAGGCTTATTTCGGCATGGAATGTGGAGACAGATCCCGTGTTTGAGCTGGCGAAGGTGACCGCGGAGAGCTTCTCGCCCGCAGTGGCGCACCGAGGGGCGGAAATTTATCTGTATCTGCTGCACGGAGCGATGCTGCTTGTGGGCAACAAAGCGTCTGCGGCAGTTTTTTTGCAGACTTTTCTTCTGGTATGCGCGGCGCTGTCCCTGTATCTTGGCATTCGCAGGCTCTCCGGCGTCGTGACGGCAATGATTACTGTCCTTTTTTTAGGTTTTGCGCCCTATATGCTGACGGAGACAAAAAGACTTACCCCGCTTTTATTATTTTTGATTTTTTATGGACTGGCGTTATACTGCATCGGTTCGCTCCTCCATAGAATGAATGAACATTACGAAAACCGGCTCTACACCTTTTTATCTTATCTGATAACAGGGCTTTTGATAGGATTTTGTTTTTATCTGGACGTATCGGGGCTCACACTCCTGATTTTCCTGACGGGAGTTATCTGTTTTGACGTGAGATATTCCGATGCCGGGGAAAATGGGATTCTGGCATTTTTCTGTTGTCTGGCGTCCGCTGCGCTGGGCTATGTGGGGGCGCACGGAATCCGCAGCATAGGCGGCGGTTCCCTGACAGCCTCTATTTATGGACAGCTGGAGCTTTATCTGCCGGGGAAATTTTGCATTCCCGCCTCGGTGGCTTCCGGCGCGGCGTCATGGGATATCCCCGTGCTGGCGGCGCTCATGGCGGTGGGAGTGTACGGCTTCTGGCTCAGCGGGAAAATCAGGGACAAGGGCATGTGGCTTTTTGCCGCGGCGATTCTGATGGGGATGCAGTGCTTCGGAATCAACAATGCCGCATATTTTGACGGCTGCGGACTTTTGTATTTATTCTGCGCGGCGATGGCAGGGTGCAGCGTGAGCGATTTATTTGCCCTGATAAAATCCGAAGAACCAGAAGAGAGCGATAGGATGGGAGCGTATGATGAAATGGAAATGATTCCTTTGGATATACCGGAGACGAATCCGGCTCCTGCGGCTGCTGATACGGACAATGAGATCCATTACATTGAGAATCCGCTGCCGCTGCCCAAAAAGAAGGTACACCGGGTGCTGGATTATGATTACGAGGTTGCGGACGACGACGATTTTGACATTCAGTAAAATCGCGGATAAAATCCCGCAAATTTCAAATACTGTTGAGGAGAAAAGACTGTGTCGATATGGACATGGTCTTTTTAGCAATCGGCAGGAGGACGGAAATATGGGGGACAACCAAGAGCAGGACAAGCAGGTGCAGAAAGAGGAGCATCAGGACGAGCGCATTGAAAAGCTGGGGCAGCTCACTTTAAAGGATAATGCAAAGCATCAGGATATCCATCTGCTGTCCATCATCGGGGAGATAGAAGGCCACGACAATCTCTCCGGCAATTCCAAGACCACCAAATATGAACATGTGCTGCCGCAGCTGGCGGCCATAGAGGACAGCAAGGATATCCAGGGGGTGCTGGTGATCCTGAACACCATGGGCGGAGATGTGGAGGCGGGACTTGCCATCGCGGAGATGGTAGCGTCCCTCAGCAAGCCCACAGTCTCGCTGGTGCTGGGCGGGAGCCACTCCATCGGCGTGCCGATAGCGGTGAGCACGGACTATTCCTATATTGTCTCCACGGGAACCATGGTGATCCACCCGGTGCGCATGAATGGCACAGTGATCGGAGTGCCCCAGACCTTTGACTATTTCAAACTGATACAGGATCGCATCACGGGATTTGTGTGCAGCCACTGCAAGGTGAGCCGCAGTCGCTTTGAGGAAATGATGATGGAGACCGGAGTGCTGACCAAGGACGTGGGAACAATCCTCGTGGGCGAGGAGGCCGTGAAAAACGGGATTATCGACGAGGTCGGGGGGATTGACAGGGCGATCCGCAAACTCCATGAGCTGATCGATACAAGAGATCAGTCCTGAGAGTAGCTGCGTTGATTCTCTGTGCGAAGACCCTGCCCGGGCTGCTATCCCGCAATATAGGAGCAACCCAAAGCAGTAACCTGTCGGCTTGCTGAAGCGGAGGAGGGGACGGAGCCGGTCTGGCGGCATTGGCGGCGGTTGGCGCGTTTTCTTATAGTGCGCGCCAGAGAGCAGGGGGAAATGCGCATGGATGCGCATTTCAGGCTCTACGGTGCATGGATGCACCTTAGAGCCGACCTGGAAACTGCAGGATTCTACATAGCACTATTAGAAAACACCCAACCGCGCCTCAGCCGTCAGACCGGCTCCGTCCCCTCCCCCCGCCCCGCCGGAAGCCGCAGACACATCACTCGCTCCGCCCATTTGCCCCGGCATGAGAAAAAAGTTGTATACATGGTGACAAGGGACAAGAAAAATGGTATACTAATACTTTAGGAATGGTTGTAATAAGAATTGGAACAGAGAGGTATGAAGCGCGATGGCTTCTTCGTCAGGTAAATCTACACAGAGAAAGACAAATTCGGGCAGGGGCGGTTCCGGCCGCACCTCGGCTGCGAGGAAAGTGGAGGAGAGACAGGCAGAGCAGGATAGAGAACTTTTTCATGAGATTGGTCTGATCGTGCTCTTCGTGGCGATGGTATTACTGTTTTTGTGTAATTTTGGCATTATCGGTCCTGTGGGCAATGGCATTCGCAGCATCCTGTTTGGCATTTTCGGATTCACCGCCTATGTGACGCCGATTCTGATATTTCTGGCGGCGGCGTTCTGGTTTGCGAACGAGGGGAGTCCGACTGCCCTGCGCAAGCTGATTGCGGGGATTGTACTGTTTCTCATGGCGGGGGTGGTGTGCGAGCTGATTGCGGGTCCGGTCACTTCCATGGAAAACTATGATATCAAGGCGCTTTATGCGGGCTGCAGTCAGGGCAGGAAGGGCGGCGGTGTGCTGGCGGGGACTCTGACCTATCTGCTCTGGCACAATCTGGAGACCGTGGGCACGGTTCTGGTGGTGCTGCTGTGCTCTGTCGTGAGCCTGATCCTGGTGACGGAGCGCTCCCTTTTGAGCCGCGTGCGGGACGGTTCCGAGCGGTTTCGGGAGCTTGCCGTGGCAGACCCGGAGAGCGGGGAGGACGCGGAACAGCGGCGTGAGGCGGCAAGGCTCCGCAGGGAGGAACAGGCAAGGCTTCGCGAGGAGCAGAATGCAGCGCGCATGAGGGATAAGGAAGCCCGCAGGGAAGAGCGTCGTCTGAGGGCGGAAGAGAAAGAGAATGAAAAGATTCTGCGCATGGAGAAGAAGGTCTCCGGTGTCATGGCGGATACCTCGCTGAAAAAGCAGGAGGAGCCTAAGAGACGGGGCGATATCCATGAGATTGTTTATCGGGAGGCTGCTGAGCCTGTCCGGGAGCCGGGCGCAGGGGCTGTAGAAAACCCGGGGGAAGCCCGCGGGGAAGAGGCATTTGATTTTGACAGGATCCGGGTGCGAACCGCGCATCAGGTAAATCTGACGGAGGCTGCGGTTGAGGCCGCCGGAGAGTTTGCGGAAGCGGCAGAACCGGATTTTCAGGAGACGGGATATGGAGAGAGCGCTTATGAGGAGCAGCTGACAAATGTCCGCGAGGAGCCGCAGCTCACCCGTCAGGCGGAGCAGATCCGGGTACATAAGGAGGGCGTGACGGAGCAGTCCGCGCCATCTGCGAGGGTGAAGCCTCAGGCGCAGGCGCCGCAGGACAGTGGTCTGTCCCCGGCGGAGAGTCAGGTGCAGAAGGAAATGCACAATTTAGAAAAGAAAGTGCCGAAGAAATATATGTTCCCGCCGCTCTCGAGACTGCAGAAGGGCGTCGCTGCCACGGGGGATTCCACCAGAGAGCTGAAGGAGACCGCCATGCGGCTTCAGCAGACTCTGAGCACCTTTGGCGTGAAGGTGACGATAACAGACATCAGCCAGGGTCCCAGCGTCACCCGCTATGAGCTGCAGCCGGAGCAGGGAGTGAAGGTGTCCAAAATCGTGGGTCTGACAGACGATATCAAGCTGAATCTGGCTGCCACGGACATCCGTATCGAAGCGCCCATTCCCGGCAAGGCCGCCATCGGCATCGAGGTGCCAAACAAGGAGAATATGACGGTGGCTCTCAGGGATCTGCTGGAGAGTCAGGAGTTTAAGAACTTTCCCTCCAATCTTGCATTTGCGGTGGGAAAGGATATCGCGGGGAAAACGGTGGTGGCGGATATCGCCAAGATGCCCCATATGCTGATCGCGGGCGCCACCGGTTCCGGTAAATCAGTGTGTATCAATACGCTGATCATGAGCATTTTGTACAAAGCCCATCCCGATGATGTGAAGCTGATCATGGTAGACCCCAAGGTGGTGGAGCTGTCGGTATATAATGGGATTCCCCATCTGTTGATCCCGGTGGTGACTGACCCCAGGAAGGCCTCCGCCGCACTGCACTGGGCGGTGTCTGAGATGGAGGACAGGTATCGCAAATTTGCGGACTTTAATGTCCGTGATCTAAAGGGCTATAATAAAAAGCTGGAGAGTATGCAGGAGAACGGAGAGGAGGCGGCGGACAGGCTGCCCCAGATTGTGATCATCGTGGACGAGCTGGCGGATCTGATGATGGTGAGTCCCGGCGAGGTGGAGGAGTCTATCTGCCGTCTGGCGCAGCTGGCGAGAGCCTGCGGCATCCATTTGATCATCGCCACCCAGAGACCCAGCGTGGACGTCATCACCGGTCTGATCAAGGCCAATATGCCCAGCCGTGTGGCGTTTGCCGTGTCCAGCGGTGTGGATTCCCGCACGATTCTGGATATGGTGGGAGCGGAGAAGCTTTTAGGCAAGGGCGATATGCTTTTTTATCCTCAGGGATATTCCAAGCCCGCGCGTATACAGGGAGCCTTTGTGTCCGACAGGGAAGTGTCGGATGTGGTGGACTTTTTGAAAAATCAGATGCTGGGCAATACCTACGCGGAGGATATTGAGGAAAAAATCAAGAGTATGGATACCGGGGCGGGAGCCGGCGGCACGGGTGAGAGCGGAGGCGCGGGCGCACGGGATGAATATTTTGCGGAGGCGGGGCGTTTCCTGATAGACAAGGATAAGGCGTCCATCGGTATGCTGCAGCGTGTGCTGAAAATCGGCTTTAACAGGGCGGCGCGGATTATGGATCAGCTCTGCGAGTACGGTGTTGTGGGCGAGGAGGAAGGAACCAAGCCCCGCAAGGTGTTGATGAGCATGGAGCAGTTTGAGCAGTTGTTAGAGGAGATATAGCATGAAGACAGATATTGAGATTGCCCAGGAGGCCAGGCTGAAGCCGATAGAGGAGGTTGCGGCGGCTGTGGGCATTCCCGGGGAAGAGCTGGAGTTTTACGGCAGATACAAGGCCAAGCTCTCCGAGTCATATTTGAAGCAGCTGGAGGGGCGGCAGGACGGAAAGCTGATTCTGGTGACGGCAATCAATCCCACTCCGGCGGGGGAGGGCAAGACCACCACTACCGTAGGGCTGGGTCAGGCCTTTGGAAAGCTGGGGAAGAACGCTGTGATCGCGCTGCGGGAGCCCTCTCTGGGACCCTGCTTTGGCTTAAAGGGCGGCGCTGCAGGCGGCGGATATGCCCAGGTGGTGCCCATGGAGGAGCTGAATCTTCATTTTACGGGGGATTTTCATGCCGTTACCTCCGCCAACAATCTGTTGGCAGCCCTTCTGGACAATCATATCCAGCAGGGCAATGCGCTGGGTATCGACACCCGGCAGATTGTGTGGAAACGCTGTGAGGATATGAATGACAGGGCACTGCGAAATATCGTGGTGGGCATGGGCGGCAAAAATGACGGATTTGTCAGGGAAGACCATTTTATCATTACGGTGGCGAGCGAGATCATGGCGATCCTCTGTCTGGCTTCCAATATGAAGGATTTGAAGGAGCGCCTGTCCAGAGTGGTGGTGGCATATAACTATGCCGGCGAGCCCGTCACTGCGGGAGATTTACAGGCGGTGGGGGCTATGGCGGCGCTTTTGAAGGATGCCATGAAGCCCAATCTGATCCAGACTCTGGAGCATACGCCGGCGTTGGTACACGGCGGACCTTTTGCCAATATCGCCCATGGCTGTAATTCCGTGCGCGCCACTAGAGCTGCCTTGAAGATGGCGGATTACTGCATCACGGAGGCGGGGTTTGGCGCGGATTTGGGCGCGGAGAAATTTTTTGACATCAAATGCAATATGGCAGGCTTTAAGCCGGATGCGGCGGTATTGGTAGCCACGGTGCGCGCTTTGAAGTATAATGGAGGCGTGGCGAAGGCGGATTTGAATCAGGAAAATCTGGAGGCTCTGCACAAGGGCATTGTCAATCTGGAAAAGCATATGGAAAATTTAAAACGCTATGGCGTTCCCGTGGTGGTCACCCTGAATGCCTTCGTGTCTGACACGGAGGAGGAGCTGGAGTTTGTGAGGCGCTTCTGTGAGTCCAGAGGCTGTGCCTTTGCCCTGTCCCGGGTGTGGGAAAAGGGCGGCGCGGGCGGTATTGAGCTGGCGGAGAAGGTGCTTGAGACGCTGGAGCAGAAGGAGAGTCATTTTCAGCCACTCTATGCAAACGACATGAGTCTCAGAGAGAAGATTGAAAAGGTTGCCGGCGAGATTTACGGCGCAGGGGGCGTGACCTTTACCCCGGCAGCCCTGAGGCAGATGAAAAATCTGGAGAAGCTCGGCTATGGCAGTTTCCCTGTGTGTATGGCAAAAAATCCGTACTCGCTGTCGGATGACCCGGCGCTTTTGGGGCGTCCTGTGGGTTTTGAGATCAATGTGAGGGAGCTCTATGTGTCTGCGGGGGCAGGTTTTGTGGTGGCGCTGACCGGCGCGGTGATGACCATGCCCGGACTGCCCAGAGAACCGGCGGCATGCCGGATAGATGTGGATGACGAGGGAAGGATAACCGGTTTGTTTTAAGGACCGTCATAAGAGATAGGAGAGAAGGCTATGGCAAAACTGATTGACGGCAAGGCGATTGCCGCGCAGATTAAGGACGAGTGCCGCGAGAAGGTGGCAGGGATGAAGGCGGAGGGGATTGAGGTGACTCTGGCTGTCATCCAGGTGGGAAATGACCCCGCCTCCACCGTGTATGTGGGAAATAAGAAAAAGGCCTGTGAGTACATCGGCATCCGTTCACTGGCGTATGAGCTTCCGGAGGAGACTGCGGAGAGCGAGCTTTTGGAGCTGATTGCAGAGCTGAACGGCAGGAAGGATGTGAACGGTATTCTGGTGCAGCTTCCTCTGCCGGGACATATCAACGAGGAGAAGGTGCTGGACGCCATCGACTCCAGAAAGGATGTAGACGGCTTCCACCCGCAGAATGTGGGGGCGCTGTGCATCGGAAAGCCCGGCTTTGTGTCCTGCACTCCGGCGGGCATCATTCAGCTTTTAAAGCGCTCCGGCGTGGAGATTGCAGGAAAGGAGTGTGTGGTTGTGGGGCGCAGCAATATCGTTGGAAAGCCCATGGCACTTTTGCTGCTGCGGGAGAATGGCACTGTCACCGTGGCGCACAGTAAGACTGAGAACCTGCGTGAGGTGACCAGGCGCGCTGATATTTTAGTGGCGGCGGTCGGTAAGCCGAAGATGATCACGGCGGATTATGTGAAGGAGGGAGCGGTGGTCATAGATGTGGGGATTCACCGCAATGAGAACAATAAGCTCTGCGGGGATGTGGACTTTGAGAGCGTAGAGCCTGTCTGCAGCGCCATCACTCCGGTGCCGGGAGGCGTGGGTCCCATGACCATCGCCATGCTGATGAACAATTGTGTGGAGTCTGTTGCATTACAGCAATAAGCCTGCAAATAAGAGAGGATACAATTTATGAAATGTCCAAATTGCGGGGCAGAGATGAAGGAAGGCCGTCTCTACTGTGAAAATTGCGGCGAGGATATCCATATTGTGCCGGATTTTGAGCCGGAGCTGGAGCGCAATATAGAGCAGAGTCTGGGACATATTCTGGAGGATGTAGGTCAGAAGGGGGATGCGCCTGAGGCGGGGGAGGACGGGCGGAATACACAGGCAGAGCAGACCGCCCCGGGCGGAAGGCTTAAGCCGCTGGCGGGCTGGATTGGCATGGGAGTTTTGGTGCTTCTGCTGATTGCAGGCGGCGTCCGGATATTCCAATACTATTCGCCCGACTATCAGACGGAGCGTGCGCGGAGAGCTACGATGACAGGGCAGTATGAGAGGGCGGTTCGATATTATAACCGCGCCATGGAGCTCGACAGACGGAATGTGGATTTGATGCTGGAACTGGCGGATGTCTATTTTCTGCAGAATGACAGGGTGGAATACGAACTCTGGCTGCGGCGTATCGTGGAGGATCCCAACACGGATGCGGAGCAGCTTGCAAGCGCCTATGGCAAGCTGATTGCCCTCTATCGGTCGAAGGAGGACTATCAGGCGATCAATGACATGCTGCTTGCCTGCGAGAATGAATCCATCAGGACGACTTATCAGAGTTATCTGGCTCAGATGCCGCAGTTCAGCGTACCAGCGGGCGATTATGATGAGGTGAAGGCGCTAAAGCTCACTGTGACCGGAAAGGGAAATATTTATTACACTCTGGACGGAAGCGTGCCCGACGAGAGGGATGAGCGTTATACGACCCCGATTCTTTTGGAGAATGGGGACTATGAGGTACAGGCGGTTTTTATAAATGAGAATGGCGTGACCAGCGAGGTTGCGGACGCGGCGTATCACATCCATGTGGAGGAGCTGGAGCCGCCGATGCTCAATGTGGACGGCGGCGAATACGACACGCCGGTGCTCATCACTGTGGTGAACGATGCGGAGAATGTCTATTACACCACGGACGGGACGGTGCCCACCATGGATTCCGCACAGTATACGGAGCCCATTCCCATGCCCCTCGGCGTGAGTACCTTCCAGTTTGCGAGGCTGGAAACCGGGCGCAGCAGCGAGGTGGTGGAGCGGGTGTTTACCTTTGAGCTGGACACGGATGTGACGCCGGAACAGGCGGTGGACAAGGTGAGAAAGCACGCGTTGGACACCGGCAAGATTCTGGATGATTTTGGACACTTTGACGATTCGGAGGCGTGTTATCAGTATCACTACCTCTATGTGGTCGATATCAACGATATCAACGCCTTTTATGTGGTGGCGGAGGTGTTTGTGGACGCCCAGGGCGTTGCGGCGAGAACCGGCAACTATTACGCAATCAACGCGTATTCCGGGTATTTTTACAGATTACAGATAGAGGACGGAAGCTATCAGTTGAGTGAATTGTAAGCAGATTAAAAATAAAGGAGCTACAATAATTTTACAGAGAGGTGAGCATATGTACAAGATTTTGAAGAAACAGGAACTGGCCGCCAACATCTATCTGATGGATGTGGAGGCAAAACGCGTGGCAAAGTCCTGTCAGCCGGGACAGTTTGTCATTGTGAGGATGGACGGGGAAGGGGAGAGGATTCCTCTGACCATCTGTGATTATGACAGAGCCGCAGGGACGGTTACCATCGTGTTTCAGACGGTGGGAGCAGGCACCAGAATGATGGCGGAATTAAACGAGGGAGATTCCTTCCATGACTTTGTGGGGCCTCTGGGATGCGCCTCGGAGCTGGTTGGCGAGGATTTGGAGAGCCTTAAGCAAAAAAAGATTATTTTTGTTGCGGGCGGTGTGGGCGCTGCGCCGGTCTATCCCCAAGTGAAATGGCTTCATGAGCAGGGCGTGGACGCAGACGTCATCGTGGGCAGCAAGACGAAGGATTTGCTGATTCTGGAAAAGGAGATGGAGGCTGTGGCCGGAAATCTCTATGTGACAACGGACGACGGTTCCTACGGCAGAAGCGGCATGGTGACCCAGACCCTGAAGGATCTGGTGGGAGAGGGGAAAAAATATGATCTTTGCGTGGCTATCGGCCCGATGATCATGATGAAATTTGTATGCCTCCTCACAAAAGAGCTTGAGATTCCCACGATAGTCAGTCTCAATCCCATTATGGTGGACGGCACGGGCATGTGCGGCGCCTGCCGCGTGACCGTGGGCGGCAAGGTGAAGTTCGCCTGTGTGGACGGTCCGGAGTTTGACGGACATGAGGTGAACTTTGACGAGGCTATGAGGCGTCAGCAGATTTACAAGACTCAGGAGGGCAGAGCGCTGCTCGCCTTAGAGGAAGGCAGCACGCATCATGGCGGCTGCGGCAACTGCCAGAAAGGAGAATGACGATGGATGTTTTGAAGAAGGTGCCTGTGAGAGAGCAGGATGCGAAGGTGCGCGCGGCAAATTTTGAGGAAGTATGTCTTGGATATAACAAGGAGGAGGCCATGGAGGAGGCGGCGAGATGCATCAACTGCAAGAATGCGCAGTGTGTCAAGGGCTGCCCTGTGGCGATTGATATTCCCGGCTTTATCGAGCAGGTGAAAAACGGAGATGTGGAGGCTGCCTATCAGGTGATCAGCGAGTCCAGCGCACTGCCCGCAGTGTGCGGACGCGTGTGCCCTCAGGAGAGCCAGTGCGAGGGCAAGTGTATCAGAGGGATCAAAGGCGAGCCTATCTCCATCGGCAAGCTGGAGCGGTTTGTGGCGGACTGGGCAGGCGAAAACGGCGTGAAGCCCCAGAGCGCCAGGGAGAAAAAAGGCAAGAAGGTGGCTGTCATCGGCTCCGGCCCCGCAGGACTGACCTGTGCGGGCGATCTGGCAAAGATGGGCTATGACGTGACTATTTTCGAGGCGCTGCACGAGCCCGGCGGCGTGCTGGTATACGGCATCCCGGAGTTTCGTCTCCCCAAGGAGGCAGTGGTCGCGAAGGAGATTGAGAACGTGAAATCTCTGGGCGTTAAGATTGAGACCAATGTGGTGATCGGCAAGGCTGTCACCATCGACGAGCTCATGGACGAGGAGGGCTTCTCCGCCGTGTTTATCGGTTCCGGCGCAGGTCTGCCCAAGTTTATGGGAATTCCGGGGGAGAACGCAAACGGCGTGTTCTCCGCCAACGAGTATCTGACCAGAAGCAATCTGATGAAGGCCTTTGACGAGGACTCCAACACCCCCATCATGCGCGGCAAAAAGGTGGCGGTAGTGGGCGGCGGAAACGTGGCTATGGATGCAGCCAGAACGGCGCTGCGCCTGGGCGCGGAGGTGCATATCGTATACCGCAGAAGCGAGGAGGAGCTTCCCGCCAGAGTGGAGGAAGTGCATCACGCAAAGGAGGAGGGAATCCTCTTTGATCTGCTCACCAATCCCACGGAGATCCTCTCCGACGAGAAGGGCTGGGTGACCGGCATGAAATGCATCAGGATGGAGCTGGGCGAGCCCGATGACTCCGGCAGAAGAAGACCTGTGGAGATTCCTGACTCCGAGTTTACCATGGAGGTGGACACGGTTATCATGTCCCTTGGAACCTCGCCGAATCCTCTGATTTCCTCTACCACAGAGGGACTTGAGACAAATAAATGGAAGTGCATCGTGGCGGACGAGGCAAACGGCAAGACCACGAAAGAGGGAGTGTATGCCGGCGGCGATGCAGTGACCGGCGCAGCTACGGTCATTCTCGCCATGGGCGCGGGCAAAGCTGCGGCAAAGGGAATCGATGAGTATTTGAGCGGCAAATGATACAATGCTACAAATGATTAAATCAGATTCAGGTACGAGGTAGAGAGATGGCTCGATATCCAGAGAACCAAGATTTGCGTCAGGAGTCAGTACAATATCTGGAAAACGGAATCAGGGCAAGAGAGAACCGTTCCTCCGCATGGGCGCTGCTCATAGTGGGAGGAGCGGGGATTGTCTGCGTGGCTTTGGGGATTGTGGGACTGTTTCCCCTTCAGCTTGGAAATCCCTATCTGTTTTATGGCGTGATGATGGCAGTCTCCCTATTGTTTCTTGTTATGGGTGTGCTGTCCATGAAAAGCGCCAGGATTTTTGCGGAGCGGGCGAAGGTGGAGGGCACTCTGCTGGAGACGGTGGAGCATTGGTGTATGGAGGCATTTAAGGCGGAGGAGATTGACGCAGCGCTTAGGGCGGAGGACGGCGAGCCTCTCTATTTTCAGCGGGTAAACTATCTGAAGGAACAGATCAACAGTCAGTTTATGAATCTCGACCAGAGACTGCTGGAGCGTTTTATTGACGAGCGACTGTACGAAAAATTGTTTGAGGGTCTGCCGGAACAGGCGGACGGAGTATGCGATGAAGATCACCATTCTCTGTGTGGGTAAAATCAAGGAGAAATTCTATCGGGACGCAATTGATGAATATGCCAGGCGTCTGGGAAAATATTGCAAATACGAAATTGTGGAAGTCGCTGACGAACAGACCCCGGACAAGGCGGGGGCTGCGCTGGAGGAAGAGATCAGAGCGCGGGAAGCTAAGCGGCTCCTGAGCAGGATCAGGGACAATGCCCTTGTCTGTACTTTGGAGATTGCCGGTAAGAGACTGACCTCCGAGCAGTTTGCGGGCTGGCTTGAGCGGGCGGCTGTGGACGGACGGGGAAACGTGTGCTTTGTCATCGGAGGTTCGCTGGGACTGCACAAATCCGTGACGGAGCGGGCGGATTTTCACCTGAGTTTTTCAGACATGACCTTTCCCCATCAATTGATGAGAGTGATACTGAGCGAGCAGATTTACCGGGCGTTTCGGATTATCAATGGGGAGCCATATCATAAGTGAGGACAAGCCAAGGTTGAAGAAAATTAACATTGGCTTTTATTTATAATCAGAACAAATATAAAGCTTGGGAGGTTAAGCTCATGAGGGATACAGCGATTGAGATGGCTAAGCGGCTGCTGGTGGACAGTATATGGAAAAGTGCTAATCTTGAGGGATTAGGAACTACCTTTCCAAAGACGGAAGCAATTCTTGCAAATGCCCCGACTAACACCAGGACAGAGGAAGTGCTGTTTGTCATTAATATGAAGCGTGCATGGCAGTTTCTTTTAGATAATCTGGAATATCACAACAGTATTTTGTTGCTGAGAGAATATGACAGAATTGTCGGAGAATCGTTGTTCAGCTATGCCGGTGAGATAAGAACGATTCCGGTGCAGATTGGCGGTACATCCTGGGAACCGGAGATGCCGCACACGGGGATCATTATGGATTCAATCAATGAAATTGAGCAGATAGAGGATGTCGAGTTAAAGGCATTAAAATATTTTTGTTATATTGCACGGGCACAGATGTTCATTGACGGAAATAAGCGGGTAGCGCAGTTGATGGCAAACAAAGTGTTGATTGAAAATGATATAGGGATATTTCAAATACCCATTGAAAAACTGGAAGAGTTTAAGGAAATGCTGATTGAGTTCTATGAGACCGGAAATGATGTAAAAATTATTGGATTCATGAAAGAATATTGTATCAGAAGGGTTTCATAATGTAAGGGTGGTCGTATGGGGAAGGTCTGGATGTTGGGAGGTATTCTGTGCGTCTGTCTGGTGCTTGGAGGCTGCAGCGGAAAGGAAGAGATTTCAAAAGCGGCAGGATGGGATGAGCAGAAACAGGAACAGGGAGTAATCGTGCCGGAGGGTTTTGAACTGGCGGCATATGAGGCGGTGCTTGCGGACTGGGCGCCTGAAAAATCACAGGAGCCGGATGCCGCGTGCTTTGCTCTGATTTATCTGGATGAGGACGAGATTCCCGAGCTGGCTGTCATCGCGGGCTGGGCTCATGCTTCCGGGGTTAATATCTACACCTGTGAACAGGGAGAGGCTGTATTCGTCGGAAAATATGGGCAGTATGGCGCGATGGGGTACAGGCCGGGGGAGGGAATCATATTTGACGATTACGATCAGGGAGGCAATCTGTACTCGCGGGTGTATCAAATCCACAGGGGCAGCGCTGTGCTGCTTTCGAGCTATAGTCTGCACAATCAGTTTGAGGAGATAGGGGAGTCGGCTCTCTATCGGGTGGACGGGCAGGAGGTATCCCGGGAGGAGTATCAGGAGGAGAGTGAGCATTGGAGCACTGTCGGCATGAGAGTCATTGATTATGGAATGTGTGCGCCCATAACGGAGACGGACATGCGGCAAAGTCTGCAGGAGCAGTTTGAGACTCTGGTTTCGGCGCAGAAGGAGGCCTGATAACAGGGCTGTGTTTATTGTAATTTTTTGGAAGATTGTGTATAATATATAGAGGATGAGATTGACATATGTGCGGGTCTGGATTCGTAATAGAATAGGAGGGCTGTTATGGGAAAAGATACTCGTCTTGTCAACATATATCTTAAAATACACAATAAGCAGCCGCTGATCATGGATGATCTGGCTTATCTGGCGGAATATTCTCCGGAATGTTTTGAAAAAACCTGTAAAAACGTCATATACAATATTCCTGAGACGAAACCGATCATGGAACCGGCCATCCCGGAGACTGTGGATGACGAACAGCCGGAGCCGGAGCTTACCGAACAGCAGAGAATAGAGCTGATTCTGGAGAGTCTGCGGTGCATGGAAATCAACGCTTCCCATATTGCAAATGTCGATACGGATAAAGTAAAAAGTTTATTGGGGAATTTATATATGGAATTATTGTTTCCCCACAATGATAAAGATACCTTTATGAATATGGAGGAGAACCGGGGCACCTCCTTATTTGATAAGAGAGTGTAGCGGAGGCTTTACCGATCAGGATAAAATCCCATTGGAGGGATTGCGGAAGTTGGCATCGAAGGGAGAAAAGAGAATGGCATTTTGTATCATTACGGACTCGGCATCAGATATACCTAAGGAGGTGATCGAGGAATACAATCTGCATGTGATTCCCACGCCGGTGACATTGGACGGCGTGGATTATTTTGACGGCGCGACTCTGCAGCCGGATGAGTTTTACCGGATCCAGAAGGAAAATAAGGTGGATATCAAGACTTATCATATCAGTCAGTTTATGTTTTATGAGCATTTTAAACCTTATGCGGAGCGCGGCGACGAGGTGCTTTATATCTGTTTTTCCACGGGAATTGCGGGGACGTTTCAGGCGGCGAATCTCGCAAAGGAAGATGTGCTGGAGGAGTACCCGGATTTTCAATTGACGATCATCGATTCAAAGTGCGCGTCTCTGGGCTTTGGGCTGGTGGTCTATAAGCTGCTGCGTATGCAGAGAAACGGTGCGCCCAGGGAGCTGCTCATTCAGGCGGCGGAGCATTTCTGCGCGCATATGGAGCATGTGGTTACGGTAAATACATTGGAGTATCTGGCAAGAGGCGGACGCCTGAGCAGGACTTCCGCGGCTGTGGGCGGCGTACTGGACATCAAGCCTATCATCATTGTCAATGAGTCGGGGGCGCTGGAGGCCGTGGAGAAGGTGCGCGGTATGAAAAAGACGATCAGGCGCTGCGTCGAGCTGGCGAGAGAGAAAGGCGTCTCTTTGGAGAAGCAGATTGTGGGCGTGGTCTATGGGGCGGACAGGGCGGATGCCGAGCCGATCCTCAGGGCATTGCGGGAGGAGCTTGCCGTGAAGGAGATTTTGCTGGGGCAGGTGGGCTGCGCCATCGGAGCGCATACAGGTCCCGGCATTACAGGGATTGTGTTTGAGAATGCGCTGGAGGAACAGTTTGAAAAATACTTATGAGCGCGGATGGGAGCGGACATGACGAAGAGACAGAGAGCACTTGCAATCATAGAGCGCCTGAAGGAGGAATATCCGCAGACGGACTGTACGCTGGATTATGATCAGGCGTGGAAGCTTCTGGTCAGCGTCCGTCTTGCGGCGCAATGTACGGACGCCAGAGTCAATGTGGTGGTGGAGGGACTGTATGAAAAGTTTCCTGATGTGAACGCATTGGCGGAGGCTTCCGTGGATGAGATTGAACAGATTGTCCGTCCGTGCGGGCTGGGCAAAAGCAAGGCGAGGGATATAAACGCCTGTATGAAGATGCTTCGGGATGAGTACGGCGGACGGGTGCCCGATACCATGGAGGAGCTCCTGAAGCTTCCCGGGGTAGGGCGAAAGAGCGCCAACCTCATCATGGGGGATGTGTTTGGCAAGCCTGCCATCGTCACGGACACTCACTGCATCCGGCTGGTAAACCGCATGGGGCTTGTGGACGGGATCAGGGAGCCGGGGAAGGTGGAAAAGGAGCTGTGGAAGCTGATCCCGCCGGAGGAGGGGAATGATTTCTGCCACAGGCTGGTGGATCACGGACGGGCGGTGTGTACTGCCAGAACCAGGCCGTATTGTGATAAGTGCTGTATCGGGGATATCTGTGGGAAGAATTTGTGATAAGTGTGGGGAAGTTCAGAAGTGTCGGCGGGAGGAGACCGGGATGCCCGGGCAGGCGGAGCTGTGGTTGGGTGTTTTCTAATAGTGCGTATTAGGTAGCTGGCAATTTACGGGTCGGCTCTAAGGCGCATCCATGCGCCGTAGAGCCTGAAATGCGCATCCGTGCGCATTTCACCCTTGTCTTAGGCACGCACTATAAGAAAACGCACCAACCGCAGCAAAGCCTGCCCGGGCATCCCGGTCTCCTTCCGCCTTGGCACTGGCTGAAGATTAATCAGCAGATGTTAAAAGATAGATATAAAAAATTCAAATAAACAGTATATAACAGTTGACAACAGATGTTGACTGTTATATACTGTTTATTGCGAGGCGGATGTGGCAGCGCATCCGCTTTTTTGATTCCGACATTTGCAGATGTGAGAGGTTATGTTATGAAGATTATTGTCAACAATTCCTCCATGGTGCCCATTTATGAGCAGCTTGTGGAGCAAATCAAGGGAATGATCGTGCGCGGGGAGCTGGGGGCTGACACGGCGCTGCCATCTGTGCGCATATTGTCCAAAGAACTGAGGATCAGCGCCCTGACCGTGAAGAAGGCTTATGACGCGCTGGAGGAGGCGGGGCTGGTGAAAACCGTGCACGGGAAGGGAACCTTTGTGACCGAGGCAAACCGGAATCTGATGCGTGAGGAGCAGATTCGGGAGGTGGAAGGACTGCTGGAGGATGCCCTGCGCAGGGGGCGGATTTACGGGCTGGATACGGAGGAGCTGCGGGCAATCTTTGAGATTTTGCTGGAAAAGTAATGAGAATCGCTTGAGAAGATTAAAGTGGAGTGTGACATTCTAAAACGGAGGTGCAGTATGCTTAAAATCGAGGGCTTATCGAAGGGATATGGCAATTTTCATCTGGATTGTACGATGGAGGTGCCGCAGGGACGGATTGTCGGGCTGGTCGGGCCAAACGGCGCGGGTAAGACGACTGTTTTCAAATCGGCGCTGGGGCTGATCAGGCCGGAGGGCGGAGAGGTGGAGCTTTTTGGTATACCGGTGGATAAGCTTTCCGTCAGGGAGAAGCAGTTCTGCGGCGTGGCGCTGTCGGATTCGGGCTTCTCGGGCTGGCTGTGTATCGGGGATGTGGCTGCGATGATGGCGAAGCTTTATCCGGAGTTTGACAGGCAGGGCTTTGTGGGGAAATGTGAGAGATTTAATTTGCCGCTCAATAAAAAGCTCAAGGAGTTTTCCACGGGTATGCAGGCAAAGTTTAAGGTCATCTCGGCGATTTCCCACGGAGCCAGGCTCTTGATTCTGGATGAGCCCACGGCGGGTTTGGATGTGATGGCGCGGGACGAGGTGCTCACCCTGCTGCGGGAGTTTATGGAGGATGAGGAGCGGGCAATCCTGATCAGTTCTCATATTGCCACGGATCTGGAGAGTCTCTGTGATGAGGTGTATATGATAAGCGAGGGACGGATTGTCTTTCACGAGGAGACCTACAGGCTGCTGGGGCAGTATGCCGTTCTTAAGGTGGATGAAAAGCAGTATGAGAGTCTGGATAAAAAATACCTTCTGCGCATAAAACGGGAGTCTTACGGTTATCAGTGCCTGACCTGTGAGAGGCAGTTTTATCTGGACAATTATCCCGGCATTGTGGTGGAGAGAAACGGCATTGACGAGCTGATTTATATGATGATAAAGGGGGAGGCATTATGTTAGGTCTGATAATCAAGGATATCCGCCTGATTAAAAATCAGGGTATGCTGATGATATTGGTGTTTGTGGGCGTTATGGGAGTTTTTATGGCAAACACCATGGATAATCCCAGCGGTTTTGTGGCCTATGCCACTGTGATGGGGACGATTTATGCGTTTAATACGCTCAGCTATGACAATTATGAGAACGGTTATGCATTTTTATTTACCCTGCCGGTGAGCCGTAAGCTGTATGCGGCGGAGAAGTATGTGCTGGCAATGTTGTTTTCCGCAGGAGCCTGTCTGGTCTCCGGCGCTGCGGCCGAGCTTATCTGGGGCGTCAGTTCGGAATTTGCAATACATTGCTGTATTTATCTGCTTATCTGGGTCGTGCTGCTTTGGGTGCCGACTATCGTGCTGCCGCTGCAGCTGAAATTCGGGACGGAAAAGAGCAGGATTTTTACAATTCTTGTGTTCGGGGGCTGCGGCGCGCTCGCTTATCTGATAGCCGGCACAGATGGGAAGGCTGTGGAGCTTGTTGCGGGCTGGTTAAAAGGATTGTATGAGACGTTGGGAACCGTGGGATGTATGGCTCTTGCTATTTTGCTCACTGCGGCGGCATTTGCCCTGTCCATGGGCATCAGTATGCGTATCATGGAGAAAAAGGAGTTTTGAGCATGGCGTGTTGCAGGCTTCTGCATATGTTATAGTAAGAGCGATAACAAATGTCATGGTGGTTTTATGCAGATTTATGTGGTTCAGCCGGGCGATACCGTGGACAGCATTGCGGCTCAGACCGGGGTATCCGCCGAACGGATTACACAGGACAATCAGATCACATATCCTTATGAGCTTGCCGTGGGGCAGGCTCTTTTGATTGCGGACGGGGAGAGAAATCCGTCCCGGAGCGTCAGCGTAAGCGGCTATGCTTATCCTTTTATCAGCGCGTGGGTGCTGGAGCAGACGCTGCCTTATCTGTCGGAGCTCCCGATTTTTTCTTATGGATTTACGGATTATGGGGTATTGCTTGCGCCCTATTGGGATGATGAGTGGATGATTGCGGCGGCGCTGCAGCAGGGCGTGCAGCCAATCCTTACATTGACACCCCTTGGGGAGGACGGAAATTTTAATAATAATCTGATCACTTCCGTGGTCAATAATCCCGCCTACACGGAGAATCTGATCCGGAATCTGTTGACTGTGATGGGGGAGAAGGGGTATCGGGGCGTGGATATCGATTTTGAGTATATCCTGGCCGCCGACCGGGATGCTTTCACGGAATTTGTGCGGAGCGTGGCGGAGGCTATGCACGCAAACGGCTATCACACCTCTGTGGCGCTGGCGCCAAAGACCTCTGCCGACCAGCAGGGACTGCTCTATGAGGGCAAGGATTACAGGGCGCTGGGGGAGGCTGCCGATCATGTGCTTTTGATGACGTATGAGTGGGGCTACACTTATGGTCCGCCCATGGCGGTGGCTCCCATCAATCAGGTGCGCCGGGTGGTGGAGTATGCGCTGACGGAGATTCCTGCAGAGAAAATCGATCTGGGTATTCCGAACTATGGCTATGACTGGCCGCTCCCCTATGAGCGGGGCGTGACGAGGGCAAGGACCATCGGCAATGTGGAGGCGGTGCGCATCGCCATCGCCCAGGGGGCAGCCATCCAGTTTGACGGGCTGGCTCAGAGTCCGTATTTTCGTTATGTGGAGCAGAGTACGGGGGCGGAGCATGAGGTCTGGTTTGAGGATGTGCGCAGTCTGCAGGCGAAGTTTGACCTGATAAGGGAATATGGGCTGCGGGGCTGCGGCTACTGGCAGATCATGAAATGGTTCAGGGCAAACTGGCTGCTGCTTGCGGATAATTTTTATGTCTTTCAAGGATAGCGGATCTATGCTAAAATAAAGATACATGCAAGGAGGAAGGCGGATGGCTATCTTTAAGACATTGCGGGGCTACAAAAGAGAATATGCGGTGAAGGATCTGCTGGCGGGGATCGTGATCGCGGCGGTGTCCATCCCGATTTCCATGGGATATGCGGAGGTGGCGGGCATTCCTGCCATATATGGGCTGTACGGCTCGGTTTTTCCGATTCTGTTCTTTGCGCTGTTTTCGACTTCCAGACAGTTTATCTTCGGGGTGGACGCCGCTCCGGCGGCCATCGTGGGGGCGGCGCTGTCCACCTGGGGCATTGCCGCCGGCTCTGAGGAGGCTTTGATCTATGTGCCTATGACGGCTCTGTTTACGGGGCTTTGGCTGTTGATATTTTATTTCCTGCGGGCGGGAAAGACGGTGGACTATATTTCCACGCCGGTGATGGGCGGATTTATCAGCGGGATTGCAGTGACGATCATTTTGATGCAGGTGCCAAAGATCCTGGGGAGCGGCTCCGGTGCGGGGGAATTGCCGGAGTTATTGAGGCATATTTATCATGCGGTGACGCAGCTCCATCCCTTGTCCGTATTGCTGGGGGTGGTCTCGCTGATCGTGATCGTGGCTGCAGGGAAGCTGATTCCCAAGTTCCCGATGGCTATCGCAGTTATGGCCTTTGGCGTATTCCTGACATGTGTCTGCCATGTGGACGAATATGGCGTGAAGCTTTTGGCACAGGTGGAGCCGGGGCTGCCGAAGCTGGTGCTGCCTGAGTTTGCAAGAGTCGATATCAGCCAGGTGGCAGGGCGGAGCCTTATGGTGGCGCTGGTAGTCATGGCGGAGACTCTGCTCTCGGAGAATAATTTTGCCTTTCGCAACGGATATAAAATTGAGGATAACAGAGAGGTTCTGGCCTGTGCCGCGGGAAATATCGCGGCGGCGTTTGTGGGGTGCTGTCCGACAAACGGCAGTATCTCCCGGACTTCCATGAATGACCAGTACGGGGGAAAAACTCAGGCCGTGTCGATTGTGGCGGCGGGGGTGATGGCGCTTCTTTTGTTGTTTGGAACCGGATTTATCGGTTATCTGCCGGTGCCGGTTTTGACCGCAATCGTGATATCCGCTCTGATGAAGGTAGTGGAGTGGGATTTGGCAAAGCGGCTCTTTGAGGTGAGCAGACATGAGTTTTATATTTTTGCGGCGGCTTTTTTGGGAGTGTTAATGCTGGGGACAATCTACGGCGTCATTATCGGAATTGTGCTCTCCTTTGCGGCGGTGATCCTCAAAAAGTCCAACCCCGCCAGAACCTTTCTGGGCGTCATCCCGGGGAAGGACGGATTTTATGATATGCGCAAAAACCGCTATGCCTGTGAGATTAAAGGGGTGAAGCTGTACCAGTTTGGCGAGAGCCTGTTCTTTGCCAATATCAAGGTCTTTCAGGAGGATATTGAGAACTGTATCGGGGAGGATACCCGGGCGGTGATCGTGGATATGGGAACGGTGGCAGGTATCGACATCACGGCGGCAGACCGGCTTGCGCTCATGGCGGACAGCTTTGAGGGGAGGGGGATCGGTTTTTATCTGACGGAGCACAAGGAGAGCATCAATGAGCAGATGCGCAGTCTGGGCATCGGGCGCCTCATAGAGGAGGGTCATGTGCGCAGAACCGTCACGGCGGCGCTGCACGACGCGGGCGTCCCGGAGCCTTATCCTCTGAATGTGCCGGACGGAGACGGCGGCAGAAGGCTGCACAGTCTCTCGGCGGAGACGGAGAACACGCTGGAGGAATTTGCATGGGCGTTCGGCGAGGATGCGGTGAATCAGATTGAGAAGCAGGTACATGCCATCATTGGACAAATCCATCAGATGCCGGAGCTCAAAAAGCTGGTGGAGGAAGGCCTTGAGGGGCATCTGGACACGTGGAAATGGCTGGGAGCCATCGACGAGGACGAACTGGTGCGGCGTGTGGAGCTGCATATGGATGAGCTGCCGGAGGAGATGCGGACGGGAAAGAACAGCGCCATCATCTGGAAGCTTCTGGAGGAGCGCAGGGAACGGATCAGAGAGCGGCTCTCCAGAGAGGATCCGGAGGAGCTGGAAAGGCTGGAAGCGTATCGGAAAAAGCTGGAGCATCGGTTGGAGAAGCAAAATCCCGAGGCGGCGAGGAGGCTGCATGAGCGCGAGGCCGCGGCTCTGGGCGGGAAGGCAGGATTGGGAGAATACGAGGAGGAAATGGGATGAGAATGTATGATATTATTATCAAAAAGCGAAACGGCGGCGAGCTGTCCCGCGAGGAGATTGAATTTTTTGTGGCGGGCTATACAAAGGGCGAGATTCCCGATTATCAGGCTTCCGCGCTGATGATGGCAATCTATTTTCAGAGGATGACCGAGGCGGAGACCCACGCGCTCACAATGGCCATGGCAAAGAGCGGCGATATGCTGGATCTGTCCGGAATCCACGGCATCAAGGTGGATAAGCACAGCACCGGCGGAGTGGGGGATAAGACCTCCCTGGCACTGACGCCTATGGTGGCTGCCTGTGGGATTCCGGTGGCGAAGATGAGCGGGAGGGGGCTTGGACATACCGGAGGCACGATTGACAAGCTGGAGAGCTTTGCGGGATTTTCCACGGCGCTCTCCACGCAGCAGTTTATCGACAATGTCAACCGCATCGGCATCTCTATCATGGGACAGACGGCCGACCTTGCTCCCGCGGATAAAAAGCTGTATGCGCTGCGGGATGTGACGGCCACGGTGGACAATCTCTCTCTGATTGCGAGCTCGATTATGAGCAAAAAGCTGGCGGCGGGTGCGGACGCCATTGTGCTGGATGTAAAGACGGGCAGCGGAGCCTTTATGAAAAAGGAGGAGGATGCGCTGGCGCTGGCACGGGAGATGGTCTCCATAGGCAGGGCGGCAGGGAAGAATACGATAGCGGTGATCTCCGATATGGATCAGCCCCTTGGCAGGGCGGTGGGTAATGCTTTGGAGGTGAAGGAGGCCATCGCTGAGTTAAACGGCGCAGGACCGGAGGATTTCCATGAGCTCTGTCTGACGCTGGGCAGCCAGATGCTGCTCGCCGGGGGCAAGGCAGGGGACGAGGCTTCGGCGAGAGTCATGCTGGAGCAGGTGATAGCGGACGGCAGCGCCCTTCGGAAGCTTGCGGAGTTTGTGGAAGCGCAGGGCGGGGACAGCCGGGCGGTGTACGAGCCGGAGCGTCTGCCTGGGGCGGCTATACTGCGAAAGGTGCCGGCTCCCCGGGACGGCTATGTGCAGCATATCGCATGTGACGAGGTGGGAGTCTGCTCGTTGATTCTGGGCGGCGGACGCGAGACCAAGGAGAGCGAGCTGGATCTGTCCGTGGGGCTTATTCTGGAGAAGAAGGTGGGAGATTTTGTGAAAGAGGGAGAGCCGCTGGCTTATCTGCACGCCAATGACGAGGGCAAGTGTCAGGCGGCGGCAGAGCGTTTCCTGCAGGCTTATGTGATTGGGGATGAGCAGCCTGACAGGACGGAATACCAGATTATAAAAGAGATTATTTAGTCATGGATGCGCCTTCCGCCACATATTTTGTTATATGAAAAATGTGTCTAAGGCTAATTCAAAAAACAGAAGGCAGACGGGGGCGGGACAGTCGGAGGCGGCGCAGAAGAAGGCGAAGCTTTTGGAATCGCTGCAGCTTCCGCGGGATGTCTGCATGGGAGCGCTTCGGGTGACGCTCACCGGGAGTACGGAGGCGTGGGTGGAGAATTACCGCGGGCTTTTGGAGTACTCGGAACAGTCCATCCTTTTACAGGGCAAGACCTGTCAGGTTCGTTTCGAGGGAACGGGGCTTACGATTGATTATTACACCAATGAGGATATGAAGATAAGCGGCTGTATTCAAAATGTCCGATATCTGTAGACGATGTGCGGGAAGGGGAGAAGGGCATGCTTGATATCTTGAAATATATCCGGGGCTATCTGCGCATCCGCGTCAGCGGCTTTTCCCCGGAGCGCTTTATGAATCTTTGCAGCAATAAGGATGTTCTTTTGTGGGATATCGTGCAGCAGGACGACGGCTATATCATGTGCATCAGTCTGCATGGCTTTTATAAACTCAAGGGCATCGTGCGAAAGACCCGGACCAAGGTAGTCATTCTGGAGAGATGTGGACTACCTTTTTTTATGTTCCATATGCGCAGGAGAAAGGTGTTTCTGGCGGGACTGCTCCTAGCGGTGGGCTTCTGGTATCTGTCAGGCTGGTTTGTGTGGGATATAGAGATATCGGGAAATTATCGGATTACCACAGACCAGCTGGAGACCTTTTTAAAGGAGCAGAATATCAGGGAGGGAATGCGCAGGGAGCAGCTTGACATCGGGGAGCTGGAAAAGGAAATCCGCAGGAGCTTTCCGCTGGTGACATGGACCTCGGCGAGGCTGGACGGCGCGAAGCTTTTGATTTTTATTAAGGAGAATGACGCGCCGATCCTTGGCGGGGAGACAATAGGGCAGGAGACGACGGGGAAGGATCTGGTGTCGGAGTTTGACGGCACCATCGTGGCGATGGTGGTCAGAAGCGGCGTCCCCAAGGTGCGCATCGGGGACACCGTGGAGTCGGGCGCGGTGCTGGTGGACGGGAAGGTGCCTGTCTATAATGAGGACGGCACGGTTCGGGAGTATCTTCTCACGGATGCGGACGCCGATATTGTCATAGAGCATGTCACAAGCTTTCAGGCCACGCTGCCCTTTGATTATATTGAGCGGGAGTATACCGGGCGGGAGAAAAAGCAGAGCTTCCTGCGGGTGGGGGACGGCTTTGAGGGAAAAATCCCCGTGGAGAGTCCCTATCTGTCGTATGACAGGGTGATGCGCCAGAGCAGGCCGGCTTTGTTCGAGAAGCTGAATATCCCGATTTTCGGCGGGATTTATGTCTATAGAGAGTATCAGAATGTGGAGCATGAATACACGCTGGAGCAGGCGGAAGGGCTCCTGCAGGAAAAATTATTGCTCTTTCTTCAAACTTTCCAGCAAAAAGGGGTACAAATAATTGAAAAAGATGTTAAAATAGATACATGTGACAGCGGCTGGATCCTGCAGGGGGAATTTCTGGTGCAGGAATCAGCGGGAAAACAGACTGCTACGAATAAGGGAGAAGAGATTATTGAAGAATGAGAGCTTAGACGAAAAGACCTTTTCCATCCACATGGAGATGCCCGCGGAACATATGCAGAAGATTTTCGGCGCGCAGGACGCGTATTTAAAAAAGCTGGAGCGGGATTTTGAAGTGTCGGTGGTGGATCGGAACGGCTGTGTGGTGATCACCGGTCAGGAGGCGCAGGTGCAGAGAGCTGCCGCTGTGTTAAAACAACTGACAATCCTGTCAGATCGGGGAAATGATATCGGGGAACAGAGCGTGGACTATGCCATCACCATGGGCAAGGAGTCCATGGAGGAGGCCATCACGGAAATCGATGAGGACTGCATCTGTCACACGATAAACGGCAAGCCCATCAAGCCAAAGACCCTGGGACAGAAGGCGTATGTGGACGCCATCCGGGAGAATATGATCGTCTTCGGGCTGGGGCCTGCGGGAACGGGCAAGACCTATCTGGCAATGGCAATGGCGATTACGGCTTTCAAAAATGACGAGGTGGACAGGATCATTCTCACAAGGCCGGCTATCGAGGCGGGGGAAAAGCTGGGATTTCTGCCTGGCGATCTGCAGAGTAAGGTGGATCCGTATCTGCGCCCGCTCTATGACGCCCTCTATCAGATCATGGGGGCGGACAGCTTTTCCAAAAACATGGAGAAGGGGCTTATTGAGGTGGCTCCGCTGGCATATATGCGTGGGCGGACTCTGGACAATGCCTATATCATTCTGGATGAGGCGCAGAACACCACGCCGGCTCAGATGAAAATGTTTCTGACCCGCATCGGTTTCGGATCCAAGGTCGTCATCACCGGCGATGTCTCGCAGAAGGATCTGCCCCCGGGCAGTAAGTCGGGATTGGATATCGCGGCAAGGGTGTTGAATAAAATTGAAGGGATAGCTTTCTGCAATCTCTCCAGCAAGGATGTGGTCCGCCACCCGCTGGTGCAGAAGATAGTAAAAGCTTATGATGATTATGAAGCAAAAGAGAATTCCAGAGGACGAGAGCGCAGTACTCGAAAATAACGGGGAAGAGGCTGTTGAAAAGAAAGCCGGAAACGGCAAAATGATCGCAAAGACAGTGGGCGTGTGGCTGCTGGAGATTCTCTGCGCTATTCTGACTCAGCTGGCTCTTATAGCGCCGTTTTATATCGGCACGTTCAAGCAGGGGACGGATCAGGTGCTCAGCCATATGGTGCTGATCGTGCTGGGGATTGCCGTGCTGGGCTTTTGCCTGCGCCGCGCCATGCTGCAGGAGGATATGGATTATGACAACAGCCGGTATCCGGGACGCTTCTGGATGTGCTTCCTGATGGGGCTCGGAGTGGCGATCGTGTGCTTTTATCTGCCCGTGACGGCATGGCCGTTTCTGCCCGTGTATGTGCTCCTGGCACTCTTTGGGAACCTGAGTCTGGGGATATTGGGGGGGTCGGTACTTCTGGCGCTCCCGGTGTGTCTCACAGGGGCGGGGATGGGAGTATTTTTGATGTATTTTATCAGCGGCCTGTTTGGGGCGGCTTTATTCCAGCATCTGAAAAATGGATTTCGGGCGGGGCTTCCGATCGGTCTTTCTCTGGGGGCGCTCTTTGTCTGCGAGACCGCGGGGACGGTGTTGGTGATGAATGCGAGGCCGGAGATTGAGCATTTTGTATTGCCTATGGCGAATCTGGTGGTGTCGGGCGTTTTGCTGATGGGGATCCTGAGGATGTTTTCGGATAAGGTTATCTATCGGTATCGGGGAAAATATCTGGATTTGAACGACCCGGAGAACGAGATCCTTGCCGCCGTGAAGCAAAAGGACAGGCGTGCCTACATGAAGGGCGTCCACACGGCGTATTTTTGTGAGAGGATCGCGGTAAAGCTGGGACTGAATTCAGAGCCCTTAAAATGCGCCGGCTATTATCATGGAATGGGGGAGGAGCTGCCGGCTCTGATGAAGGCTCATTCCTTTCCGCCGGAGGTTGTGACAATCCTGGAGGAGTATCAGGACAGGAGGAAGCCTGTGCAGCACAAGGAGGCGGCGGTGCTTTTAGCTGCGGAGAATGTGATCAGCGCGGTGCTTCTGCTGCTGGAGGAAACCAAAGAGGGCAAGGCCGATTACGACAAGGTCATCGATGCGATTTTTGAGCGCTATCGGGAGAAGGATGCCTTCCGACAATGTAATATCACAGTGCAGGAGCTGTATACCATGCATAAGATTTTTAAGGAGGAAAAGCTCTACTATGACTTTTTACGTTGAGTTTGACGAGGGCGTCACAAATGATTTCCCCTTTGAGCCGGAGGCCTTGACGGCGCAGGTGGCGGAGGCCGTCCTGCGGTCGGAAGGCTGTCCCTATGAGGTCTGCGTCAATGTGCTGGTGACGGACAACCCCGGTATTCAGGAGTTTAACAGGCAGTACAGGGATATAGACCGGGAGACGGATGTGCTGTCTTTTCCGAATCTGGATTTTGAGAAGGCGGGAAGCTTTGACATTCCCGGGGAGAGGCGGGCGGACTATTTTGACCCGGACAGCGGGGAGCTGATTTTGGGAGATATCATCCTCTCCGCGGATAAGATAAAGGAGCAGTCAGCGCTCTATGGACACAGCATGAAACGGGAATTTGCCTTTCTGGTCGCCCACAGTATGCTGCATCTGTGCGGCTATGACCATATGGAGGCGGAGGAGGCAGCGTTTATGGAAGAGCGGCAGGAGGCCGTGCTTTCAGAGCTTGGCATTACCAGAGATTAAAACGACGAGGATGAAAAACGGATGAATCAGATAGAAATCAAAAAACGACGTGTGGAGTTCGGCTCTTTTGTGCTGGAGATGGTAGTTCTTTTGGTGTTGGGAGAGTTTTTGGGCGACAACGGCGTAGTTTATATCGCTTTTGCTCTGGAGAGCTTTATGCTGTTCTGGACGCTTGCCGGGGACGGGATGGCGGACGCATTGGGCAGACTGCTCCGGGGAAGGAGCGCCAGAAGGCAGTACAAGAATGCCGCAAGGCTGCGGAAGAATGCGCTGATTTTTGCGGCTCTGCTGGGGCTTGCGGGCAGTGTGGCGCTGTTTGCCTGTGCGGGGCTTTTGAGTGAGGGATTGTTTCAGATACCCTACAGCACGGCAATCCTCAGGTGGCTTGCGCCGGTGATCTTTCTCCGGGCGCTCACCTCAGTCCTGCTGGGGTATTTTCAGGGGGAGGGCACCGAGCTGCCGGCAGTCATCTCGTATGTAGCCCGGCCGGTCTGTGTTCTGGGCTTTTCGCTGCTTTTTATAAAAATTCTCGGCGATAATGGGCAGAAGGTCAGCGCGCTGCTCCGGCAGGAGAATTTTACCGCCATGTACGGCGGAATGGGCGTAGCTCTGGCTGTGCTGGTGTCGGAGGTATTGGTCTTATTGTTTTTGTTTCTGGTGTATCGCGGGAGCCGCGGGACGGAGAGAAAAGGCGGCGGGGACGGTATGCGGGTCGTTGACAGCTTCGGCGGACAGATACGTATGCTTTACGGCAATCTGCTCCCCCAGACGGGAATGGCGCTCTTACAGCAGCTTCCCATCTGGCTTGGGATGTATTTTTTCCGAAACAGTGTCCTTAAAAGCGGTTCTATGGACGCGGGGCTCAATGATTACGGCGTCCTCTATGGAAAATATCTGCCATTGATCGGAATCATGCTTTTTCCCGCATGTGCCCTGCTCATTGGCAATTGCTATAAGACGGCGGACTGTGTGCGCAGGGATGAGCAGCGTTATGCGAGGGGGAACTTCTCGGGCGGTCTGCATCTGGGCGTGGTTTACGGCATGTTTTTTTCGGTGTTTACGGCGATTTTGGCGCCGCAGCTGGCGGGGACGTTCTGCGAGAGCAGCGTGAAGCTTGCCACACAGCTTTTGCGTTTTGGCTCCATCATGATCCTCTTTGCTGTGACAGGCTTTTATCTCTCGGAGGTTTTGATATTTCTGGGCGGGAAATTTCAGGTGTTGGGAGCTCTGGCTCTGTATAATCTGGTCTTTGTGATCTGTCTGCTGATTTTTTTAAACAGCGGAAAGATGGGAGTGATCGGGCTGGTTTATGCCGGAGCGGTGGCAGGAGGAGTCTATGTGGCTGCCACGGGGGGGCTTTTGTTTTATCAGACGCATCTGAATGTGGACTGGCTGCAGGTGGCTGCCATCCCGGTGGGAGGCGCCTGTGTGGTGGGGCTTATGCTGTTTTTTGTGAGCAGGCTCTTTACGCCGCTGGGGAATGCCATGACGGCGCTGCTTAGTCTGGCGCTGGGACTGGCGGTCTATCTGCTGCTGCTTTTGCTCTTGCGCAATTTCAGGGAGCAGGAGCTGAATTATATCCCGTTTGGCGGGCTTCTCCGCAGTCTGGGTGAGACGTTTCGGATTTATTAGTTTATTCGAAGATTTGGTATAAGTTTGAAAATAATGGCCGATACTTTATTTCAAAAACATGCGGAAGCAGGTGAGGATCATGAAGGTTTTAAAGGGTATCGGCTTATTCTTTGTATATCCGGCGGTCATGTTGTTTTTGGGCTTTTGGGGAGGCGTGGAGGCCTCTCACTTTTTCTATCCGGGATATCCGGATTATTCGGATTATTCAGACGCTCCGGGCAGCTCGGATGAGAGCGCGCATCCGGCGCAGCAGACCGGGGAGCCGGGCAGTGCGGCGGAGGGCGCGGCTCCGGGAAGGCAGAGCGCAAAGGAATATGACGAAGAGGATGAGCTTCTGCAGGTCAGCGCGGTGCGGGAGACTCTGGCGGCGGACACCGAGTATGTGCTGTTGGAGACGGATATCCTGCGAAAAACGGAGGTGGAGACCAGCTGGAGACTGCCCGGACAGTATGTAGGGATGGACAGGGAGCAGTTTTTAACCGCCATGGAAAATTATGGAAGCTACCCGCCGCTGTCGGAGCTGGAGCGGGGCTTTGTCAATCTGGAGGTGGTGTCCTTTTCCAGAGAGCGGGTGGTGGTTCGCATGAATTATCAATATGTGCAGCCCGGGGAGGGCTTTTATCTGGCGGTGCAGAATCACGAGGTGGTGGTCTATCTGGAGGATCAGGAGACGGTCTATATCAATACCGGCATCATGCTGGAGACCCTGCCGGAGGAGCTGCAGCTTCAGATTATGGATATGCTCTACATGGAGGAGGAAAAGAATCTCTATAATTTTCTGGAGACCTATTCCAGTTAAGGGAGAGGAAAATGGTGGAATGAGACAGATAAAAATCGGAGTGATCGGAGGCGGGGCTTCCGGGATGACAGCCGCCATTGCCGCGGCCGGGGAAGGTGCGGCGGTGACGCTTATAGAGGGCGGAGAGCGGGTGGGAAAAAAGCTTTTGTCCACGGGAAACGGAAAGTGCAATCTGGGGAATCTGCAGCTTTCCGCCGATGCCTATTATGGCGCGGACAGGGAGTGGCTCGCCGACTGTCTGGCGCGTTTTGGCAGTGAGGACACCATCCGTTTTTTCCGGGGCATGGGGCTTTTGGTGAAAGAAAAAAATGGCTATCTCTATCCTCTGGCGGAGCAGGCGTCCGTCGTGCTGGATGTGCTCCGGGCGGAGCTTCGGGCATTGGGTGTGGAGCCTGTCACGGAGTGCAGGGTGGACACCGTGAGCAGAGACGAGGAGGGAGGCTTCGCGGTGTCCGCGGGGAAGCGCACTTTTAAGTTTGACCGGGTTATTCTGGCCTGTGGCAGCAAGGCCGCGCCAAAGACCGGGTCGGACGGCAGCGGCTATTTTTTGGCGGAGAGGCTGGGACATGCCATCATTCCCGTGCTGCCCGCGCTGGTGCAGCTTCGATGCCGGGAACCGTATCTGAAGGAGGTGGCGGGCGTGCGCGCAGAGGCGCTGCTCCGGGAGCCGTCCTGCGGAATCGAGGAATCGGGAGAGCTGCAGCTTACGGATTACGGCATTTCCGGGATTCCGGTATTCCAGATGAGCCGTCGGGTCAATACAATACTGCGGGAGCGGGGGAAGGGCTCCGAGCTGGAGCTTTGTGTGAATCTGCTGCCGGACTGTAACGAGGAGGCTTTTGCGGGACTTTGCGCCGGGCGGAGGCTTTTGCAGACAGAGCGGACGGCGGAGGAGTTTTTTACCGGTATTCTGAACAAGAAGCTGATGCTTTTGTTTATGAAGCTTGCGGGAATCAGGCGGGATATGCCCATTGCTCAGGTGGAGAACGGGCGGATAGACAGAGTGTTTGCGCTGTGCAGGGATTGGAGGCTGCATGTGACGGGGAGCAATTCCTACGACAATGCCCAGGTGTGCGCCGGGGGCGTGGACACCGCGCAGGTGGGGCGCAATATGGAATCTCTGCTTGTGCCCGGGCTGTTCTTTGCCGGGGAGATACTGGATGTGGACGGCAGGTGCGGCGGTTACAATCTGCAGTGGGCGTGGTGCAGCGGTCAGCTGGCGGGAAAAGCCGCGGCAGCCCGGTCGTTAGGTCTGTGACTAGAATACATAAGGAAATCAATATGATACGAATCAATCAGTTAAAATTAAAAAGCGAAGAGGTGCATGAGGCGAAAAGTCGGGGCGTCCAGGGGCTGCGGGAGCTTTTAAAGACCCGGGCTGCCGCTGTTTTGCGCATTTCCGGGGAGAGCATTCTGCGACTGGATATCTGCAGGGAATCGCTGGACGCCAGAAAGAAGCCGGATATTTTTTACAGCTACTCTATAGAGCTGTATCTGAATCTGTCCTCGGAGCGGGAGGATAAGCTTTTACAAAAGCTGCTTTTACAAAAGCTGCCGACCCGTCGGCGAAATCACGGCAATCCGGCGGCGGAGCCCTTTATAAGGGGGGCGGGCGGCGTGCAGATTGCGCGCGGGGAGCCCACCGTGTATCATTTTCCGCAGAGCGGCACGCAGGAGCTTGAACATCCCGTCGTCATCGTGGGGACGGGGCCGGCGGGATTGTTCTGCGGTTATTTTCTCGCGATGCACGGCTATTGTCCCATCCTTTTGGAGCGCGGGAAATGCGTGGAGGAGAGGGCGGAGGACGTAAAGCGTTTCTGGGAGACGGGAGTTCTGGAGCCGGATTCCAATGTGCAGTTTGGCGAGGGAGGAGCGGGAACCTTCTCCGACGGCAAATTAAACACGCTGGTAAAGGACAAAAACGGGCGCAACAAGGCGGTGCTGCAGGCCTTTGTGGACTGCGGCGCAAAGGAGGAAATCCTGTACGAGGCAAAGCCGCATCTTGGCACAGACGTGCTGTGCCGCGTGGTGAGGCGTATGCGGGAGAAGATTCTGGAGCAGGGCGGTCAGGTGCGCTTCGAAAGCCAGGTGACGGATGTGGATATTCGGGACGGGAGAGTGCATGGCGTGGAAATCAATCATGAGACCATCCTGCCCTGTGAGCAGCTGGTGCTTGCCGTGGGGCACAGCGCCCGGGACACGTTTGAGATGCTCTGTCAGAAGCAGATTCCCATGGAGGCCAAGTCCTTTGCCGTGGGCTTTCGGGTGGAGCATCCGCAGGAGCTCGTAAACAAAAGCCAGTATGGGACGGCTGACGCGGGAGCGCATGGGGCGGCGGCATACAAGCTGACGGCACAGGCAAAGGACGGCAGAGGGGTTTATACTTTTTGTATGTGTCCCGGAGGCTATGTGGTCAATGCCTCGTCGGAGCAGGGGCGGCTTGCCATAAACGGCATGAGCTACAGCGGGCGGAATGGAAAAAATGCAAACTCGGCGGTGATCGTGGCGGTTACGCCAAAGGATTACGGCTCGAAGGATGTCCTCGCGGGCGTGGAGTTTCAGAAGAGATTGGAGGAACGCGCATTTTCGCTTGCGCAGGGGAAAATTCCCATGCAGCGGTATGGCGTATTTAAGGCATGTGTGGAGCAGGGCAGGACACAGGAGGAGCTGTATCCTGAGATAGAGGTTGACACAGGCGGAATTTTAGGGGATAATGCAGAATATGAGGTTTTTCCCGAACATAAGGGAGCGGGCGCATGGGCGGATTTGAGCGGACTTTTGCCTCATGCGTGCAGCGTGGCTTTGGTGCAGGGAATGGAACGGTTTGGACGGCAGCTTCAGGGCTTTGACCGCCCGGACACGATCCTTTCCGGTGTGGAGAGCCGAACATCCTCGCCGATTCGCATTCACAGGGACGAGACGCTGCAGTCCCGGGTGCGGGGATTATATCCCTGCGGCGAGGGCGCGGGCTATGCGGGGGGCATTACCTCTGCCGCCATGGACGGTCTTTTAGTGGCGGAGCGGCTTGCGGCGCAATATGCCCCTCGGAAAAAGCAGATGGACGAAGAATGACGATAAGTGGAGATAAATTATGTATAATAACATTTTGACAATAGGCCCCGTCACCATACATTCCTATGGGGTGCTGATCGTCATCGGTATTTTTGCCGCACTTTTTATCGGGGAGGCAAGAGCCAGGAGACGCGGGCTGGATCCCGATGAAATTTATAATCTGACGATATGCTGTGCAATCCTGGGATTTCTGGGAGCCAAGCTCATGTTCTGTATTGTGGAGTGGAGAGAATTTCTGAGGAATCCCCTGAGCCTGATGAAATCCAACGGCTTTGTGGTGTATGGCGGGATCATTGTCGGGGTGCTTGCGGGATATCTGTGGTGCCGTCTGCGGAAGCTGGTATTTCTTGACTATTTTGATATTGTACTGCCCTCGGTGGCGGTGGCTCAGGGCTTTGGCAGACTGGGCTGTTTCATGGCGGGATGCTGCTATGGGCGGGAGACGGATTCTGTTTTCGGAGTGGTCTTTCACAATTCAGATTATGCGCCCAACGGCGTGCGGCTGATTCCCACGCAGCTGATTTCTGCCGCGGGCATGTTTGTCATTGCAGGTCTTTTGTTCTGGTATGCCCAAAAGCCCAGAAAGCGGGGAACGGTGGGATTCCTATATCTGATACTCTACAGCGCGGGAAGATTTTGCGTGGAGTTTCTGCGCAATGATCACCGGGGGGAGATTGGCATTTTGTCCACCTCTCAGTTTATTTCGATTTTTATTTTTGCATTGGGGATAATCGGATTTATATGGATGTCCGTCAGCGCGGACAGGGGGAAGAGACGCGATGGCTCAGCTGCGGGAACAGATTAAAAATAAAAAGAGGATTGTGGTAAAAATCGGCTCCTCCTCGCTCCAGCATGCGGAGACGGGGGACATGGACTATATCCGCATGGAGAAGCTGGTGCGGGAGCTGTGCGATATCCGCAATCAGGGCAGGGAAGTGGTGCTTGTGACCTCCGGCGCCATCGCTGCGGGGAAAAAGACCGTGCATCTGAAGGATATCTGTGCGCAGACAGAGGCGGAGGCTCTGGCGGTAAAGCAGGCCTGCTCCGCCATCGGTCAGGCGAGGCTGATGACTGCCTATCAGAAGCTGTTTGCGGAGTACAATCAGGTGGCGGCGCAGATACTGATGACGAAAAATACCATTGTGGACAGGCTGAACCGCTACAATGCGCAGAATACCTTCAGAGAGCTTCTGAAGCTGGGAGCCATTCCCATAGTGAATGAAAATGACACGGTTGCCACTTATGAGATTGAAATCGGAGACAATGATACCCTGTCCGCCATTGTGGCGGCCTTGATAAATGCGGATTTGTTGATTTTGTTGTCCGACATTGACGGCCTCTATACAGACGACCCCAGGAAAAATCCCGATGCCCGGTTTATCGAGCAGGTGGATGAGCTCACGGATGAATTGATGGATATGGGAAAGGGCAGCACCGGCAGCGATGTGGGCACCGGCGGCATGAATACCAAGATGATCGCGGCGAGGATCGCCACCAGATCCGATGTGGACATGGTGATTGCAAACAGCAGCGACATCGGGGTGCTGCACGAGATACTGGCAGGGGAGAAGAGAGGGACTCTCTTTGTGGCGCACCCGGACGAGGGCTTTGATCTGCCGAGCTTTGTGGAGCATTTACATAATTCATGAATTATATTCATGAGACCGTATGGAAGGCAGGGAGTGTGCATATGAATATGGACGAGCGCATCAGGCGCATCAATGAGCTCTATCACAAGTCTCAGGAGACGGGGCTTTCCGAGGAGGAGCTGGCGGAACAGGCGCAGCTTAGAAAGGAATATGTGGAGAGCGTGCGCGGGAATTTAAAAGCACAGCTTGACAATATCAGTATCCGGCGGGAGGACGGCACCGTGGAGAATCTGGGGGAGAAATATGGCGGAAAGCACACAGGAAAGCGTACAGGAAAAGCAGAGTGAGGAGCTGCTCCTAAAGGCTGCGAAGAAGGAACTGCGCGGACATATCCTGCAGCTTCGGGCACAGCTTCCGGAGTCTGAGCGCAGACGGGCGGCAGTATTGTTGTCCGAGCGCATTCTGGGACATCAGTGGTATTATCTGTCCGATACGCTGCTCGGCTTTGCGTCCTACGGGAGCGAGATTGATACTGATGAGATATTGAGGGAGACGCTCCGGCAGGGCAGGGCGCTCTATCTCCCCAGAGTGGAGGGGGACGCCATGCAGTTTTACCGGGTGCGCAGCCTAAATGAATTGCAGCTTGGCTACAAGGGTATCCGGGAGCCCTCCGGGGACACGGAGCGGTATGTGTATGATGCCGGAAATGTCCCGAAGACTTTGCTGCTGATGCCCGGCGTGGCCTTTGACCGGATGAGGAACCGCATGGGCTACGGAGGGGGATTTTATGATCGTTTTCTGGCGGATAAGCCCGGGCTGCAGATGCGCGCTGTGGGCGTGGGCTATGCCTGTCAGCTGGTGGAGGAGGTTCCCTGTGGGGCGGAGGATATCCGGCCATATCAGGTGATTTGTGTGTGATTTGATTTTGAGATTAAATTTTTGAAATTGAATTTTGACAGGAGGAACGCATGACGGATTTGATTCAGATGGGACAGCGGGCGGAGGCCGCCCGGTATCAGTTGCAGAAGGCTTCTGAGGCGGAAAAAAACGCTGCGCTCAGGCGGGCGGCGGAGCTTATGACCGAGCGCCGGGCACAGCTGCTTGCGGCAAACGCGGAGGATATCGCCGCCGGGGAGGCGGGCGGTATGAATCCGGGGCTTCTGGACAGGCTGCGGCTCACAGACGCGCGTATCGACGCCATGGCGGAAGGGCTTATGCAGATTGTGGCGCTTCCCGACTGTATCGGGGAGGTTCTGGAGAGCTTTGACCGGCCGAATGGTCTGCATATCGAGAAGCGTCGGGTGCCTCTTGGAGTCATCGGCATTATCTACGAATCCCGGCCGAATGTGACGGCGGATGCCTTCGGGCTGTGCTTTAAGACGGGCAATGCCGTGATTTTAAAAGGAGGGAGCGATGCCCTTCATTCCAATAAGGCAATCACGGCAGTTCTCAGGGAGGCGCTGCGTTTAAGCGGCATCACGGAGGATGCCGTGCAGCTCATTGAGGATACTGACAGGAGTGTCACCGCAGAGCTGATGAAATTAAATCAGTATGTGAATGTGCTGATTCCCAGAGGCGGAGCGGGCTTGATCCGCAGCGTGGTGGAAAACAGCACCATCCCAGTCATCGAGACGGGCACGGGCAACTGCCACGTCTATGTGGACAGGGCGGCGGATCTGGAGATGGCGGCGGAGATCATCATCAATGCCAAGACACAGCGTATCGGTGTCTGCAATGCCTGTGAGAGTCTGGTGGTACATCGGGATGTGAAGGATGCGTTCCTGCCGGTGCTCTCGGAGAGGCTTCGGGAGAAGCATGTGGAGATGCGCGGTGATGAGGCGGCGTGCGAGCTCATCCCGGACTGTATTCCCGCGGTAGAGGAGGATTATGGCAGGGAATATCTGGACTATATTATTTCTATTAAGACGGTGGACTCTCTGGAGGAGGCCATCGGGCATATCAACCGTTATGGCACCAGGCATTCCGAATGTATTATCACGGCGGATGCGGACGCCGCGGCGAAGTTTTTGAATGAAGTGGACGCCGCCTGTGTGTATGTGAACGCTTCCACGCGCTTTACGGACGGTTTTGAGTTCGGCTTCGGCGCGGAGATCGGAATCAGCACCCAGAAGCTCCACGCCAGAGGCCCCATGGGACTCAAGGAACTCACGTCCTATAAATATACCGTGGAGGGGAACGGACAGGTGAGGGGATAGAGGATAGTCAAAGAACCGTAAAGAATAATAAAAACCATAAGAAACCAGCATGGAAGAAGGGGGAAGACTATGAAGAAAATCTTTACAAAAAATTTATGTATCTACATGGCGGTAGCGCTGCTCGTCACGGTGGTGGCCATTTTCACCCTGCAGACGGTGGTGACCAAAAGCACGAACACAAAGAGCAGCTATGACAAGCTGGAGGCTGTCAGGGAGCGGCTGGAGAGCAATCAGGAGGAAGTGGAGCATCTGACGGAAAATTTGGGGGAGAACAGTCTGGCAAAGACCACGGCGTTTGCGGAGATGATCCGCATGAATCCCTCGCTCATCAATGACAAGAAGAAAATGAATCAGATTAAAGAGGATCTGATGGTAAGTGAGCTGCATGTCATCGACGATAAAGGGATTATCACCCACAGTACGGTGGATGCCTATGTGGGCTTTGACATGGGAAGCGGCGAGCAGTCGGCGGCCTTTCTGGAGATTATCGACGACCCCTCGTTAGTTATCGTGCAGGAGCCTCAGGCCAATGCCGCCGAGGGGACTCTGATGCAGTATGTCGGTCTGGCGAGACGGGATGCCGCGGGATTGGTTCAGGTGGGCATCCGCCCCGAGGTTCTGGAGGACATCCTGAAGGGCACGGCCATCGACGTGGTATTGAGGGATATTGAGTTTGGAAACACCGGTTACATATTTGCCATCGACAAGGCGACCGGGCTTATCACGGCGCACCCGGAGCAGACGCTTATCGGGCAGTCTGCGGCACAGGCAGGACTGGACATATCCGGGGCGGGAAAAGGCAGGGCAAAGGTAAACGGCAAGACCGGCTATTATGTGGCGGAGGAATATGACGGGCAGGTGATTGGCACGTTTATGCCCTCGGGAGAGTATTACAGCCAGAGATGGAATCAGACCCTGGTAGTGTCCGTCAGCATGTTTATCATCTTTTTCATATTGCTCAATATGATCAATCGGATGGTGGATCGGAATATCGTGACGGGCATCAACCGCATCGCGGATTCCATGAAGGAAATTGCGGACGGGAATTTCTCTGTGACGGTGAATGAGACGGGCAATCAGGAGTTTGAGGGGCTCAGCGCCAGCATCAACAAGATGGTGGAGGGCATACGCGTAAAGATGAGCGAAAATGAGGAGCTTCTGGAGAGACAAAAACAGGATGTGGAGAATAATCTGACCCTGATCGACAATATCAAGGCAGTCTGCTCCGGTCTGGAGGGCGTGTCCCAGGAGACGCTGAAAAACGCTCGCGCAATGCACAGCGGTACCGGGGAGCAGGAGGAGGTTGTCCAGGATTTAAAGAATACCATGACCGAGCTGGTACGGCAGCTCAATGCCAGCGCGGATGCGTCCACGGAGGTGTCTGACGCCACGGTACAGACGGTGGAGGATATGATGGCGGGGAGAAAGCAGATGGAGGAGCTCGCGGCGTCCATCGAGAAAATCAGCCGTACCTCCATGGAGATTGAGAAAATTATCGGGGATATCAATTCCATCGCCCAGCAGACGAATATGTTGTCCTTAAATGCCTCCATCGAGGCCGCCAGAGCAGGAGAGATGGGCAAGGGCTTTGCCGTGGTGGCAAGCCAGGTGGGCGAGCTCGCCACACGGAGCTCTCAGGCGGCAAGGGAGACCGGAGAGCTGATCATGAGCTCCATTCAGGCTGTGGAGGACGGAAAGAAGATTACGGAACAGACCGTGAGACAGTTCGACAGCATGGCGGACGGCATCGAGAAGGCCAGCAACAGCGTCAGACAGATATCGGATATGGTGCGGGGCAATGTGTCTATTGTATCTCAGGCAATGGAGGGACTGGAGCATATATCCAATGTGGTGAACCGCAATGTGGAAATCTCCAATAACAGCGAGCAGGTGTCCGCTGCCATGGCACAGGAGGCAGGAAAGCTGCTGCAGTTGGTGGAGTAGGAGAGCAGGCTGAAATAAGCAGAATCGGCAGGTCAGACGGGAAAGCTGCACACGAAGGCGGCGCCCCCTCCTGGGGCGTCTGTGACTGTTATCTGCCCGTGGTGCAGCTCCATGATTTCTTTTGCGATGGAGAGGCCGAGGCCAAAATGTTCTTTGGAATGATGAGCGCTGTCTACCCGGTAGAAGCGCTCATATATTTTGTCCTTCTCCGAGTCGGGGATGCCGATGCCGTTGTCGGATATTTCAAAGCAGACAAATTTTGAGCGCTCTGCGCTCAGGGAGAGCGTGATGCTGCCGTCGGCCCCGGTGTATGCCAGCGCGTTCTGCAGCAGAATTTCGAGAAGCTGATACAGCTTGTCCCTGTCGGCGCGAATGGTCGGGAACGCCGTGTCCGAGAGCTTCAGATTCAACTTTTTCCCGCAGGCAGATACATAATGCTCCGTCTGTTCATAAAAATTCATGAGAAAGGTGTCCGGTTCCAGCGTTTCCATACAGAGAGCCTTATGTGCGTCATGCTTTCTCTCATGGAATTTGTTGCTGTCCAGTCGGGACAGGGTCAGAAGCTCCTCCACCAGTCTGCCCATGCGCAGAGCCTCCGTCTTTACCGTCTCCTCAAAATGAGGCGGGCGGGCTTCTGCGGCGGACACAATGACCGCCAGAGGCGTGCGCAGCTCGTGGGAGGCTCCGGAGATAAAGGCCAGCTGCCTCTCCTGATTTTCCCGCAGAGGGTGCAGCATTCTGCCGGTGAACAGCCAGGCGGACAGTGTGAGCAAAAGGCAGCCCGCCAGAGAGAGCAGCAGAAAACAGATGCGCTGTGTGAGAATGCGGCTGCGGTAGTCGGTGTTTGGGGCGATCACCAGAAGCACCAGCCCCTCCCGCCTCTGCAGCGCGAGAACCTTTTGAGCGGCGCTCATCTGTCCGGTGGAGATGTAGCCGATCCCGGTGTTCATCCGGTCGTCGTGGGAGAGCAGGAAGGACGCGGAGGAAGCGCCCGTAGACAGGGCGTCTGAGGTCTGGGTCAGATAGTCCTCATAGATTGCCCGGGCGGTCTCGGCATAGGGCTCATGAGACGGAATCTGGTTGAATGCCAGCGGTTTTTCGTTATCCCACAGAAAAATCATATAATCGTTGGTCTGTTCCATGCGCAGGAGAAATTGATGAGTCAGTGTGGGCTGTTGTTCCAGACTGCTTACCAGAGTGTCAAAGTCATGCCGGAAAGAGAGAATGAGATTTGTCCGCAGCGAATGCTCCGACACGGAGAGATAGAGAACCGTAAAAACAGCCAGTATCGTTATGGTGATCAGCGCGCACAGCCCAGTGAGCTGGAGATGCAGACGTCTAAACAGCATGAGCGTCCCCTCCTTCCAGACGGTAGCCCACGCCCCGCAGTGTGGCGATGCGCAGACCGGATTTCAGGGCTTTCAGACGGCGGCGCAAAAAGAAGATATAATTGTCCAGATTTCCCTCCTCGACCTCGCTGTCAGGCCCCCAGACCCTTATGAGCAGTTGACCGCGGCTTAGGGTCTGACCGCCGTTTTGCAGGAAATATTGCAGCAGCGCGCTCTCCCTGTTGGACAGGGTGGCTGTGCCGGAGGGACCCTTTAATTCATGCAGTCTGGGATTCAGCCACAGGTCGCCGTAATGCAGGGAAAGCGCCTCCTGCGCATCATAAGCGCCGTCCGCGGGGGCGAGTCCGCTTCTGCGGCACAGACTGCGGATGCGCGCCAAAAGCTCCTCCATGGCGAAGGGCTTCACCAGATAGTCGTCCGCGCCGGCGTCCAGCCCGTCAACCCTGTCCGCCAGAGTCCCCAGAGCGGTGAGCATCAGCACAGGCGTGCGGTTCTGCGTCTGTCTGATTTTTTTCAGCACTTCCATGCCGTCTAAAAGTGGCAGCATCCGATCCAGCAGGATCAGGTCAGGGCTGCCCTCCTCAAGATAATACAGGGCGTCCTCTCCGTTTCGGCAGGAGTCCACCTGATAGCCCTCTTTTTCCAGAAAGAAGGTCAGATTTCTGTTCAGGTTTTCATCGTCTTCCACCAGCAGTAATTTCATGATATGCTTCCTCGATCAGTCTTTTATTGATATCCCTGTTTTTTAGCATATCATATTTTCCTCTAAAAATCCTCTAAGCAAAATGAAAATATAGATAAAATATAGCTGTAAAATAAAGCTGTTTTAGAAGTTTTTTAGAGACAGGGCGGCTATGCTGTTCTATGAAAAGGCTATGATCAAAAGGCTGATTAAAAAAGCTGATTAAAAAGGAGAGAACTGACATGTTGTTTACAAAGTATCAAAATTGTCCGGCAGGCTCAAGGCGTGTGCCGGTATCGAGGCGCGTGATGGCTGCCATGCTGGCGGGCTGTATGTTTGCCGTATGTCTGACAGGCTGCGGCAAATCCGGTCAGGATGCCGGCAATGTCAATGATGGAGGTGTGAAGACGGAGGAGTCCGGGCAGACCTCCCCGGAGACGTCCGGCAAGACGCCTTCGCTGGGGCGTTATGTGGAGACGGAGTTTTCCTATGAGGAGGGCTCCCATATGGATCAGGGAAAACAGATATTGCCATGGGCCGGCGGGCTGTATGTGTCGGATACCATGGGCGTGGGCGTGCAGGCGGATCTGACGGCGAAGACTTTATCGAACGCGGGGGAGGCGTGCCCGGAAACGCTGCGAAAGCGCTTTGAGGCGGATGATTATCTGACAGATATGGCGGTGGCGGAAAACGGAGCAAGAATGTATATTGTGTTTACCCCTACGGGGCAGAAAGGGGAGTATGATTACAGGAAATACTATCTGAGCCCCGACGGAATCGAGACGTCATGGGACACGATACCGGATGCGGAGTCCGCAGATATCTTTTATGGGAGAGACGGATATTTTTATCTGGCGAGTTTGAAACAAAACAGCAAGGTCTATCGGGTAAACAGTGAGGACGGAGAGACGGAATTTTTGTTTGAGACGGACGGAAGGGTCAGTTATTTCGCCCGATGCGGCAGCTGTCTTGTGATGGATATGGGAGAGTCGCTCAAAATTTATGATTTGGACACCCGGCAGGAACGGGAGGAGGACAAGTGTTTAAGTGAGCTGCTCTCCGGCAGTCTGGGATCGGCAAACGGAAATATATCCTTTGAGTATCTGCTGTGTCCCGGGGAGGAGGACAGCATCTATGTGGTGACCAAGAAGGGACTGTACCGGCATGTCCTGTACGGCAGTGTGGCGGAACAGCTGATAGACGCCTCTCTCTGCAGCCTCAGCGACACCGCGTGGTTTGTGGATATGTATGTAGCAGGGGCGGCAGAGGAGATGCCGATATTTTATCTGCTGTACGAGGACTGGCGGCTCGTGGAATTTGTCTATGACCCTCAGGCGCCTTCAATGCCGGAAAATATGATAACGGTGTACAGCCTCTATGAAGACCAGAATATCCAGAAGGTGATCAGCGCTTACCGGGTGAAGCATCCGCAGGTGTATGTGCGCTATGAAATCGGTATTACCGGGGAGGACGGGGCGACCAGAGAGGACGCGCTGAAAAATCTCGCCACCGCATTGGCTGCCGGGGAAGGACCGGATATCCTGCTCATGGATGACCTGTCGATTGACTCCTATGCGGACAAGGGCGTGCTCATGGATTTGAGTTCTTTATATGAAGAGCTGAAGAGCGAGCATGCATATTTTGACAGGATTATCGACGCCATGAGGCGCGACGGCGCGCTCTATACGCTGCCTCTGGGATTTGCAACGCCGGTTCTCATCGGAGAGGCGGGGAAGCTCTCGGGCATTGAGAGCGCGGAGGATAT
>N._stephensi_711_cecum__coassemble_20_pt1 | contig 60952 bp, 57 predicted proteins | sample N__stephensi_711_cecum__metabat2_high_PE_008 | metagenome-assembled genome bin N | reverse complement strand
TGGACGAAGCGACACCGCACCTGCATATAGATTTCGTACCCTATACGACTGGAAGTAAAAGAGGGCTTGAAACAAGGGTATCGCTTAAAAAGGCACTGGCAGAACTTGGGTTTAAGGGTGGCACAAGGAGTGAAACGGAGCGCAACCAGTGGGTGGCAGCAGAAAAGGAACAGCTATCCGCTATCATGTTACAGTATGGCATTGAGTGGGAGAAAAAAGGCACACATGAGAAACACCTGTCTGTTTTGGATTTTGAGAAAAAGGAGCGGGCAAAAGAGGTTGCGGAACTGGAACAGACAATTTCCGGCAGTAAGGAAGAATTATCGGATATTCTTCATCAGCGGATTGCGGTAGAACAGGAAACAGAGCAGATACGGAGAGAGGGCAAAGAGATTCAGCAGGAAGTATCAGAACTTTCCGTAACAAATCATCTGCTGAAAGAGCAGACGGAAACGCTGACAGAGGATAAGGAAAAGCTATTATCCGAAAATGAGAAATTGGAGAAACAGCAGAAAAAGTTACAGCAGGAACTTAATAAAATGGCGCAGTCAAAGGAAGTCATGGAGCGCAATATACACGTCTATGATGAAGATGCGAAGTGGCAGTTGCCGGAGCCGGGGGCATTGATGAGCGCAAAGGCTTACCGGGATAAAAAGGCTTTACCGCTGGTGGAGAAATTGAAAGAGGTTGTAAAAAATCTGACTATCAAGTGCGTACAGCTTATAGAACAGGGCAGGAAGCTGACCGCAAAAGTGGACGAGCAGAAAAAGCAGATCAGCCGTTTGACGGATAAGGTTATGGAACAGAGCGGCACTATAGACCGATTGCAGGAAAAAGCGGCAGATTTGGAACGTTTTGAGCGTTATTTAGGCAGGGAACAGGTGCAGACGATAGTTGAACGGTCTAAGATACTGGAACAAGCAGAAAAGGCAAATAAACGCCCGAAACGTGCCTATGAAATGAGTAGATAAGAAAGGGGATTGATAGGATATGACGGATATGGAAAAGAAAGTCATGGTGCGGCTATGTGCTAAAATTTTGACGGAAACAGAATTATATGATACAGATATGGAAGTGCGGAATCTGATTGACTGGATATGCGTATCAGAGCAGATAAAGGAAAACAATAATACAATCCGTAATCTGATCGGAGAATATAAGAAGATAGAGCCAGATTGCCGGGAGGGAGTAAGGGAGAAGCTGGAGCGTATGAAAGAACTCTGCAAAGAGAGAAATAGCTTGTATGAGAAGCAGAATGACTTGAAAGGGCAGAAACAGAAGATAGAGAGGGCGTTGGAATGATAATTATTAAGGGTGTGGCGGCGGTCATACCCTTAATTTCATACCCGTAATTTCTGTGGAAAAATTATTGTTATTATGGTAGAATTGAGAAACAGAGATAAAAACACAACGTAAGGGATAATATTCCTTGCAGAACCGGTAGGTAGTCCGGTCGCACCGATTTGGTGTAAGTAGCCCTCCCTCCTTGGGTCGTCCGTTCTTTGTGCATTACAAATTCTAAGGAGGAATTGTCATGGACAAAGTATCGGGAAAGTTGACAGTATTTTTTGAAGATCCTTTTTGGGTGGGAGTGTTTGAACGTGTATCGGATGGAAAGCTGTCTGTATGTAAGGTTACATTCGGCGCAGAACCAAAGGATTATGAAATATATGATTTCATTTTGAAAAATTACTATCGGCTACGATTTAGTCCGGCTGTGGCAACTGATGTAAAAGAAGCTGGTCGCAATCCCAAACGGGTACAACGTGAAGCTAGGAAACAGATGCAGAATACCGGGATAGGGACAAAATCGCAACAGGCTTTGAAATTACAGCAGGAGCAGTTGAAAACTGAACGTAAAACTGTGAACCGAAAACAGCGGGAAGCAGAGAAACAGCGACAGTTTGAACTGAAACAGCAGAAAAGGAAAGAGAAGCATAGGGGCAGGTGATACCTGCTCCCGTGTTCCTTGATGAAATGCGTATATTCTATTGTTACGCTCTATAGTATTTGAAATGCCTGTTTAATAAGGCTTTTGAGAAACAAAATGTTGGTGACAATATTTTCCTGCCTATAGTGCTATAAAGGGGGTTCATTGCGTAACAGGGGCAATTATATTTTTCCTTGTTAGCGTAATAATTACATGGTGCTAGCACCATGTAGATAAAGCAGTCAAGAAGAAAATCTGTGATACCCGTATGATACCTGTTTGCTTTGAAACTGTAAATAAGGCGTAAAATATGGATAATATGGCTATGGAAATCCTTAAAAAGTAATCAAATACTTAACAATTATGTTATAGTTATAGGGAGTTCGAATAGTCGGAGGTGAGCCGTAAACCCAGTAAACATCAGGGATTGCGGCTTTTTCCTTCGTTTTATTGCATTGCGATTGCATTTTTATGTCACTTCTTTGTGGTAAGCGGCAGTGTGCTGATTGCTGGTGTAGTCTGCAATACTCTGCGTGGCAGGTGTATATTGCAGTATCCCGGTCAGCTTATTGGCAACTTCAAGATTGGTATTAGGATACAGATGACCATAGGTTCCCAGAGTCGTCTGTATTTTTTCATGCCCTAAACGCTCTTTGATCAGCAGAGGATTTTCACCCATGCTGATGAGCAGGGAGGCGTGGGAATGCCTCAGCGCATGAATTTTGATGCGGTGTACTCCTGCAAGCCCGGCAAGTTTTTCCAAAGCCCGTGGAAGGGTGTGTTTACTGGTGGGGATGCCGTTGTAGCTTAACACATAGTCACAGTTTTTCAAGACCTTATTCTGGACTTCCTGCCATTCCCGCAGTTCCTTCAAAGTATCTGCATCAATGTAAATCGTGCGGACGCTCGCTTGTGTTTTCGGCTCGACAGGCTTGAAATCATCCATTGACTTATAGTACATGGTCTTGGTTATGCTCAACAGTCCCGTATCAAAGTCAATATCCGACCACAGCAGTGCCGCTGCCTCGCCTATCCGCATTCCAGTCATGAACAGTACCCAGAAAGAGATGAAAAGATAATGCTCATAGTAATCGCCCTTGTAGAGCAGGGAAATTACTTTTTGGAACTCATCCAGTGTCCAGAAATCCACTTTTGTCTTTTTGGATTTGATATTTCCAATCATCCTTGATGGATTCTTTTTTGCTATGCCGAGTACGATTGCCCGGTCAAAGGCAAGGGAGAGCAGTCCCTGCACCACATGGATATAGTTTGGGCTGAACTCTTTTGCAAGCTCCAACTGCCAGCTTTGGACATGGATAGGTTCGATCTCATCCGTTGCCATTTTGTAAAAATAGGAAAAATGTTTCTGTATGGTGGAATAACGGTTGAGATAGGTACTCTCCTTTACCTGTGTCTTATACCATGGAAGGTAGGTTTCCTCAATAAATTTCTGGAAAGAGATGGTTTTCTTTTTTTCTTCCAATTCTTGAACAGACGACAGGATCAGTTTGGAATATTCCTCCCTTGCTTCTTTCTTGGTGCTAAAACCGCTGCGGTATTTTTGAATCTGTTTCCCTGTAACGGGATGATAGCCTAAATTTGCCCGGAAATAATAGGTTCCGTTGCTTGCCTTCTTAATTGGATCTTTTGCCATGATGTCACTCCTTACATAAATGTGCAAGAAGTACAATCAATTCTGCTTGTCGGGAATGGTTATCCCTAATAATTCTTCTACAGCCTCTTTGGGAACCCTGTCTAATTTCCTTGACTGATAATATGTATGTCCCCTTGAGATCATAAGCTTTTTCGTTTCCCTTATGATGTCGGCTGCAAAAGAAGGTCCGTATCCCAGCGCAATTAAATCTCCCTTCGTTATTGTAACCATTATGCCTCCTTTCCATAGCCGGGATATGGGAAAACACAATATCTGGCTATAAGTATAACATATTTGAAGCTGATGGTGATCATCTTCCTGCAAAGTTTCAAAATTTTATAGTTTACACATACCTCCCATCACCGTCTCCTGCGCCCTTCCCGGCCGCGTTGTGTGGCTGCGCTATGCGCAATTTAATCAGGACGGATGGCAGACTGTAAGCAGGGAGCCACCCACCAGAACCCATATACATGATGGTGTATGTTCTTCAGTTGTCAAAGAACGGATGACCTGATACAGATAAACCGTCGTAACAGGACAATCTAAAAAAGAAGTACGGAGCAGAGGCGCAGATACTTGAAAAAGTTTGAAAATTTTATCCCGGATAAAGAAAAGTGGAAGATAGGGGAGAATATATAGTATTAAAAAGTTGACACAATACAAGATGTTGTGTTAATATAGTTGCGTAATTGATTTTTATGCGCAGCCTGTCGGTATAAAACAGGAATTTGCGGAACCGGACCGGTATAGGAACATATCGGGAGGTCTGTATATTCCGTTTGACAGGTTCCGGCTCAGCCTGATTGGGTGGATGCCGGGGCATACGTTGTTTAAGATTGTAGTTAGTGTCAGAGGATACCATGTATAAGCATGGCAGTCTTTTGGCACTTTTTTTGTTTCTACAGTAAAAACCGCTGGAAACAAAATCAGATTTGTGGATTGCCACACGCAGTATGGAATGGAACCTTTATGGAACCATTCCTTTTTTGTTGCCAGAAATGCCTGCAAAGGCTTTACCGCATAAGCGGCTGGATAAAAAAGTGCCTCCGTAAACGGAGAGAAAAAAGAAAGGTGGAACAGAACATGAATGAAACAAGAGTATTTGCCGACGGATACCGTGGCGTATTCCAGAAACAGGAGGATTTTTTGGAATGTCTGAAAAGCATCGGAAAAAATTCGTTCTGGGAAAGGAAGAACTCCAGAAACCTGCGCCTTGTGGCGATCACAAGCGGGAGCAGGGTGGAGGAGGAATTGAAGGAGCAGTATGCGGATGAAGGGCTGGATGAGGACATCATTGCGGACACCATCATCAATACAGGGCTGCTCCTGAAGGTCAGGAACCAGTATTATCCTGTAAGGAACTGTGCGATCAAGAGCATTCTTGACCGTGCGGGGATTTCCGGCGCAGGACTGCGCAGGGTGGAAAAGAGCGTGTATGCGAGGATCCTGAATGACTGCCTGAAGGTGGCAAAGGGTGAGGCGCTGTTACGCATCTCGGAAGGAAAGGTCTCTGCAGTATTGGGAGGCGACTGCCATGATTATGCGGTGCTTGACATGGAACAGATATTTCTGCATTCCGTGGATTACCTGACAAAGAACTTTAAGGGCTGCAGCTATCTTGCCGGCTTTTATGAGCATGACATGGCATCCGCACTCTGGGAACTTTCCGGTGAGGATGAGCTTCTGGATGCTTATAAGAAAGAGCTGATGCTGCATGGCAGGACACCGGAGGAGATGAAGCCTGTGGTGAGGATAACCACCTCAGACACCGGTTCCGGCGGGGCGAACATCTATCCCATGCTGGTATCGGGAAGTGAGAATATCACCATCAACTTAGGCAGCCCGCTGAAGCTGGGACACAGGAACGGCACAAGGATCAGTGAATTTGATGACCAGTTGAAGCTCCTGTACGGAAAGTACCAGCTTGCTGCGGGAAACCTTGCGAGCCTCTTAAAGATTGAGATCCTGAACTCGGTCAACTGCATGAAGGGTGTCATGGATAAGCTTGGCATTGCCCGCAGATATGCAGCGGAGGCAGTGGAATTATTCCGGGCGCAGTACGGAGAGGATCCCTGTACGGCGCATGACATCTATTTCGGCATTTCCGAGATACTTTACATGCTTGCCTGCGAAGGGGCAGAAGGAAGTGGGATCACCCGGATGGAAGAAACCGTGGCAAGGGCGCTGTCCGTCAACTGGGCGGATTATGACATACCGGGCGCCTACAAGTGGTAGGAAGGAGAGAAAAACAAAAATGGATGAATTTAGAGAAGTGATCATCAGGGAATTAAAAAGACGGTTAGGAGAGGAGTATCAGATCACCCCGCAGGATAAATGCAAAAACAACGGAGTGAACCTGCACGGAATCAGTATCCATAAGGCAGGCGACGAGGTTAGTCCCCTCATATATCTGGAGGAGTTTATTCTCGCTTTTGCGGGAAGACTGCAGAGTTTGGATGAGATTGTGGACTGCATCATAGAAAAATGCGGGGAGAAAAACATTCCTCAAGGCATGGTATCCCACCTGAAAGAGTTTGATATGATGAAAGACAAGGTAAGGATCAGGATGATAAACTATGACGCCAACGCCGAAAAACTGAAACATATCCCGCACAGAAAATTTCTTGATCTTGCCGTTACCTATTATCTGGATATGGGAACAGCAAGAACCGGACAAAATGCAACTGCCGTGATACCGGACGAACTGGCGGAAATCTGGAAAGTATCGGAGGAGGAGTTGTATCAGACCGGCATGGAAAAGCTGCTCAAAAGGGATGCTTTTCATGCGGTGGATATAATCAGCCTTATCAGAGAGGCGGCAAAAGAAGAACAGGATGCTGATACTGCCAAGTTTTTTAATGAGGCTGTCCGGAAAAATGAGCCGGGGGAGAAGATCTATGCGGTATCCAACCAGAAAAAACTGTATGGTGCGAGCTGTATCATCAACACGCCGTTTTTGCAGGAATTAGCGGAACAGGAGGGAAGTGATCTGGTCATATATCCCTACAATGTTTCGGAACTTATCGTCTTTCCGTTCAATGATAAAATCAAAGAAGAAATAGCGGCAGATAACGTGATGGAAATATACAATAGAAAAATACCCAGAGAGGAACGGCTGTCAAACAGTATTTATCTGTATGACAGAAAGAAACGGGAGGTATCCATCATAAAGAAGGGAATACCGCTTTAGAGTGCAGGGCAGTATCCTGCGGCGGGAAACGATAAAACAGAATAGTTATCAGGACAGGGAGAGAAGGAACAAATGCCTTCTCTTTTTCTGTCCAAAATAGGCAGCCGCATCAGACGGCAGAAAGTGAGGAAACATATGGGACTGGATCTGAATTATGAGGCAGAGGTGTTTGTTGACACGGAAAATTTAAGCAGGGAGGACTGGCTTTCCTACCGCCGCGCAGGGATCGGTGGGAGCGATGCGGCAGCCATCATGGGGATGTCGCCGTTCTGCACGAAACGCGACCTGTACTATGACAAGATGGGCATACAGCCGGTCATGGACGAGGAGGAAGACAACTGGGTGGCAAAGGAAGTGGGACACCGGCTGGAGGACCTTGTTGCGGAGATCTTCTCCAGAAAGACAGGGCTTAAGGTGTACCCCGTCCGGAAGATGTTCCGCCACCCGCTCTACCCGTTCATGCTGGCGGACGTGGATTTCTTCATAGATTTCCCCGACGGCACGAAGGGCATCCTTGAGTGCAAGACCACCAATTACAACTGCCAGAGTAAGTGGGCAAATGACTCCACCCCGGTCAACTATGAGTACCAGGGGCGGCATTACATGGCGGTCATGAACATCAATAAAGTGTACTTTGCCTGCCTGTACGGGAATAACGAGAACGAGTTCTTCATCCGCTGCATGGAACGCGACATGGACATCGAGGAGGACCTGATCGCAGAGGAAGAATACTTCTGGAACGAGAACGTGGGGAAAGGCGTCATGCCGGATTACACGGAGAAGCCCGACCTTGTGCTGGAGAGCATCCGGAGGCACTGCGGACCTGCAGACACAAGTGCGGAGCAGGTAAAGCTGGGACGCAGGTATCTTGCAGGCATCAGGAAGTACATGGAGCTGAGGGAGCAGAAAACGCAGTATGACAGCGAGGTAAAAAAGCTGGAGGAGAAGATGAAAGAGACCTATGCGGAGATCGTGGAGGCGATGGGTACAAGCTGCAGCGCAGTCATAAAGGACGGCGGCAAGGAATATGTCCTCTCCTATAACCCTTTTTACCGCACGGGGATCGACAAGAAAGGGCTGGAGCGCCTGAAGGTGCAGCACCCGGATGTCTACGACGACTATGTGAACACCACGGAAAGCAGGAGATTTTCCGTGAAGATGAAAGGAGCGGCTTAATGGAAAAAAGCGACATTGTATATATCTGCTCCCCCTTATCGGCGCCGACGAAAGAGGGGATACGGCAGAACATGGAAAAAGCGGCGGACTATGCACGCCTTGTATCCAATATTTTTGGGTGCAGGGCGATAGCGCCCCACAGTTTCCTCCCGGAATACCTGGATGACGACATCCCGGAGGAGCGGGAGATAGGGCTTGCCTTCGGGCTTTCCGTGCTGGGACTGAGCAAGGCAGTCATTGTCTGCGGAGACAGGATCAGCAGCGGGATGCGGGGCGAGATCCGGACAGCGGGGGAGCTGCATATCCCCGTCTATGCCCTGACCGGGCAGGAAGGCGGGAACACGTTTGCCAAAATAACACAGGAGGAGAGGACCAATGAGATGCAGGTTTGTAAGGGAAATTTTTCATAACAGGGACTCCGGTTTCTGTATCTTCGTGTACCACACGGAGGATGACAGCGTGCCGGAGGCGGCAAGGGATACCCGCTACAATGGGGAAGGTTTCCGGTTCACGGCGACAGGCATCGGCCTGCCGGACACGGACAAAACGGAAGCCGACCTCCAGGGGAAATGGATCAAGAGCAGATACGGGTTGCAGCTCCAGGTGGAAAGCTATGAGGAGATACTGCCCCAGACAGAGGAGGGGATCAAAGGCTATCTTTCTTCCGGCATGATCAGGGGGATCGGACCGAAAACGGCGGAGCTGATCGTGGAAAAGTTCGGCACAAGGACATTCGACGTGCTGGACCATTATCCGGACAGCCTGCTGGAGATAAAGGGCATCACCCGGACAAAGCTGGATGCCATCCTGCTGTCCTACCAGGGCAGCCATGCACTGCGCGACCTTGCGGCTTACCTGACGCCTTTTAAGGTGACGCCCAGAAAGATCCAGAAGATCTATGAGGAGTTTGGGAATGCCGCGCTGGATACCGTAAAGAGCCAGCCTTTTGCATTGTGCAGGATAAACGGTTTTGGTTTCCTGACCGTGGACGAGATCGCAAAGGCGAACAAAGGGAAGCCTGACGATCCCATGCGGATCGAGGGCTGCATCGGCTACTGTATGGAACAGGAAATGCAGGAGGGACATCTGTATCAGGACAAACAGCAGTTCCAGAAACAGGTGTATGAACAACTGAACAAAGGCTATCCGGGGGAGGCTGTCACGGAAATGGCGGTCTTTAAGGTGCTTTACCAGATGGTTAAAGAAAAGCAGATGTATTATGACAACGGCGCACTTTATCCGGCAAATATGTATGGGTATGAATGCGGAGCGGCAAAAAAGCTGGCGTCCCTTCTTCTGGCAGGGCAGGAGGAACAGGATATTACCTTCCTTCTGGCAGAAGCGCAGAAAGAGCTGGGCATCAGCCTTTCCCCGAAACAGGAGGAGGCTGTAAAAAAGGCGTTCCATCATCCGGTCAGCATCATCACCGGAGGTCCCGGAACAGGGAAGACCACGGTACAGAAAGTGCTGCTCTATGTCAATGAAAAGCTGGGCGGCGGCAGCGTGCTGCTGACAGCGCCCACGGGAAGGGCAAGCCGCAGGATGGCGGAAAGCACGGGATGGCAGGATGCCATGACCATGCACAGCGCCCTTGGGCTTACCGGCGACGAGGACAGTGAGGAAACAGAGGGTGTGCTGGACGCAGGCTTCATCATAGCGGATGAGTTTACCATGTCTGACATGAGGCTGTCCTACATCTTTTTTGCCCATATCCGGGCGGGGAGCCGTCTGGTACTGGTGGGGGATGTGGACCAGCTACCCAGCGTAGGTCCCGGAAACGTATTCCGTGAGCTGGTACAGTGCGGCGTGATCCCGGTGACAGTGCTTGACACGATATTCCGCCAGGCAGAGGGCAGCCGGATCGTTGCCAACGCAAAGCGGATGCAGGAAAATGATGCAGCCCTTGATTATGGCGCAGGTTTTAGCTTTATCCCTGCGGGGAGCGCAGAGGAAGCTGCGGAGAAAGTGCAGGAGCTGTACCGCGCCAGCGTGGATGCGTTAGGCATGGACAAGGTGCAGGTGCTGACCCCCTACCGGAAGACAGGCGAGTCCAGCGTAAATGCACTGAATGAAAGGCTGTGGGAAATGGTGAACCCGAAAACGGAAGGGAAACCGGAGATCCGTTCCGGCAGACGGACTTTCCGGCTAGGCGACCGGATCATCCACAATAAGAACAAGAACCAGTTAAACAACGGTGACATCGGCTGCATCAGGAACATCCGTGTGGATGATGACGGGACGGAGCTGGCGGAACTGGAGTTCTCGGACGGGCGGCGCGTGGAATACAACAGCGACGAGCTGGAGATGGTGGAACACGCCTATGCCACGACCGTCCACAAGAGCCAGGGAAGCGAGTATGCCATGGTCATCCTGCCGTGGCTGCCCATGTTTTACAAGATGCTCAGGCGGAATATCTTCTATACCGCCGTGACAAGGGCAAAGGCGCAGGTTGCCATCATCGGGAGCAAAAAGGCTGTCTGCATGGCGATCCGCAATACGGAGTGCGACAGGCGCAATACCCGGCTTGGGGAGCGTGTCATCAGGGAGTATAACCGGATGCTGGAGGAAAGGAAAAACGTGCCGGCGGATAATGCGTACCGGCAGGAAGTAATGAATTTATAAAAACAGGAGGGACGAGCCATATGGAAAACATGAAAGAAAGCACAGAAAAAGCGGAAGTGGTAGAAACGGAAATGGAAGAAACAGAAATGGAAGAAACAGAGGAGCTGGAGATCAACCAGCGGATGTCGGAGAGGGCGGATGACATTGACAATGCGACTTACCGCTATCTGACGGAACTGCTGGGGTTGGATGCGGATGATCCGGAAGAAAAATTCCCATGGGACATGGAGATTCTCAGAACAGTATTTGACAGTGCGGTTTCGACTCTGGACAAACACGGATATGCCGTATGCAATCCGTATGTCGCCACAACGGAGAGCGGCAGGCAGTACCTCTGCACGCTGTCCGAATGCGGGTGTGAAAGCTGCAAATGTCAGGATGAGTTCATGGAAAAGGACAGGATCCTGTCCGACATTGAAGATGCCGCCGCACGCGGCGGGCTGAAGGTAACGGACGGGAACAGTGACAGCATCATTGTGCGGAACAGCAGGCTGGACATGGATTTTCGGATCTCCATTGAGCAGCTTGGGAAATGACAGGTGGCAGTATGAAAGAAAGAGATTATAAAAAGGAGTTCTGCGCCCTGATGGACCGGTTTGCATTCCGCTATTCCAGATGGCAGGTATGGAACGACTTCCTAAGCCTGTCAGCAATATCCCTGGCGAATGTAATGCCGGCGCCGGAAAGAGAGGAGCGGGAGCAGCAGTACCTGTCCATCATAGGCGGCTACCAGAAAGAGGAACAGGAGATTTTCCCGGAAATGCTGGGGCTTGTGACGCTGGCGCTGGAGGAAAACCCGGAACAGGATTTCTTAGGCAGCCTGTACCATTACCTTGAGCTGCAGCAGGAGCAGAAAGGGCAGTTCTTTACGCCCTACCATATCTGTGAATTTATGTCTGAGATACAGTTTACAGGGGATGATGAGGATCTGCTGAAGGAGAAAGGCTATATTAGCGTGAGCGATCCCGCCTGCGGCGCAGGCGCCATGCTCATCGCATTTGCAAATGTGGCAAGGAAACACGGCGTCAATTACCAGAAGCATGTGCTGTTCGTTGCGCAGGACATTGACCGCACGGCAGCCATGATGTGTTACATACAGATGTCCCTGTTAGGGTGTCCCGCCGTGGTAGCCATTGGTGACAGCCTTGCAAAGCCGTTCCCGCACCCGGACAATGAGGTGTGGTGTACCCTGTTCTATCACCTGAACAGGTGGCGTTTTGTGGCAGGGCAGGCGGAGCAGGAAACAGCGGATGGGACGGACTGCAATGAAAGGATTGTGGATATTCCGGACAGCCCGCGCTGGGATGTGGAACTGAAGGAAGGAGAAAACGGGCAGCTCATGTTGTGTATGGAACAGGCATCATAGGGCTGCCACAAGGAAAGGAGACAGGAAATGAAGAATGAGACAGACATCCAGGTCCAGTTGGGTATCCTGCGGCGTGACGGCTATCACGCTGCGGCACAGATCATCGAATCCCTGCAGGACACGGTCAGCCGGAAGGCTGAGATGGAGTACCTAAAAGAATTTGCCCGGCAGAGCTGTTTTGATGAAGAAATAAGCAGGGACCACCTCCGCTGCCTGTGGACGGCATACTGCTTCCACCACGGGCTTGATGCGGATACCTCCGGGTATGACAGCGACCTGTCCGAACTGTGGGATACTGTGGCAGAGGAGGAAGCGGGAACGGCAGACTGGAGCGACCATGACAGCTTTGACAGTTTCATGTGCCGCTACCTTGTGTAAGAAAACCTAAAAACTTCATAAAAAATTCAAGGAAAAACAGGGCAGGCGGGTACTTATTCTATGTACCCCTTCCCTGAAAGGAAAGGAGAAAAATCAAATGGGAGAAATGACAGCAAATACAGCGTATATGTATGACGAGGTGGAGGAGATCCGCAACCTGAACAAAGTGGAGGGATTTGATCCCAGAAAGTACATGAGGGTGATCCCGCAGGAAGGGCAGGCAGGAAAATATTATCTTGATGTAGCCTTCCGCAAGCTCTGGTTCCGCTTAAAGTATCCGGAGGGAAAGATCGTCAAGAAGATCCTGAAACTGACGGATCAGGTAGCCATCGTGGAAGCGCGGGTGTACTTAAACCGCAATGACGACGAAGACAACTTCATCTCCAATGCGCTGGCACAGAAGTACATGACAGCGGACGGACAGTTCGGCAACAAGTTTGTGGAGCTGGCGGAAACCGCCGCAGTCGGAAGGGCATTGTCGGATGCAGGATTCGGACTGCAGTTTGCAGACAAGGAGGATGACATGGATCCGGAGATAACGGAGGCGCCTTTTGATGCGCAGATGATCCTGCCAGGAAACAGCGCGGGCAGCGGAGCCTTTGACGAAATGGCTGCCGGGGAAGATACGGGAGAAGAAACCGATCCCTTGGATGAAAACATTCCCGGACAGTACGGGATAGAGGCATACATTCCCATGCCGGTGGAAATATCCGGGGCAGGGATGCCGCCTGCCATGTCGCAGAACGGCAGTATGGAACAGCAGAAGCAAAGCCAGCCTCAGCCGGAACCGGCGCAGACTCCCGCAGCGAAGGCAGCGCAGCCGCCCGTCAGACAGCGGGCAGACAACAGGGCGAATAGTCCTGCCGGGAATCCTCCGCAGGGTGCCGCAGGCATCAAAACGGATATGCCGGTGGAACAGATCTATTCGATGTTAAACCGTGACAGCGCAGCCGCAGTGGTAATCCCCATGGGATTCAACAAAGGCAAGACGCTGGGGCAGGTAGCCGTGGAGAAGCCTGCAAACCTGCAGTGGTTTGTGGATTCCTATGGCGGTCCCAATAACCTCCTGCGTGCAGCGGCGAAGTTCCTGATCGACGCGGCATTAGGGCAGGCAAGCTAGGAATGGCAGTATTTGAAAAAGCAAAAGGGCGGTGCGTGATCGTGCCGCCCTGAAAAGAAAGGAGGAAAGCCATGTATCAGGATTTTCCGTTTTCCATCGTGGATGTGGCATACCTCTTAAACCTGCACATCAGGCATAAAAACGCGGCAAGTCTTGACGCGGATTGTCCTTTCTGCGGGGAGAAAAAAGGAAAGCTCAACCTCAATATCAAAAAGAATGTATTCAAATGCAACCGCTGCGGGGAAAGCGGCGGTATGCTCTCCCTGTACGGGAAGATATACGGGCTGGACAACCAGATCGCCTGCAGGGAGATCAAGGATGCCCTTGGAAAGAATGAACAGGCGCCTTCCTATCAGGTAAGGAAAAGGGAGATCGCCCCGAAGGAGCCGGAGATCCCAAGCGCAAAGCCCGCCCCGGATGACGTAAGGCATAAGACATACAGCACGTTCTTTTCCATGCTGGTGCTTGCTGACACCCACAGGCAGAACCTGTTAAAGCGTGGATTTACGGATGGGCAGATCGTGGAGAACGGTTACAAGAGTACGCCGGTATTCGGCTATAAGAAACTGACCAGAAAACTGCTGGAGGCGGGCTGCACCGTGGAGGGCGTGCCGGGATTTTATCAGGATAAGGACGGGGAATGGACCATCCATTTCTCCAATAAGTCCTCCGGTTTCCTCGTGCCGGTCCGCAATCCGGACGGTCTGATCGTGGGGGCGCAGATACGCCTTGACCACCCTTATGACGGCAGGAAATACATCTGGCTCTCCAGCACGAACTACCTGATGGGAACATCCTCCGGAAGTCCCGTGCATTTCGTTGGGAATCCGGGGGAAAAGACGGTATTTGTGACGGAGGGACCGTTAAAGGGCGACCTTGCCCATGCCTTATCCGGCAGGACTTTCGGGTGTGTGCCGGGGGCGAACCAGTATGCGAACCTGCCGCCGTTCTTACAGGACATGAAGCTGATGGGGACGGAAACGGTCTATGAGGCTTATGACATGGACAAGCTGTTAAAGACGGCCTGCAGGGGCGATTATAACGAAAAATGCGCCCACTGCGAAAACTACAGGAAGTATAAGGAAGGGCAGGATCTCCAATGTGAAAAGAAGTGCGTAAAGCGCCAGAACATCCAGAGGGGATGCCATAAGCTCACACAGATCTGTAGGGAGCTGGGGCTGTCCGTCAAAACCCTTACATGGGATACGGACGGGGACGGCGACTGGGCGGAGAATGTGAAGGGTGTGGATGACTACTTATATGACCTGAAACAGAAAAACAGCGGGGAATAAAAGAATGACAATACCGGAGTGGTGCCAGAAGGCGCTGCCCCGGTATTTTTATGTACGCAATATGTAAAACCGGATTTTTTTACATACTGCCTGTTGGCTTTTACTTAAACCGTGCGTATAAAACAGTAAACAGGGAACTGAGCAGGGCGGTCCATGCGGTCCGCCTGCGAATGGCTCCCGGAAAAGGAGATGACAGATATGTATCAGAAAATTATCGTACCCATAGACCATGGCAACAGGAACATGAAGACGGAGCATAAGATATTCACGTCCGGATTTATGCAGGGTGACTGCAAGCCTGCCCTGGGGGAATACCTGTATTACAATGGCAGCTATTATGCCCTGACAGAGCAGAGGATACCCTATATGCGGGATAAGACTGCGGACGACCGTTTTTTCATCCTGACGCTGTTTGCGGTGGCTATGGAGGCGGAAAAGCAGGTGATCGCGGCAGGGAACACCATCCTTCAAGCGGCGCTCCCGGTGGGACTGCCCCCGAAACACTACGGCGCACTGTACCGGAAGTTTGAGGACTATTTCAAGAACAGGGGAATACAGCAGTTTACCTACAAGGGCGTCCCCTATCAGGTGGAGATCACGGACGTTGCCGCTTTCCCGCAGGATTATGCGGCGGCAATGACAGTGTACCAGAAGATCGTAGGATTCAATAAGGTCATCACGGTGGACATAGGCGGCTTCACGCTGGACTACCTGCTGCTGCGGGACGGGATGCCGGACCTGTCTGTCTGCGACTCGCTGGAAAAGGGCGTCATCAAGCTGTATAACGAGGTGGTTTCCCGTATCAATTCCGAGAAAGACATCCTGTTAGACGATACCGACATCGACCGGATCATCAAAGGGGAGAACACGGATTTCGATAAGGATGTCATCCGTATCGTGGAAAATATGACGGGAACATTCGTGGACGACATCCTCGGCACGCTCAGGGAGCGCGGGCTTGACTTAAAGGCAAGCTGCGTGGTGTTCGTTGGCGGCGGGGCGCTGCTGTTAAGGGAATATCTGAAAAACTCTGATAAGATCGGGCGGAGCATCTTTATTGAGGACATCTGCGCCAATGCGAAAGGATACGGGATACTCTACCAGATCCAGAGGAAAGGCAGGTAGCTGCCATGGGGAAAAAGAATCCGTTTGTGACGACGGTAGGATTTAACAGGCATGATCCCGCCCATGTGGAGGTTGCACATTTTTTGAACGGCATGGAGCGGGGGAAGGCGCAGTACATCGTGGATGCGGTGCGGGCTTACCGCACGCTTCAGGAAAACGGGAATATGGTACATACAGGACCGGAGCCTGATTATGAAAAGATCCGCAGCTTTGTACTGCAGGTGATCAGGGAGCATGAGCGGGATAAAGGAACTGAGGCAGATGCCAAAGAAGGATTGCCGGAAACGCATCAGGAGCCTGAGCAGCCGGATTTTATGGCAGGGCTGAATGACGATGCGGTGAGCGGGATCATATCTTCACTGGAGGCGTTTAAGAGATAAGTATAGGAAAAAGGGAAACATGGGAAATAGAATTTTTTCATCAGGGAATACTACAGGAAAGCATAAAGGAGAAGCTTATATGATGAATGATATTTGGATGAAAGTCGCTCACTTTCTGGGTGCCTTAAACGGGGAAAATAAAAACAGGAAAAGCTATGTGAGTACGCCGGAATATGAGAAGGCGGAACAGGAATGGATAGAAAAGGAAAAAGAGTGGGAAACATTTCTGGACTCCCTTTCGGCTGAAAACAGGGAACAGGCGGAGGATATGAAGGAATGTCTGGAGATATTTGCATCCGAACAGGAGAGGAGGAGCTATATGCAGGGATATGTGGACTGTGTGCAGATACTGTATCACATGGGGCTGTTAAAAGAGAGTGAGGGACTGAAGTGGGCGGAGAAGATGGATCTGCGGTAAGCAGGCTTATATATTAAATGCTCTTGGTGTACCGTCTTACTGGCTTGCGTACCACAATTTGATACAATGCACCCAAGCGTGAGTTTGGGTGCTAATTTTAACGATAAGAATTTGTTTCTTTCGAGAATTAAAAATCATTAACAGCCGCCCAGGCGGCGATTGCCAATGTAGGAAAATAGAAAGCAAATATGTTCATCTTACAACCTTAATCATTACAATGGATGATGTGCGTGAATACATGAAACATCATCCGGAGTATAAGAAGGCTAGGAAGGCTAAGAGGTTCAGTGAGATTGTTTGCAAAATTTATATTTAGCTCGATAAGGGAAGTATGATGCAAGGCTTTTAACTGCATCGTCTTCCCTTTCACTATGACTAGGACAAATTTCCAACAAGAGATTTGTCCTTTTCTTTTGCAAAATAATCACTGAAAGGAGGTTAGCCATGAAATTGATTTTGAAGGGTACAAAGTACGAACTTAAGTGGTTTCACAAAATTTTGCAGCAGCATAAAAAGGTTGAAATCGACAGTAAAGGCAAAATGTATCCGTCAAGGGATTCCAGAGGCAATGTCATTGATGGCGTTTACCGTCAGGACTATGGAATTAAAAAAGCCAACATGGACAAAAAAGACGATTAAGGGAGGAAAAATTTATGTGTAAGATAATTTCAATTTGCAACCAGAAGGGCGGTGTCGGCAAGACAAATGTTGCGGTAAATCTGGGGGTTGGACTGGCAAGGAAAGGAAAAAAGGTTCTGCTTGTTGATTCTGATCCGCAGGGGACACTCACGAATAACTTGGGATATGATGCGCCGGCGCTTGAGCAGACATTGGCAACCATTTATGCCAAAAGCCTGAACGATGAAGAAATAGGGGAAAAAGAGGGGATCCTTGAGCATCAGGAGGGAATCAGCCTCATTCCAAGCAACATAACTCTTTCCGCTATTGAATTGACCATCGTATCGGTCATGAGCAGGGAATCAAGATTAAGGGAATATCTTAATTCCATAAAGGATCAGTATGATTTTATCCTGATTGACTGTCCGCCATCCCTTGGGATGCTGACAATGAATGCCCTGACAGCTTCTGACAGTGTCTTGATTCCATTGCTGCCGAGGAAAGAAAGCATTGACGGGTTGAAGCTGATCATCAAATCAATCAACCAGACAAAGAGATTCCTGAATCCGTGTCTTGGCATACTTGGGATAGTTTTCACGATGACGGATTCCCGAACCACATTTACCAAGAATATCATGGATGCCATAAGTGAAGATATAAAGGGGCAGATCAAGAGCTTTGAGCCAATCCCCCACAGCATACGGGCGGCAGAAATCTCCGCAATGGGATGTTCGATCTATCAGCACGATCCGAAAGGAAAAGTTTCTGAAGCATATGAGAAGCTGACAGAGGAGGTGCTTTGCTATGAGTAAACCGAGAGTACCTTCCGTATCATTGTCCGGCATGGATGATCTGTTTGGAATTACCGGAAATATCAATGAAGTCAATGAGATACCGCTGAATCAATGCCGCGATTTTAAGAATCATCCGTTCAGGGTTCTGGATGACGAGGATATGGAAAAGCTGATAGATTCCATTAAGGTTAATGGAAAAGTGCTGGAACCGGTTCTCTTAAGACCGGCAGGAAAGGAATCCTATGAGATCATATCCGGACACAGACGATGCGCAGCCGCAAAGAAATGTGGCTTCGTAACCATTCCGGCGATTGTCAGGGAGTACACGGACGATGAAGCCACGGTCATCATGGTGGATGCCAATCTGCGGCGGGAGAATCTGTCTTATTCGGAGAAAGCATGGGCATACCGCATGAAATATGACGTTTTAAAGCATCAGGGCAAAGCTGCGGGAAGCCTGTCCGCAGATGTTCTTGCGGATGGCAGCAACGAATCCGCAAAAACGATACAGCGGCTGATCAGGCTGACATACCTCATACCCGAAATGCTGAATCTGGTAGATGCAGGCAATATTCCTTATCTTGCCGGAGTTGACCTGTCCTATCTGTCCAATGAAGAACAGGAATTTGTTTATTCCGTTATTGCGATGAAAGATCCCATGGGGATTGATGGAAAAACAGCGCATATTTTGAAAAAAATGCACGATGACTGCCTGATAGCAATAGATGCCGTTAAGGAGCTGCTTCTTAATCCGCCTGCCAAGGAAGCTGCGCCCGAAAAAAGGGTTTTCACCTTCAAGTCAGATAAAATATACAATTACTTTCCAAAGGACACGGATGAAAAGCATATTCAGGAAGTCATCCTGCGACTTTTGGAAAAATATCAAAATGAATTGGAGGGATAGGAGATTGAAGATCGTAAAAGGCAAAGAGCAGGTTTACAAAGAGTGGTACGACAAAAATGCGGATTTATCCGGCAGGGCATGTTTTACATATGCCGAGAGGTGGGCGGAAATGCTTGAAAAGAAGATTGATGAAGCTGGGGAGGCGGGTGTAAGTACAGCCATTCGCCAAAATGCTTACCGCTTGAGCTTTGAAGCGGATGTTGAGGGGATCACAGGCTCTATGTATGGTAAAGCGGTAAGGATTTTATCACAGTTTTGGGAATATGGCGAGGAACTTAGAAAGTGGAACAACAAAAAATATAACCATAAAGGTGAGCAACTACCGCCAGAAAGAAAATTTTATGGGAGCTATTAAAAAATCAAGAGGAATATATGAATATAGGGGATATCGGATCAGTAACTGAGGATATCATCATCCCGATCATTGTGTCTGGTGGGAAGCGGTCAATCTTGATACTGATTGTGCAGATTACCACGCCACTACAAAGAGGGAAATAATGGATTTGATTGACGAAGATTCAAGGCGGTGACGGTGTTGTAGATTGTTCCACGATTAAAATTAAACTGCCATAACGGGAAATGCCCTGTTTATAAGGCTTTAGGGGTTAATTGGGACAAATCGGGGGGCTGTTTGTCATGAGGGGAAGTCATCCTGTTTTTATTGTTACATTTCGGGTGGTGCTGTTGTTGTATAAGTATTAAAAGAGTATTAATAAGTATTAGAGAACCTGAAACGCCCTATTTATAAGGCTTTAGGGGGGGTAATTGTTACATTTCGGGTGGCTAATTGTTACATTTCGGGTGGCTAATTGGGACATTTCGGGTGGTTAATTGGAACATTTCGGGTGGTAATTGTTACAGATCGGGTGGTAGCTGCCAAGTCACAATGAATTGCGCACAAAAGTGTGACAAATTATATAATTGTTTATCAAAATATGATATAATTTTTGATTAAACAGAAAATTAAGAGGGCAAGTTTATGAAAAAAATGCAAATGAAGCTGACAAGAAAACAAAGGAGTATGATGCCTGCGGTTCTGATAGAGGCTAAGATGTCCGATCTGACACCCAACAGATTGGATGTCATACATATGCTGCTTGCCGAGATTGGTAAGGACACGGACATTGATGATAACCTTGACTATGTCCTTACCGCCGAAACATACGCAAAAATGAAGAATTATACCCTGAATGGGAAACTGAATGTAAACAAAGCCTACGAAATTTTGAAGAATAAGATCTGGGGCGATCCGAAAAAAAAGGATGACGGTATCCTGTCTGTCCATTATGAACTGGAATCACCGAGCGGCGGATGGGGTCATAAAGTGAATCTTTTTCAATCCGTGGGTTACGTGGACGGCAAGGGCGAACTTGAGATGAAGCTGTCTCAGGAATTTAAGGAGATGCTGGTCGAAGTAAAACGCCAGAAAGGGCAGCGCATATTTGCCGCTCTGCAATTTATCATACCGATGCAGTCGGTTTACTCAAAGAGGCTGTATATGATGTGCAAAGAGTTTGAAAACAGCGGCATCAGATTCACGGAAAAATGTGATTTTAAGCTGTTTCGGGAAAAGATGGGGGTTCCGGATTCTTACAGGGACAACCATATTATTGACAGGGTGCTGGAACAGGCAAAAAGGGAGATCAATCAGTTGTCGGACATTGAGGTTGACTATGAGTTGTCCTATAAATCGGGCAAGGGAAGGGCAGGAAAAATCATTACCGGAGTTATCTTCCGGATCGTAAAAAAGGACAAGAACCAACTGCCGGGGCAAATATCCATAGAGGATTTTCCTGAATTTTTGCCGGAAAGTTACAAGTCCGGTCATGATGACCAGAAGGAGTTGAAGGAGCAGCTTAAAAAGCTGATCCCCAAACTTACGCCACAGGACATATCAGTTATCCTTGATGATGCAAAAAAGAAAAATTTGAGTAATTCAGATGTTATCGACGTTGTGACGTATGTGTCTGGGAAAAATGCGGATAATGCTGTCGGGTATATCCGCAGAATCATGGAATTTGGAATATCAGACCCGATAAAAACCGTTGCAAAACACGGATTTAACGATATTAAACAGCATGACTATGATTTTGAAGAACTGGAACGGATATTATTGGAAAAGCAGCACAATAAATTGAGAAAAACGGAGGACAAGCTATGAGACTGGACGGAGACAAAATTGTAATTGAAAGCAGGTATGAAATTGATGATATTCAGGCAATGATCGACTGCTATCTGAAAAATGGCAAGCCGGAGAGATTGAGCAAAGAGGAATTGAAAACAATCAGAGAAAGACTGGAAGCGCTTTATATGTGCTGGTAGGAGGGTGTAATGAGGTGCAGGGAAATTGAAAACAAGATTCTGGTAAAAAATAGGCATAAGTATGACAAGGTGAAATGCGGAAATATCATTGCAGTGGGAAACAAGGCGACGGGTCTGTGCCGTGATTTTTTTGTGGGTCTGCCATATTGTGTTTTTCAGCATCCTGCGCCGGTGGATTTTTGTGTAACGCAGGATGCCAGAATCTGCCAGTACAATGAACGGTTTAACAGATTTATGAAGCGGAAAGAGGATTTTGAGGTGGCAGAGTTCTTCTGCCCCATGGTTTATCTGTTAGATGAAAAGGATGTTCTGCACCTTCTGGATGCAAAGACCAACTTTCCGGTACATTTAGCCGTTGGACGTGCAAGGAATATCATGCACATTATCTGCCTACAGGGGGCAACATCGAAAATACTTGAGATTCCGAATATTGTCGGGAACTGTGAACTGCTGATTATTGATAAGGGTCTGCAGGTAAAGAGCCAAGCCATTCCGCCGCTTTCTGTAATTGCGATATAAGTCACTTTTGGACAATTTGTCCAGAAGTTAAAAATATGTGTAACTGGAGGAAAAATCATGGCGTTCAGAAGTAAATTGTTTCTGCTTAGCGAGACAGAGTTTAAAAAATATGCGGATAAACTGGGAGATTATGATTGGTGGTGGCTGCGCACACCGTCAGAATCAGATGATACTGGAAGAACATACGCCAAGGTAGTCATAGGGGACAAAAAGGTTATCGGTTATAATGTCGCTGATTCCCGAAATGTACGGGTACGTCCTGCGGCATATGTGCATCACGAACTGATAGGCAGGCTGCCGCATGACCCAAAGGATGCAGATAAGGTCTTTCTCGGATATTTGGGCGGAAAGATGGAGTGGATTGTGGCTGATAAAGGGAAAGGGCTGCTTGTGGCGGACTTTCTGATAGATTACAAATTGTTTGACACTGCCACAAATAATTACGAAAAAGCTGAAATAAACCATTTATTGAAGTCCATTTATGCCTCTATGAAAGATAAAAATGGGTTTATGGACGCAATGATTGATGGAGAAGGCTCAGACAGAATATGAAAAATAAAAGTTGCGGCACAGGAAGGAATCTGATATAGTAGTGTCGTAACTATTATTTGTATGCGTATGCAGAGAGGAGATTTTATGAGAAAAATAGTGATTGTGTTGTCTTTCATAATGGCAGTATCGCTGATTGGCTGTGGCAAGGAACAATCAGAACCGGAAAGCGCCGAACAAGCACTTGAGCGTATAGAGGACGATATAAATGCTATGATAGAGGCAGATAAACAAGAATCAGAAGAAAAAGAAGAACAAGGGTATCCAGAGGGTGTGATACCAGATGGAGAATATATTTGTCCAGATGCGACACCAGTTATAGCCTCTATGGGAAATTTGCAATTTACATATTGGGTAGAGTATGATAATAGATACTTTGTGCGAGGAATGAATTCTAATTCAGATCGTGGTTCATACACGTATGATTCCGAAACCGAGGTTTATCAGTTTGATGTATATTATCTCTTGAATGGAGAACAAATAAATCATTATGAATTTGAGGGACATATGGATGATTCGGGCAACCTTGTAGTGACATACGTTAAAACAGAAGACGAGGAGTATAACAATCTTGAGTGGGTATATGTTCGGCAATAAGAAGGAAAATGATGTTGTTAATTTCTACTATGGTAGATTAAAGGGACTTATGGAGATTTTGGATGAATCCGATCAGGAACTGTTTATGCAGTTCCTTTATGACTATTATATGCTGGATGATGATGGGCGGGAGCAGGTTTCCGTGTTGCTTAAGTGTATGGTAAAACAAGCGAAAAACAGAATATGACGGTATTTCTGATTGCAAGCAGAATGTAGCCGCAGCGTAGTATGACACTCCTAATTACGGGGTGTCATTTTTAGTGCAAAGATACGAAAACTATAAACAAAACAAAAAAATGTTAAAAATGTGTCGATAATATGATAATTATGTGATATGATATAAAATGCAAATAAACCTATTTGGCATTTTATTTTTTTTACAAAAATTCATGGAGAGGATGGAGAAAAAGGAGTCGGTAATGGTGAAAAAGAAAATAGTGTCAATATCGTTTGTTGCAAAAGAAATCAATATCAGAACACAGCTTGATGCGCTGCAGAACCTGAAAGATGCAATACATAAGAAAAGCAAAGAGACTGACAAGAAATTTACCGTGAAGATAGGCAGTTACAAACTCTCGGAACTTTTAGCTGCGGGCAGTCATGCAACGGATATATCAAACAGGGCAGATTTTGAGCATTTAAAAAAGCTATGCAGCCGTTTCAGCATAGATTATGCAGCACTTTCCGTAAAAGAAAAACAGGAAAGCGGTGGAACTTTGTATCATATCCTTTTTGCTTTTGATAGTTCCGAGAAATTAAGCCAGTTTACGGAGGAATCAATTAAGGTGTATGAGCGTGTTTACAGAAAACAAGTAGCGGAAGAACGCCGGAAACAGCGGGCGGAAAAGAGAAAGGAGAAAAAGTAAAATGGGAGTTGCAGAAGAAAGCACAGATAAGGTCATATCGGTATCATTCCAAGCGGTATCGACCACGGTTAATATCTTAATGCAGGCGTTAAAAGCGCTTTCGGAGGCGCTTTCGGAAAAGAACAGGAATAAATCCCAGAATCTTTACCAAGGCAGCAAAGAACATGAGGTCAAGGTCAAAACGGGTAAGATGAAACTGAGTGAACTGTCAGGAAAAGGGACAACGGATTACCTTGATATTTCGAGCAAGAAAGAATACAAGCAGATTGCGAAAGCCTGTAAAAAGAACAAAATAGATTACGCAGTTTTAAAATCCAAGGGGAAACCAGTCACATATACAATCTTTTTTCAAACAAAAGATACCAACATTTTGAAGAAAATGCTGGATGATGCCATCAAGGGCATGGAGAAGGAAGCTGAGAAGGAAAATCCTGAACCGAAGAAAGAGAATCCAGAGGTGGAGAAAGAGAATCAGGAGAAAGAAAATCCGGAAGTGGAGAAAGAAAATCAGGAGAAGGAAAATCCGGAAGTGGAAAAAGAAAAGCCGGAAACAGAAAAAGAAAAACCGGAGGCGGAAAAGGAGCAGCCGGAAGCAGTGGATGAGGAGCAAGCGGAATCTTCGCAGGAGAAGCCGAAAACAGAGAAAGCGCAGGAAGCTCCAGAGCCGCAAAAGGAGGAAGCGGAAAAGGCGGCAGATGATCAGCCGGGCGCAAATGCGAATGAGAAAAACCGTGAGACGATGGGGGCGGAAGAAAGGGAGAAAGAAGAACCGATCAAAAAACCTGACACGGAAAGAACCATGCCGGTACAGTCGAATGAGCCAAAAACTCCTACAACGGACTCTGTAAACCGAGAAGAAAAGAAGGAATCTGTTGCCCAGACCGGAGAGGATAGGAGCAGTTTTCAGCAGATAAACGAGGATTCTGTCCGCAATATGACCAGCGCACAGATATGGGCGGAAGCGGAAAAGGAATCCATTGCTGCGGCATCCGAATCAAAACGCAGAATGGAACAAGTTTTGAATGGGAAAGAGAGACCCTTTATGCCTTTTGAAAAATTAAGAAAGGATCTGGAGCAGAAAGTCAGCAGGGAGAAACAGATGCCGCAGATGCCTAAGAAAGAAAAGACATTGGAGCATAATTCTTTGGAAATATAAAAAAATACCACTTCTGGACAATTTGTCCAGAAGTGTTTTGTGCGCAGAAAAGGAGAATAAAGTTGAAATTCAAAAATGCGGATGAAATGTATCATACCATAGTCCAGAAGGATGTTGACCTGTATAATCCTGAAAACAATCTCTTTGTCTTTCATTACAGCGAAAACGGCTCCATCGCTACATATGACGTTTTGCCACAAGAGGCGGTAGAACTTGAAACTGCTTCCCGTGATCAGAATGGCGAAACATGGAGCAGTCAGTTAGGCGCCGGAGGATATATCTATGAAAAAGGGGAAGCGATAGAGTTTTGCAAGGATAACTATGATAAGGACGGCTGGATGGACTGCAGGGACGTCCTTGACCGGAACGGCAAACCATTTTACACAAAGGAAATCCTGCAGGATGACTTGGAGGAAAAGAAAAATGCCGAGAAAAACGCTCCGGTGCGGCAGGAAAAACATATGAATCGAGGTGGTATAGAGCGATGAATTTAAGCAAAGTATTTAGCGGAATTGCGAAAGATGTTACATCTTTTCCGAAAAAAATGGCAAAAAACTTCAAAAAAATGGGAGCAAAACGTGCGATTCTCATGTTTCTCCCCTATGTTCTGGCGGGATACTTCGGAGACAAGGTTGCGTATGTATGCCGTCTGGCGGAAGGTGGAGACACCAGCGCCAAAATGACTAACATCATGGCGGGACTTGGCACAATGTTTAATAATCCGCTGCCCAGCTTTCACCCGAAAGACCTGTTGATTGGCGTTCTGACAGGTATTGCAATGCGCTTGGTGGTATATATGAAGGCTAAAAATGCCAAGAAATTCAGGCATGGTGAAGAATACGGTTCCGCAAGGTGGGGCGGCGAAAAGGATATTGCCCCATATATGGATGCAGATAACTTCCAGAACAACATACTGCTCACGGAAACGGAACGCTTGCAGTTGTCAGGGCGACCATCGGGTCCCCAATTTGCAAGGAATAAAAATATCCTGATTATCGGAGGCTCCGGTTCCGGTAAAACAAGATTCTTTATCAAACCGAACCTGATGCAGATGCACAGCTCATATGTGGTCACGGATCCGAAAGGAACGGTTTTAATCGAGTGTGGGAAGATGCTGAAGGATGGCGGATATAAGATCAAAGTCTTAAATACGATCAATTTTGACCGCTCCATGCACTATAATCCCATGGCTTACATAAGGGATCAGAAAGATATTTTGAAACTGGTCAACACAATCATACTGAATACAAAGGGCGAAGGACAGCAAAGCGGGGAAGATTTTTGGGTAAAAGCGGAGCGGCTGCTTTATACGGCGTACATTGCGTTTATCTTTGAATTCATGCCGCCGGAGGACAGGACGTTTGCCACGCTGATCTGGATGATTGATAACTCGGAGACAAGGGAAGATGACGAAACGTATGAAAACATCATGGATGAGAAGTTTAAAGAAATAGAGCAGTATGATCCGGAAGATTTTGCAGTACGCCAATATAAAAAATATAAGCTGGCGGCAGGCAAGACGGCAAAATCCATACTTATTTCCTGCGGCGCAAGGTTAGCACCATTTGACATTAAGGAATTGCGTGACCTGACAAGCACAGATGACCTTGAACTGGAATCCCTCGGAGATGAAAAGACAGCGCTGTTTGTCATTATCTCCGATACGGATTCGACGTTTAATTTCATTGTCTCTATCATGTACACGCAGTTGTTCAACCTGCTGTGTGACAGGGCGGACAACGTATATAACGGGCAGCTAAAAGTCCATGTCCGATGCCTGTTGGACGAATTTGCCAATATCGGGCAGATACCGCAGTTTGAGAAGCTGATTGCGACAATCCGTTCCAGAGAGATCTCCGCCTGCGTGGTGCTGCAGGCGAAGTCACAGTTGAAGGCTATTTACAAGGACAACGCAGATACCATCGAAGGTAACTGCGATACTTTATTATTCCTCGGCGGATCTGAAAAAACGACCTTAAAGGAAATTTCGGAAATGCTGGGCAAAGAAACGATAGACTTATACAATACTTCCGACACAAGAGGAAACAGTCCCTCTTACGGTACGAATTACCAGAAAACAGGGAAAGAACTTATGTCACAGGACGAACTCGCAGTTATGGATGGCGGTAAATGTATTATGCGCATCCGTGGGGTACGTCCATTTTTTTCCAGTAAATTTGATATTACAAAACATAAAAGATACGTGGAGCTATCCGATTCAGACCCTAAAAATGCTTTTGATGTGGAGGCTTATGTAAAAAATCCTGCACATTTTAAGGTGTCCAAATCGACAGTAATTGATATGGCGGTTGATTTGGGCGAACTGGCATAAATCTTTGCCAGAAAAATGTAACTGTCAACACCCAAAGGAGAAAGGAGAGAAATGATGGGTAATGGACTTTTGTATGCCGGCACGATTCTCATGCAGGCAAGAAACGTCTTGGCTTATGCCATGATGCAGTTTGCAATGCTTTCCGGAATGCAGTTCTTCAACACGGCGGTCAATGGATTAAAGACCGTCGTCACTGCGATCGGAGCCGGACTTGCGGTTTGGGGCGTTATCAATCTGCTGGAAGGTTACAGCAATGATAATCCGGGCGCAAAGTCGCAGGGCATCAAGCAGCTTATGGCGGGCGGTGGTATTGTTATCATCGCACAGACAGTCATCCCCCAGATGAACAGCCTTTTCAGTTCATAGGGGAATAACCGGTCCGGAAGGATGCTCCGGCAGTCTTCCGGACTATTTTTCAAATTTGGAGGTGAAAATTTGGACGAGTTATGGGAAAAAATCATCATAGGCATACGAAATATGCTTGCAGAATTTTTGGTAAACAGTTATACATCGCTTTTTGATAATATAAACGGTCAGATTGGAACAATAGCAGGAGACGTCGCCCAAGTGCCAAGCAATTTCAGCAACTGGGGACTGCAGGTGAATACCCTTGTCAAGACAATATCGGAGGATGTCATCATGCCGATTGGAATCCTCATTATCACGGCACTGATGTGTTATGAACTGATCAATGCGGTTCTGGAAAAGAATGCCATGCATGAGATGGGCAGCGAGTTTATCTTTAAATGGCTGATGCGTGCCTGTATTTCGGTACTACTACTGTCATACACCTATGATATGTCGTCAGCCATCTTTACGCTGGGTGCTGAACTTGCTACGCAAGCATCCGCCAAATTCACAAGGAGTACGGATGTCGATGCCGATGCTCTTGGGTTTAATATGACTGAAGGTTCATTACTATGGCATTATGTTAGAGATTTAGATCCAGATCAAAATCAAGACGGAGAGTATCAGTATGGTGATAAATATGTACATTCCGCCGGTGAAATTCTTGGCATGGCGTTGATTGCGTATATCTGTAAAATCGTGTTTCTTGCGATGTGGGTCATTATTGAGGTTTCGCTGGTCGGGCGTATGATAGAGATTTTCATGTACCTGTCGGTGGCACCGATCCCGTTTGCGACACTGACGAACAGGGAATGGGGGAACATCGGGACAAATTACATCAGGACATTGGCGGCGCTGGCATTTCAGGCATTTTTGATCGTCCTGTGTGTCGGCATTTATGGATACCTGATTGCCAATCTGGGTAACGCCACAGACCTGTCAGCAGCCATGCTGCAGCTTTTAGGCTGTTCTGTTGCGCTTCTGGTGGGCATCCGTGGCAGCAAGAATTTTGCAATGTCAATTTTTAACGCACATTAAGGGAGGAGTTACATGATTTCAGTTGATGTACCGAAGAATCTGGATGAAGTCAAGACGAAAGCCGTGGGGAATTTTACGAAAAGGCAGGTAATATTCTTTGGCATAGGCGGAGTTTTGGCGGTATTGGCTTATTTTGGCACGAAAGGCGTTCTGGGAACGCAGGCGGCGGCTATCATTGCCATGCTGTTTGCGGCTCCTGCGTTCCTTTTTGCGCAGTATGAGAAAAACGGTTTTACCGGAGAACAGGTTGCCTTACTGATCATCAATAAAAAAGTGTTGCAGAAAGAGGTACGACCTTATCAATCCGAAAACATATATTTTGACCTTGAAATAGAGGAAAAGCTTAGAAAGGAGAAAGCAGAAATTGAAAGACAACTCTACGGAACAGAAAAGAGCGGAGGAGTTCCAGCGAAAAAAGCAAAGAAAAGCGGAGCTGCTAAAAGAAAATAAGAAAACAAAAAAGCAGATTGCCGGAATCAATCCCGTGCTGCATCCCGTCCAGTATATGCAGTTAAAATCACAGCTTAACAAGGTGGAGGGAGAGCTTGCGAAGCTGAACAAGCCGACTTCCGCACAGAAAACGATTGCATATGAAATGATGTATGAGGACGGGATCTGCAAGGTAAAGGGCAATTTTTATACAAAGATGCTTGAATTTAACGACATAAACTATGATCTTCTGGAGCCGGAGGATAGGGCGGGGGTGTTGGAGGATTATTCCTCTTTCATTAACTTTTTTGATCCGAGCATTTACTTCAACATGCTCTTATTCAGCCGGAAAATCAATGAGAAAAGCCTTATGGAGCAGTTTTCATTGCCCAAGCAGGGGGATTTTGCGGATGAGCTGCGTGAGGAACTGGAGGAAATTCTCAAGATGCAGGCGGCAAAGGGTACAAACGGCATTGTGAAGTCCAAATATTTCATTTTTGGATGCACCTGCGAGAATCTTGAGGATGCCCGCCTGAAGCTGAACAATCTGGAAAAAGACATCTGCCGGAACTTCATTGACATGGGTACTTTCGCCCATGGTCTGGACGGCAACCAACGCCTGCAGGTCATGTATGAGTATTTTAACCAAGGGCGGATGTGTACGATTCAGTTTGACTTAAAAGAATTGATGGTCACGGGGAGCAGCGAAAAAGACCTGATTGCCCCGTCCGCCTTTGATTTTTCATGGGATGAATCCTTTAAAATGGGCAATATGTACGGCGGGGTCAGCTATATCAACATTATTGCGCCCAAAGCCAATGATGAATTCCTGAAAAAGATTCTGGACATTGATGACAACATCACCGTGTCCATCCACATGAATACGATGGATCCTCTGGCGGCTATGAAGATGGTGGACAGGAAGCTTGCTGATATTCAGTCCAACAAGATCGACGAGCAGAAGAAAGCTGTTCGTGCCGGATATGACATGGATATACTTCCGGCAAAGCTGCTTGCCTATGAAGCCGACACGAAAGCATTGGCGGAAGATTTAAACAGCAGCAACCAGAAGCTGATCAAAACCACCTACCTGATTGCTTATTTTGCCAAGACACAGAAGAAACTGGCTACGCTTAAGCAGCGTATAGACGGCATCGTGCAGCAGTCGAATAACCTGCTTGTCCCGCTTCGGCATATTCAGGAGCAGGCGCTTATGTCGGCAGCGCCGATCGGAAGGAATGTCACGGGTGAGATTCCTTTTATGAAGAAGGCAAGCTCCGGTGTCGGGCGTGTGCTTCCTACAAGATGCTGTGCGGTCATGGTGCCGTTCTGCACACAGGAATTATTTATGCCGTCGCCGGCATTGTACTATGGATTGAACACGCTTTCCAACAACATGATCTTGGCTGACCGGAAAAGCCTGAGGAATCCCAACGGGGTAATCCTTGGCACACCCGGCTCAGGAAAGTCTTTCAGCGCAAAGCGTGAGCTGCTTTCTTCTTACCTTATGACCACGGATGATATTATCATCTGCGATCCGGAAGGAGAGTATTATCCGATTGTCGGGGCGCTGCAGGGACAGGTCATCAAGCTTGCCACGTCCTCAAAGGATTACTTAAATCCTATGGATATTTCAATATCCGGAGGCAAGGATCCTGAATCCATCCAAAATGACAGGGAGGCGCTGCAGGTCAAGTCGGATTTCATTCTTACCATGTGTGAGAACATCGCGGGAGGAGAGAGGGGACTTGGCAATGATGTCAAGGGTATCATCGACGAGTGTGTAGGGGAGATATACAAAGAATACCTGAAAAATCCGAAGCCTGAAAACATGCCGGTATTGGAAGATCTGTATAAAGCCCTGAATCAGTATGATCCCAAAACGATTTTTGAGGAGGAATTAAAGATTGAGGCAAAAAAACAGGCTGTAAAAATTGCATCGAGCCTTAACCTGTTCGTCCATGGCTCCCAGAACTACTTTAACCACCGGACAAACGTGGATTCCAATAACCGGCTGCTGTGCTTTGACATCCGTGACCTGTCCTCGCAGTTAAAATCCCTTGGTATGCTGATTGTCCAAGATGCGGTATGGAACCGAGTTTCCAAAAACAGAGGGGTTATTTCCACCAGATATTACTGTGACGAGTTCCATCTTCTTCTCAGGGACAAGCAGACGGCATCCTATATGGTGGAGATGTGGAAGCGTTTCCGTAAATGGGGCGGTATTCCGACAGGATTGACACAGAATGTAACAGACTTCTTGCGCTCGCCGGATGTGGAAGGTATCCTCGGCAACTCTGATTTTATTTATCTGCTGAACCAATCGGCGGATGATCAGGATATTCTTGCGGACAAGCTCCATCTGTCGGATGAGCAGCTTAAATTCGTGACGGATTCGGATCAGGGATGCGGATTGATTAAATTCAACAATATTATCCTGCCTTTCACTGACAGGTATCCGACAGATACCAAGACTTACCGTGTAATGACGACCAAGCCGAGCGAAATGGCATAAAGTGAGGTGGTTAGCGTGGGGCGCAAGGGCGCAAATGAGGGAAATACAGGGAGTGAAAGCACCCAAAAAAAGCCTAAATTTGAGACGGTCAATCTGGGAAAGGACGAGAAGGTATCTTCCGGCGTTTTTGACAAGGTAGAGGTATGGCGGGGCAATGTGTCCGGCGAGTTCCATGTATCGTCCGGCAAAACGCAGAAAATGGCAAAAAGCCATCAGAAAACCGTACATAAGGCGGAAAGAGCCAGAAACAAGACACAAAAAACCGTTTACCACCTTGAAAAAGTGTATGACAAATCAAAAGGGCGTTACACCTTTCAGACAGTTGCGCATAAAGTTGACAAGGATTTTATGTCCAAACGTAAAAGAAGGGTAAAAAACACTCTGAATACCGCTTCCAAAGGAAAAGCGGCGATTCAAAAGGGGTGGAATACCGCCAACCAGATCATGCGTGAGGAGATGGCAAAGGATGACGGATACCTGAAAGGCGAGGAAGCCGTTGTATCGGCGGCGAGAACCTTTAACACGGCAAAAAAGGGCGTTCAGGCGTTCAATGCGCATAACTTAAACAAGCGCAAGAAGAAAGCGCAGCGCCTGCAGAACAGGGCAGATTTTAAAGGCTTTCAGCTAGAAGGAAGAAAAGGTTTTGAAAAAGAGTTTGCCAACAAGGTAAAGGAAGGCAAAATAGCCGAGAATAAGGCGCACAGGGCGGTTCAGAAAGCGCTTATCAAGAAGAAATACCAGTCACAGGCAATTTTGAAATACGCACAGCATAAAAGCAGTGCCACGGCTTTCCTTACATCGTCTGCCGCCCGTAAAAAGATGCTGGAAGCTGCGGCAAGGACGGTGAAAAAATATCTCCTGATCGGCGGTGGGGTAGTCATTCTCATGGCGGCGCTTCTGGGCGGATGTATGGCGGTATTTTCCGGCATTTTCGGGGGAAGCGAGGCAATGTCCGTGGGAGTGTATCTTGCGGATCACGAAGAACTTGATCAGGTGGAGAATTATTTTAACAAGCTCGAAATGCTGCTTGTAGAAGCAATCTGTAATTTTGAACAGGATGCTTATGCGCAATATGCGCAGGATTGCGGAGCGGTAAACGGGACATGGACGGCAGATGATAAGGAATACCGCCTTGTGATTGAGTATGATCTGGATGCCATCCGCCATAATCCCACCACCCTCGTGAATTACCTGACGGTCATGTTTGACAATTTTAAAATTGATATGAAAGACCTTAATTCCGATCAGGTAGCGCAGGAGATCATCAATCCCCTGTTTTATAGCTGTTACGGTGTCGTGCCGCTTCCTGCCACGGACGGGGGATGGTTTGCGGATGATACGGTTAATGGATTTGATTATGCCGCCATCCGCAGCATTACGGAAAGTCATGTGTCGGGACCTTATACATATTACACGCCGACAGGGACATATGACGAGGATGGGCGTGAGATTATGGATGAACACGAGTATTACAAATACCATCTGAAGGTAGGCGGTTCTTCCCATGCGTTCCGCAGCTTGGACGATGTTGTCCAAGAAAGGATTGAGGGAATGGGTGATACCACACAGTCAAGGTATGGCATTATATCCGAGACAAACGGCGCACTTCAGCAAGCGAAAAATATATTAGGGGAAGGAATCAACATTCAGGAAAGGATTGTTGATTATTACGGGAACTACCTTACCAACACGAATTATTCTTATGACGGCTGGAGTCCCTTGTTGGTCAGACCGCCGGAAGGACAATCGAGACAGCAGGCTTCCCGTGATTACGTCTCAATCTGGTGCGACAGTAGCGGAAGCGCCATTTATGCAGGAATGGCGGGAACGGTAACCGACGTGAGCGGAGGAACGGTCACGATCAAGATTTCCTCCGGAAAATTCATTTTTGAGGGTCTGGATTCTGTCAGCGTGGCACGTAACCAGACTGTATCAGTTGACACAGTGATCGGATCCTGCAGCAGCAAGCTGTATGTGTATTATCAGGAAGGTATCTTCTCCACAAGCAGGAATCCGCTGTTTTATATAAAATAAAGTGAAAGGGGAAACTCATGCAAAAAAGAGAAAAAATCGAACAAAGCCTTGCTGAAATAGAGGGCAGGATTAACGCATTGACTGAAAAGTATGAGGGCAAAAGAAAAGCTCTGGATGATGCGTATGCCGCAGAGGTAAAAATCCAGAAGGAAAAGGAAAAGCTGTTGAAAGCCAAGCTTAAGGAGATGGAGACAGCAGAAAAAATGAAACTGGTTTCAAAGATCCCATTCGAGACGTTGCGGAAAATCGCAAAAGATCTGGAAAAGGACAAGGCAGCGCTTACCGAAAAGAGAACCTTAAGCCCTGCTGAACAAAATAATTACAAAGAGGAGAAGAAAGAAGATGAAGAAATTTCAGGAAATTAAGAGATTTATGTTTGCGCTGACACTGGCTTTTGCGCTGGCATTGGGGTTTGCTCCGCTTTCTGCATGGGCGACGGAGGCAGAACCGGCGACAGAGGGAACAGAGGGAGAAGAAACAGCGGAGGAAGAACCGCAAGAAGTGACACCGACAACGGCGGACTATGTTATCAATCTGCCGGTTGCGCCGAATGTGTATCTTACCATTTTCACGGAGTATGAATGGTACAATTCACAATACGCTATCGCCCATGTGGTAATATCGGATATTGCCAACACAGGGGAATTTGAAGTTCAGTCCGTCAGGGCGAGGATCGGCAGCAAGGGAAACTGGTTTGACATTACGCAGGATCAGCAGATGGTTTTATCGGAAAACGGGTCTGTTTATATCTCCATCACGGACACGAATGGGAATATTTACGAAAAAAGCGTGAATATTACCTGTTTTGACTATGAAAAACCGTATCTGAACGCTGCAATATCGGATGGGACATTGAAGGTGCAGCCTTACGACAGTCTTTCCGGCATCCATGCGGTTTATATCAACGGATATGAGTTTCCGGCGGATACATTCGTCAGGGGCAACCTGTCCGTCAGGCTTCAACAGTTCGATGCTTCATTCCCGTATTTCGCGGTACAGGCGCTTGATAATGCCGGCAATACATCGGACGTTTATACTTTCGTGAATCCGTATTATGTTGCGCCGGATGCGGAGACGGACGAAAATCCGGGTGCGTATCTTCCGATCAATGCAATGCCTTCCGCTCCTACGGAGGCAGTGGGCGAGGTTACGGAACATATGGAGACGGATGCCGCCGGCAATTCGATAGAGCCGGTATATACATCTGAAACAGGCAAGAGCTTTTACACCATCCAGACGGAAAACGGCAAGGTTTTCTATCTGGTCATCAACCGTGACGGCAATCAAGAAAATGTTTATTTCCTGACAGAAATATCAGAGAATGACCTTCTGAACGCCACAAATGACACATCCCAGACAATGCCGCAGAACTCGACGGCAACAGGCAATACATATGGGATGCTGCCGGATATTGTAACAGCGCCGGAAGTATCGGGCGCTGCCATTTCACAGGAACAGGCGGAAGCAATGAATCCGGAATCTGACGATTCATCGGCGGAACCGGCTGGTGATCAGGATGCAGAGCAGACAGCCTCCGAGGATGCCGTGTCAGATAACAGTGCCGGAAGCGGGGAATCAGGTGCAATGGGGAATATCCTGATCGGCGTGGGAGCGGTTATCTTCATTGTCGTTGCATATTTTGTCAAGGTAAAGAAACCGAAGGGCAAAAAGCAGACAGACGAGGCAATAGAGGACGAGGAAGATGATGAGATAGAGGAGGAAGATGACGAATGAAGTTAGTGATAGCGGAAAAACCGAGCGTTGCCCAGACAATCGCACATGTGATTGGGGCAAATAGCAGGAAAGACGGGTACATGGAAGGGAACGGGTATATTGTTTCTTGGTGTCTGGGGCATCTGGTAAGCTATGCGATGCCGGATGCATACGGGGAAGTCTATGCGGAGAAATGGACATATGAATCGCTTCCGCTCATTCCCCAAGAATGGATTACCTTGGTCAATACAGAGACGATGCAGCAGTACAATGTCCTGAATAAACTCATGCATGAGGATGACGTCACCTCTGTTATCTGTGCAACAGATGCCGGACGTGAGGGGGAGCTTATCTTCAGGCATGTATATAACCATTCCGGCTGCACAAAGCCGATTCAGAGGCTGTGGACGGATTCTCTGGAGGAAGCTGCGATCAGGAAAGGATTTGAAACGCTTAAATCGGGGCGTGACTATGAAAATCTATACGGGGCGGCTGTCGGGCGTGCCAAGGCAGACTGGCTCATAGGTATGAACTGCTCCAGATTGTTCACGGTTCTTTACAATGCGTATCCCCGTCTGAACGTCGGGCGGGTGCAGTCGCCCACGCTTGCCATGATTGTTGACCGAGAAAGGCAGATAAAAGCGTTTAAGAAAGAGCCGTTTTATACCGCAATGCTTGATTTGGACGGTTTTTGCGCTTCGTCGGAACGCTTTGCGAAAAAACCGGAGGCGGATGCGCTTGCTTCCTCCTGTGAAGGGCAGTCCGCAGTGGTAGCGGCTGTGGAATCAGAGAATAAAACCGCCAAGCCGCCGCTTTTATATGATCTGACTTCCCTGCAGAGGGATGCCAACCGGATTTTTGGTTTTACGGCGCAGGAGACGTTGAACCACACGCAAAGCTTATATGAGAAAAAAATGTGTACCTATCCCAGAACGGACAGTAAATATTTGTCAGATGACATGAAACAGACAGCCCTTGACGTCATTGCTGCCGTATATGATTCCACGGAATATCTCCAGAACCACAAGATGGAATCCATGAATATCGAGCGTGTCATGGATTCCTCCAAGGTGACGGATCACCATGCCATAATCCCTACCGTGGAGATCAGGAAAATAGATCCGGAAAAAATACACCAAGGAGAAATGAAAATCCTTGAACTGATCAAAAACCGACTGATCTGCGCCGTGGCGGAAAATCACCTTTATACCAGCACAAAAGCGGTCTTTACGTGCTGTGACAAAGAATTTACGGCGCATGGGAAGGTGGTTACTGCGCTTGGATGGAAGGCGTATGACAATCTTTTTAAAACGACGTTAAAGGCTGCGGAAGATAAGGACACAGAATCACAGGATCAGGATCTCCCTGCTCTCGAAAAGGGAATGACGTTACCGGTAAAAGATTCTTCTGTCAAGGAAGGCTCAACACAGCCGCCCAAACATTTCACGGAGGACAGTCTGCTTTCCGCAATGGAAAGAGCGGGGGCAGATGAAATCGTGGAAGAAGTGGAGAGGGCGGGACTTGGCACACCCGCAACAAGGGCGGAAACGATTGAAAGATTGATCAAAAACGGGTATGTGGAGCGGCAGAAAAAGAATCTGGTTTCCACCGGCAGAGGCGACAACCTGATCGACATTCTTCCGGATGCGCTAAAATCCCCTTCTTTAACGGCGGATTGGGAAAACAAGTTGTCCCTTGTGTCCAGAGGGGAGTTTGAGCTTGAAGATTTTCTCCTTGGGATTGAGGAAATGGTAAAATCGCTCGTGAAAACACATTCTGAAGCGGACGAAGAACACAAAAACGCTTTTTCTTCGTCGCAGGAGAAAGAGACTTTTGGTGACTGTCCGCATTGCGGGAAGCCGGTCTTGAATGGTAAATACGGCGCTTATTGCTCCGGCAAGTGCGGCATGATGTTCGGGTACGCCTTTGGCGTAAAGTTGTCCGCCTCACAGGTAAAAAGCCTTATCCAAGGCAAAAAAACACTCGTAAAGGGATGCAAGGGAAGCAACGGGAAAGCCTTTGATGCTTATTTAACGCCCAAAGGGGTCAAGCCATATCAGGGAAAAGACGGAAAAGAGAATTTTGTGTTCGATTTTGAACTTGAATTTATGCACAAGAAAGGGCAGAAATGAAATTGCCAAGGCGAAGGCACTGCTTTTTAAGACCAGACAGTTTGTTACTTTTGGACAATTTGTCCAGAAGTAACAAACAGATAAAAAATGGGAGGAGAACGCAGGTATGATATTTAATATGACCAAAGAACCGGTTTCCCAAGAAATGGCGGATGCCATTGACCGTCTTGGGCAGGGGGAGTATATCCCGTGCAAAGAATTAAAAAAGATCCCGGAAGTCAGTTGGGCGTATTTTAGTTTGAAAATGGAGGAAGAAAAAGCAAAGACTGATCCGGAAAGCGGGAAATCACAGCGTGATTCCGTTTACGCAGAAATGCAGCAGATCACTTCCGCCACGGTAGATGAAAACGGAAAAATTGTAGTTGACGAGAACGGGGAAACGGTATATAATGGAATTGTCAATAGGGAAGCACGTCTGGATATTGTCATAGGTCTGCCCGCATCGGGTAAATCGTCCTCATTAGTTGATCCTATTTCGTCAGAATTTCATAGCCGCTTGATTGATAATGACAAGGCAAAAGAAAAGTTTCCGGAATATAAAAATGGATTGGGAGCGACCGTTGTCCATAAAGAATCAAAATCAATATGCAATACGCTTTTTAATACCTGTATTGCGGCAAAAGAAAACATAGTCCTACCCAAAGTGGGCAGTGATTCCACAAAGCTGCTGAATGGATATATCTTAAAGGCAAAAGAGGAAGGGTATCGGGTGTATGTGCATTTCGCCGATCTGGACCGCAATAAGGCATTGGGAAGGATGTTAAGCAGATTCTGTAAAGACGGAAGGTTCCTGAAACCGGAGTTAGCCGATGAGTATGCGCCGGTAAAGAACGGAAAGATATATAATTTTATTCAGGATGCCTATGAAGCATTAAAGGCAAGCGGAACGATAGACGGGTTCACGAGATGGGATAATGATGTCGCTAAGGGAGAAAAGCCGATCCTGATTGAAAACATCGGCTGTGAAGGCAATTTTATTGATAATGCAGGAAAAAAGGAGGAACAGGGACATGGCGGATTTGATTCTGAATCAAGAGGAAATGGAGAAAGTGGACACGAGATTCTGGGTGACAGAGGAAGCGGAGAGGGAGTCGGAGGAAATGGGTTCCATAGCGGGGGCATACACAACGAAGCATTGGAAGCAGTACCGCAATCTTCCGGAGGAAACACGGAATCTGATATACTATTTTCTATGGGACAATTACCAGCTTCCGGGGTTAATGGAGATGAGCTTAGAGGAAGTGCTGGCGTTAGCCCAAAAGACAACGTAAAAAAGCCTTGTTGGTCACAGGCTCGGTTACAGAGTGACAAGATGGATAAGACCGCAAGGGAGAACGCTACAAAAGAGAATATGCCCAAAATACAAAAAAGCAATAGCCGTGATACCTGTTTATGATTCACGGCGGAAGCTCCGGCTGCAGCAGATCTTCCAGACCAATTTCAAAAAACGAAAATTCAATACAGTAATATCGCAATACAATAAATGGTATGCTATAATAAAGAGAATGGAGAATCAGAACCATTCTCTTTTTATAATTGGACGTGAACTTTTGGACAAATTGTCCAAAAGTAAAAAAGGAAAACAGCATGGAAAAAACTATAAGCCAAGGAAAATATATCTTTCTCATAATAGTGGCGTTATTCTTTGTCATAACAGGCTTTGCCCTGAAACATCAGAATAATATGCCGCAGGAAAGTGAATCCGTTCAGATGGATGTGGAATCAGATAACAAAGCGGACAGTCAGCAGTCAACAGGTCAGCTTACTACAATAGATGGAGTATTAGTCTCGCAGCTTGGATATGGCACGCAGACACCAGAAATGCAGTATGATTATTCCCAAGTCCCAACAAGGGTTGACGGGGTGAATATGCGGGACAATCAGGAATGGCTTGCTTACTATGCGCAATGCAGAAATGCGGATGCCTATGTATGCGAATATAATATAAGCCGTGACCGCTCCATAAATACCGTTGTCATATCAGGAAAGACCTATCATATACCGTTTTCAACGGCAGATCTTCCAGAGACAGGAGCAGTCAGCGAAATCAGCCATTTTATCGTTAATTCCTCCGAAAGATTTTATGGGACGGCTTTCGGCAAGGTTATAGACGGCATACTGTATGCCGGAAACGTGGTCTATATCCAGACATATCCTGAAACAGAGATTATCAATGCCGTTTCCATTGATGCACAGGGAATGGCGTATGGGGAAGATTCGATTACGGCTGAAATTGCCGGAATCCACATAGGAATGAAAGAGAATGAGGTGGTTTCCAAATACGGGGAGGGTACGCCAAGCTCGAATTTTGCATCCAGACGGCTTCAGGAACAGCAGGGAATAGAAGCGGTGGCATTTCAAAGCACAATCTATAAAAATGCCAGCGGCATTTTGGTTGTCACATATGATGATAACCGACGTGTTGTTTCCGTTTCACTTTATACAGACGTGCTTCATCGTGATTTAGCAGAGGAAAAGCTGATAGAGGTACAGGAATAAACGAAAAAACATAAAAATATATTGAAATAACAAAATAATGTAGTATAATAAAAGAGTAAGCAAAACCTGCTTACTCTTTTGTTCATCTTAATCTTAGAATGGAGGGGATTAAGTGGAAATCTTGTCAAATGGTCTGAAAAGGTATTCCCAGAAGGAAATTATTGACATGCTGGAATCCGAAGAACCGTTAATTTTCAATTCAACGGATTTTTTTCGCATGGATTTATCCGGCATGAATTTTTCCGGCGCTTCAATGGTTCACTGTTCATTTGAACAGGCGGTCTGCGTGGATACTGATTTTTCAAAGGCAAACCTGACCGGTTCAAGCTTTTCGAGCTGCTTTATGGAAAAAGCCAATTTTTCCGGCTCTGTATTGGTTGAAGTGAGTTTTTTCAATGCCAATCTCCGAAACGCAGTTTTTTCAGACAGTATTTCATACGATGCTGCTTTCACCTCCGCAGAGAAGATACAGACGAATCTTTCCCACTGTGAATTTAAAAATGCTTTGCTGAATGGAGCAGATTTTTCCGGCGCATCCTGTCGGGATACGGATTTTTCCGGTGCGGATCTGAGGAATGTATCTTTTAAAAACTGTGACGTTTCGTTCTCCAACTTCTGGGGGGCGAAATGTGAAAAGACAGACTTTGATAATTGTAATACGCATGGATGCAGGAATATCCGGCAGTATGATTTATTAAAGCTGCAGCTTGACCTGATTAAGAAGCAAAAAGAGGAGAGCAGCCATAATTCTGTAAATCGCCAGAAAAAAGATAAGGAAATTGGCGGTTGATCAAAAAAAGAAGGGAGAAAAGAGATGGGTTATTCAATTAGTGCAGGTATCAACAAGGGAGAAAATGAAAAACTGAAAGGGATTGCATCGGTGGTGATCGACAAGGCATTCAAGATCAGCAATATTGCAATCTTTGAAGGGAAAAAGGGACTGTTTGTCGCAATGCCACGGTTTAAGGGAAAGGATAAGGAGGGAAATGAGGCATATAAGGACGTGTGCCATCCTATTACGGCAGAGTTCCGCAAGGCGCTGTATGATGATATACTGATGACTTTTAATGAGGCGATGAAAAGTGATAAGCACTTCGCAAAATATGAATCATTGGATATTCAGGATGCGCCCAAATTAGGCGTAACGGTACATCCTTTCAACAAAGAAAATTCAACATTAAAAGGTATGGCATCCATTGTTCTTAATGACAATTTCATTGTTGAGAATATCCCTGTCAGGGAGGGGAAAAATGGATTGTTTGTCGCAATGCCGTCATACAAGAGTGTACGGACGGATGATTACAAAGATGTTGTATATCCGGTTACGAAGGAGTTCAGGGAAGAATTGAGCAATGCTGTTTTAGCTCAATTTGAGAAATCAAAAGAAATGGACGTCAATCTGGTAGATAATCCATTTGAGGCGGGAACTTTTGACAACCGATCGATCAAGGAGGCGGAAGAAGCTCTGACACAAAATGAAGATAAAAATAAACAGGCTCAAGAGAACCTGCTGGCTTCCACGGAGGAATTGAAAGAAGGCAATCTCAATATGATTGACGGTATTCCCAACAATGGTTTCGGGGAAAAGAAGCAGACCGAGGATTTGGCACAGGACAAGCCGCTTTTATCCGCATCCGCCCTGAAAGAAGCGAAAGCGGAGAAGGATGAAAGAGATGCGGCAGCGCCGAAGAATGAGCAGCAGAGACAGAAATCTCAGGAACATGAAATGGCATAAGTAAGTTTGAAAGCATATCTGTAAAGAAAGGATGTCCTGAATGGGCGAGAGTGAATAAAAATGACGAAGATGGAGGAAATCAACAACATGAAAAACAGCATGATGGAGGCTGGTGTTTACTCCATTGAGGATATCGAGAAAATCTGCCGCCTCGAATCCGAATATGCGCAGGAATGCGAGAAAATCGCAGACCAATGTGCGGCAGAGGGCTATCCCCCCTACGGCTCAAATTATGAGCTACGTTGCGAGAATGCTCGCCGCTATTATAACGAACAAATCGCCCTGATTGATTCTTCATACGATTTATATGAGGACGAGGAGGCTTCGTTGGTCATATCTGCATCTGATCTGAAAGAAGCGAGAGCGGAGAAGGATATACGGGATGCGGCAGCGCCGAAGAATGAGCAGCAGAAACAGAAATCCCAAGAACATGAAATAGGATAAGTAAAGGAGAAACGTAATGGAAAAATTTGAAAGAAATTTTATCGTTTGCTATGATACGGGGATTGATTATAATTACGAGTTTGATCCCGAAGATCCGGATCGTGACAATCCCAAGGAGAAAGATTTTGTACCTTTAACAGCAGAAACAATGGAAGAAGCATTGGAGAAATCAGCAGATGTAATCCTGAAGGAAACAGGGCAAAACTATCCGATTGACTTCGTGGGTACAATGAAATATTCCGTCAATCACCATATCACCATGTATGATAAAAACGATGAGGAATACATAAATTTTTTCCCTGATGACTTGGAAGATATTGTTAAGTACATAAATGAAAATAGTGTTGATGCAGATCTTCCGGCAATATTTGAGGCATTGGCTAAAGACGAGTTGGCTGACGTCCGTGAGGCTGTTGCAGAAAATTCTCATACATCGGCGGAAATGTTGGAGACATTGGCAAAAGACGAGGATGCGGAAGTTCGCTGGGCAGTTGCAAATAATCGCAATACACCGGTGGCAACATTAGAGACATTGGCAAAAGATGAGAATCCTTATGTCCGCAGAAATGTAGTGGTAGGGCGTGATTTATCAGAGTTATCAGCAGCAATTGTGGATGCCTTGGCAAAGGACAAGGATCCGGTTCTCCATGAGGCATTGTTAAATTGCAGTTCGGATGTCCGCTGTGAAGTGGCGAAAAATGAAAATACGCCTGTGGCAACATTGAAGGCATTGGCTAAAGACTATAATGCTTATGTCCGCTGTGCAGTGGCGGAAAATGAAAATACGCCTGTGGCAACATTGAAAATGTTGGCAAAAGAAAATTATTTAGACGAACTTTCTGAGGTTGTTCGTGAGTTGGCACAGGAAAATTTAGATTTTCATTATTTTAAGCAATCAGGGCAATTGGAACCAGAGAAATTGGTTATATCCGCATCCGATCTGAAAGAAGCAAAGGCAGAAAAGGATGTAAGAGATGCGGCAGCACCGAAGAATGAGCAACAGCGGCAGAAGTCTCAGGATCATGAAATGGGATAAAGGGAGGGAATGATTTATGGAAATATTAGTGGATGGAAAAGTACAGGAATTGACGGCAGTTGGAAATACTGATCAGACAGAAGATTTGCTCGGAAATTATGATGCATTGCATTATGACAGTGAATCAGGGATGTACACTATGTCTCAAGAGGATTTTGAGTGGTGGCAGCCGATGGTTGAAAAATTAAATAAAATCCATGAGTTAGAGAATGCTTTGACACCGGAGGACAAAGAAAAATATTATCAAACAGATGAGCTGTTTGATCCTGATCTTGAACGTGATACAGATCTGAAAATAGGATGGCTGCAGGAACACTTCGCTGAAATAAAGTATGAATTACTGGAGTACCATCAGGAAGTCGCATACCGTGACAGGAAGGAGATAAAAGAAGGCTGTACGTTGAATCCTGATAAAGACCAAAATCCGCAAACACTTAAGTCATTTGACAGCAAAGAAGATGCTTTAAATGCTTTAAATGATTATAAATCAGAAGTCAATAAAATGAACGGCTATTTCCTTGTAACAGAATTTTTTGTTGAGGAAGTCAGGCTTGACGGGGATAAGGACGAGCTTGGGAGAGATATTTTGGCGACTTCTGAAATGCCTATAACGGAGATTGTAAAAGCTAATCCGGAGATAGCTGAAAGTGAACGCATATCCGCCTCCGATCTTAAAATATTATCGGAAGAATGCAATTTTGATTTTAATACTTGTTTCCGTGTGGCAGATAATCCTAATACGCCTGTGGATGCATTGGAAGCATTGGCAAAAAACAAGAATTTTCAAGTCCGCATAGCAGTTGCTGAAAATCGCAATACATCGGCGGCAACATTGGAAACACTGGCTAAAGACGAGGCTGTAGAGGTTCGCATGGCAGTAGCAGATAATAAAAACACGCTGGCAGCTACTTTGGAAGCGTTGGCTAAAGATGGAAATCCAGATGTTCGCCGATCAGTAGCGGACAATAAAAACACGCCAGCAGCTACTTTGGAGGCATTGGCTAAAGACGAGGATCCAGATGTTCGCATGGAAGTAGCGTGGAATCTACACACACCGGCAGCTGCTTTGGAGGCATTGGCTAAAGACGAGGCTGTGGAGGTTCGCATGGCAGTAGAGGATAATAAAAATATGCTGACAGCGGAAGCGTTGTTTAAAGGCGAGAAAACCATATCTGCATCCGATTTGAAAGAAGCAAAAGCGGAAAAAGATGCGAGGGAAGTAAATGAGCCAAAACAAGAACACCAGAAACAAAAAGCTCAGGATCAGGAAATCGTATAAAGGAGGGGATGATTATTGATGGAACATATAGAAAAAAATAACAATATGCCGGCGGTATTTCTGAAATCATATCAGCAAATGATTATAAAGCGGCGCAGGAACGCTGAGCGGATTACCACAAACTCGGACATGTCGCAATCTACTTTGGAAAGACTTGCTAAAGACGAGAATGTTGAAGTCCGTTATACCGTAGCAAGGCATGAAAATACACCGACAGCTACATTGGATGCGCTCGCTAAAGATGAAAATTGGAATGTCCGCTGGGCAGTTGCAAAGAATCCCAATACATCGGCAGCCACATTGAAAATGTTGGCTAAAGACGAAAATAGGGATGTCTGTTATGCAGTTGCAAAAAAATGTGAAGGAGGAACGCTATGACATCAAAAAAAGATTCAAGAAAAATAAAATTAGCGGAAAATGAAAATACCTCTGCGAATGTACTGGAAAAACTTTCAAATGATGAAAACAAGAGTGTTCGCCTTGCAGTTGCGATGAATCCCAATACACCGACAGCTACATTGGATGCGCTCGCTAGAGACGATGATAGGGATGATATTCGCCTTGCAGTTGCAGGGAATCCCAATACATCGGAAGTAACATTGGAAGCATTGGCTAAAGACGAATATGAGGCTGTCCGCCTAGCAGTAGCGGAAAATCCGAGTACACCCGCAGATGTATTGGATGAATTAGTTAAGAGTAAATGCTTATCAAAGTTAGAAAGGGAAGGTTATTACATTATTCTTGATAATATATCTATTCCGATGCCAGTCGAGTTAAATTCATCTCATTTTCCGTTGGATATTGGGAAAGTATTTGAAGATGGGGAAGATGTAGAACATATTTTTTCACTTCGGCATTTTTCTGATTGGAATGAGCTGATGGAATTTGCGAATAAAGGATTGGAGATCGATGGTCATAGCTGCGAAGAAGTTTACCAGTGGAAGACAGACATGGCAAGCTTTGTGATCGGACAAGACGTGGAGGATAATGACTTCTTTTATGTTGAGGTTTTTGATGCGACAGAAGGCTTAGAGGGAACATACACCTATGAATTTGATAAACTACCTTCAATACAAGAGGTAGAAGAAACACATATAGATAGGCTGTCTGCGATTGCAATAGATCGCTATGAGGAAGAATATGGCGCAGACGGCAGGCGTGTTTTCCCGAATTGGAATGCACCAGAAAAGTTAGCTTTTCGGATTGCAGACCGCTATATCAGCATACAGGAAACAGAGAGAGGCTATGACTATTCTATTATGGGTGCGGATTATAAGAAGATGAACGGCGGCATCTATGACAATCTTGATGTAAGTATCAGGGAAGCTCTTAACAACATATTGGAGGATTTAAAAGAAGATCCTTTTGATAATGGCGCAAGGGGAAACATCAGTGACAATGATGAACTGATACCGATTGATTATAATGAATTAATGAAAAAAGTGGATTTGGAAGGAGTGCATGGGGAGAAAGAGCCGATAAGCATTTTTAATATCCGTGTGGAGAATGAGAACCGTTTTTTTAAGAATACCAGCGGACTTGATGCAGAGGGGCTGTGTAAAGCCTATGCGGAATGTAACATGCCTTTTGTAGAAATGGGAAAATATGGGGAATGGATAGGAGCGGCAGACTATGCCTATATCCAGCAAGGGGACAGTCTGGACTTTTCTATAGAGTTCAATGAAGATACTAACCGGATCACCATATTTGATGGGGAAAACTTTGAGAATAAAGGGTTGCGGGCAACCTTATTCCCCGAACTGGCTAAACCGGAAGATACAATTAGAACGGATGATTTTGATGCGCTTCATACTATAATCCAATCGGCGGTAGCAAAATTTCAAGATAAATATCCTCAAGAAGAATATGAATATCCTCCATTGATAGAGAAATTGGTATCGGATTTTGAAAACCGTGCTAAGCAGATGATTACAGATTGTCTTACTGAGTCTGGAGATACAGATTTGGAAAATATGTTAATTGACATACATGATCTGACTGCATTGGATGCAGTGAGGGATATTAAACACGGGGAATATTTTCCAATTAAATTATTGGGTGGCGACCCTCATATTCAGGAGGAGGCTTCGGCGCAATCAAAATTGGTTATATCGGCATCTGATCTGAAAGAAGCAAAAGCGGAGAAGGATATCCGGGATGCGGCAGCGCCGAAGCAGGAACAGCAGAGGAAATCTCAGGATCATGAAATGGCATAAAGGGAGGTGTGATCGAACATGAAAAGATATTACGCAGAAGATGCTGTTGGACAGGCTTGCGTGCTATTTGTTGATGATGACAGAAAGGCTGTTTTTATCAATGAAACTGCATTTGACGAAGAACTGACACTGGAAGTCGCAATAGCAGCGGACTACAGTAATTTTGATGGATGTAAGACAGCGGAGGAAGCGGCAGCGAACTACTACACGGGAGAAAACCTCATTGATTTTAATGAGGAAGACTGGATAGTGTTGGTGGAGTTTGATGAGAATAAAAGATTGGTCATAGAAAATAGCTGGTTTGACATTACTTCCCTTGAGGCAGTTGCAGAAAATCCGAGTACACCTGCAGCAGTATTGGAAGCGTTGGCTAATGATGATGATAAGGATGTCCGCATGGGAGTAGCAATGAATCCGAATACACCAACAGCTACATTGGAAATGCTGTCTAAAGATGAGAGTTGGGAAGTTCGCATGGGAGCAGCAGGAAATCCGAATACACCGGCAACAGCATTGGAAGCGTTGGCTAAAGACGGGTATGAGGATGTACGCTGGAAAGTAGCAGAAAACCAGAATACACCGACAACAGCATTGGAAACACTGGCAAAAGACCAGTATCCGGACGTCCGCATGGCTGTTGCATTTAATGAAAATACATCAACAGCCACATTGGAAATGCTGTCTAAAGATAAGAGTTGGGAAGTCCGTATGGAAGTAGCAAGAAATCCGAATACATCAGTAGCAACATTGAAGTTGTTGGCACAAGACGAGGATTCAGATGTACGTATGGAAGTAGCTAACAATAAAAGTATGTCAGCGGCAACTTTAGATAAGCAATCAGTGAAATTGGTTATGTCCGCATCCGATTTGAAAGAGGCAAAAGCGGAGAAGGATGTAAGAGATACAGTGGCACAGAAGGGAGAACAGCATAAAAAGACAGAGCAGGAGCTATAAAGGGCGGTGATCGGAAAATATGGAGCATATAACAGAGATAATCAAAGACAAATTGCAGGAAATGAGAATGCGTCGGCAAGTAAAAGAGCAGGTAAAAAGTATGCTTAAGAGGTATAAAAAACAACACGGCGGAAGGAGGAAAAAATTATGAGTGACGATTATGGATTTTTTGTATTAGTTGGGAAGGATATAATTCCTCTCGAATGGAACGATGAAGCGGCTCAAAGTAATCCGAATACTTTGATTGCTTATTCGGAGAGCATGGATAACAAAGAGGGAATGTGATATGAAATATCAGCGTTTACAGGATTTAAGAATTGAACATGCCATGCGCCAACAGGATGTTGCTGACATCTTAGGGTGTCAGCGAAACGTATATAGGCGGTATGAGTGCGGAGAGCGTGAAATACCAGTGCGGGTGATTCAAGACCTTGCGCAATATTACCATGTCAGTGTGGATTATCTGTTAGGCTTGACAAATGAAGAAAAGCCTTATCCGCCTAGCGAAGGAAATACCATCGGAAAGGGGATTATAAAATATGGATAAACGATATTATGAAGAAAAAGAGTATGCGCAGGGGAGATATGCTAACAATGTCAATATACACAACATGGAAACGTGTGACACGCTGACGGAAAACCAGCATTTAGCGATTCATTCCCTTAGAGCTACCCGTCACGTAATGCATGTGGACGGAGCGAAGGCGCTATGGGAAGGTGAGGACTGGGTTGTCAGGGAAGTTGGTGGTTATGGTTTCAGTGGTAATTATTACGAGGGCGAAATTAACACTATATTGCGGGAAGCCGGACTTCCCACAATCGAGTTTTTGACAATTGATTTTGAGGTTGATGATATTGCAACTAGTGAATTACTTAGCGAGTATCCCGAATACTGGTGTGAGGAAGGAGAAAGCCGTGATGATGCCTTTTATCGCTATAATGCTGTGATAAATGAAATCATCGAAGAAAATGACATCCGCATCAGGGATTATCTTGTGGCAATCGACATGGAACACGGGACAACATACGCTCCTGTATGTCAAGGGGAAGATATACACCGTGTCAATGCACTTAATTTGAAGGAAGCAACCGATATGGCAACACCTGCAGCAACCTTGGAAGCGTTGGCTGAAAATAAGAATATAAAAGTCCGGAGGGCAGTTGCAGATAATCCCAATACACCATCGGAAATATTGAAGACATTGGCTAAAGACGAGGATGCGGAGGTCCGCTGCTCCGCATTTATAAATGCAAATACTGTCCCTTCACGAGCAATGAAATTGGTTATACCCGCATCCGATCAGAAATTTGTTATATCCGCATCTGATCAGAAATTTGTTATATCCGCATCTGATCTGAAAGAAGCAAAGGACGAAAAGGATATACGGGATGCGAAAGCACCGGAACAGGAGCAGAAAAGACAAAAGAACCATGAACAAGGTTTGGAATGAAAAATATGGAGGATAAAATATGACTATAAAAGAATTTGCAGAGCAGATTCAAAAGGATCTGCAGGAGGCAATATCTGTTGCGGCAGAGTTTTCAGTGAAGGAAGTCGAGAAAAACAATATATCCCTGACGGGGATTGCGATCAGACCGGAAGATTCTGAACAGGGCGTATTGATTTACCTTAATGATTATTTTGAGGATTATGAAAATGGTCGAAACAGGGAAGAAATAGTTGACATGCTTATTGACAACGCAAAGGATGCCTTTGAGGAATTGGCGGAGGCATCACCGGCAAGTCTCTTGGAGGATCTTCATTCATGGGAAGCCTGCAAAGACAAGATTACCGCCATAGTTGTAGGGACAGAGGATAACAGAGTACATAGCACGAGGTTGTCCACACCGGCAGCGGAGGATCTTGCGTTTATTTATTACATGGAATTAAACGAAAACCTGAAAATGCCGATAACAGAGAGCATTTTATCGCTGTGGGAAGACGTGGACATAGATACACTGCATCAGGCGGCGATGGAAAATACGGCAAGGCTGCATCCCCCGTTCATTCAATCTTTATCGGATAAAATACAGGGGATAATGCCGGAGATAGAATTTGAGTGTTCGATGCAGATGATTGTTGTATCCAACACGGATGAACATCTTGGCGCTGTTTCGCTTTTTAATGCGGACGTACAGGATGAATTGATGGATATGTGCGACGGGGATTTTTATGTACTGCCATCATCCATGCACGAGGTCCTTGTTATTCCGGGAAGGGAAATAACAGACCCGCATTTTCTCAGCGAAATGGTAAAGGAAGTAAACGAGACAGAGGTTAATCCGGAGGACAGACTGGCAGGACATGCGTATGGGTTCGATTCAGACACGGGGGAGCTTGTCCATGCAGACCAGTTTTTTGAGAGTAAAAAGAGAGTAATTACCTTTGATTCCCTGCGCCGTGACGAAAGTGAGAAAAGGGAGCGGGAAAAAGGCAAGGATCCTGTCCAGCAGGGTCAGGATTTATCAAATAATAACGAAAAAAACAGATTATAGGAGGGATATGGTATGCGTAGTTTAACTCAGAAAATAGTGGATGAAATGTGTGCAAAGCATGAAATGCTTTTAAAGGGACAGACAGGCGGCGAATTTGCCGATTTTTCTGACTGCGATGTGTCGCACTTAAACTTTGTCGGGAAAAATTTGACAGGCGCCAATTTTGAAGGTGCGAAAATGGATTCCTGCAATCTGGATCGGGCGGAGGTCAGCGGGTGTAATTTTTCCTTTGCAAGCATGAATGAGGTGTATATGCATGAGACACATGCGATCGAGTGTGTTTTTACTAATGCTATGATGCATGAAGCTAAACTGGATAATGTGGTCTGCTTCAATTCGGATTTTACCAAGGCAGATCTGGCGGCATCTTCCATGTTTGCGACGAATTTAATGGATTGCAACATGGAGAAGGCTGTGTTAGACAACTCACACCTGACGGCTTTAAACGCAGACAGGGCGAATTTCAAAGGGGCATCACTTAAAAGCTGTGATATAACCGGACAGGCTTCCCTTTCCTTTGCTAACCTTGATTCTGCGAATTTGGCAGGCTCTAACTTACAGAAGGCTAATCTCAGCGGAGCTAATCTTGTGAATTGCAATATCAGGCACACGGAATTATTGATGTCCAATATGTCTTTTGCGGATGTTAAAGGCACGAATCTGGCGGAGGCATTCCATGCCGACACGGTTAATATGAACGGTATTCGCAATTTTGACATGGATGCGTTTAAAATGGCGCTGGGAGAACCACAGGAACCTGTCACACCGGTGCAGGCGCTCCAGATGCCGGCATACAACACCTATATGCAGCATGAAACGGCAAACCAAATTGACAGGGGACAGTTTTTTAATCCCATGGCGCAGGAAACATATTTCGCCGGCAGGGATAATCCGCTGCTTGCGGCAAACAGTTTTATGCTTGGGAGTGGTGAGGCGCAGAAAGCAAATACGGTTTCGGTTAATAACAGCCTGAATGACCAAACCATTAAGGATTCGGCATTAGGAAAAGGCGCTGCCCAAGCCGTTCCTGATACCAACCTGTATGAAAAGTATGATAATTCCGTGAGCAACAATCCAATCCTTGGGAAAAAAGAGGAAGAACAGGGAAGACATCTCATATCCGCCTCTGATTTGAGAAATGCCAAGGCAGAAAAGGATGTGCGGGATGCCGCAACAAAACAGGAACCGCAGGGCAGGAGCAGTAAAACGCCGGATGGCAGGGAATAAAAAACGCTAGGAGGAATGAGTAAGAATGGCAGTAAGTTATAGCAAGGCTAGGGATTTAATGGAAACACAGCGATTCCTGATTGCAAGCTCGGCAGACCAGTGGGCAGAGTTTTTAAGGGTATCCTGTAAATTTGAATCATACAGTTTTGAGAACCAGATCATGCTTCAGGCACAGCGCATCAATCCTACAGCGGTAGCCAGTTATGAACATTGGAACAATGTGCAGGAATGTAGCGTTATCAGGGGCAGAAAAGGCATTGCGCTGTTTAATGAATATGGTTCCGGACTTCGGTATGTCTTCGATGCCGCAGACGTGCGGGAAATCCATGATAAAAACAGGAATGGTCATAAACCTGTGTTATGGACGATGGAGGAAAGGCACAAAGATACAGTCCTTGACGGATTACAGAAAAGGTATGGAGACGTCATATCCGGAAGCGGATTTGAGGAGCAGGTTAAGGCGTACATAAATGCGGCGGTAGGCGATTTTATATTGTCTGAACCGGAATACCTGCAGGCGGATCGGGAAATCCAAGATCTTATTTTTTCAAGCGTGGAATTTGCGGTTTTGAATCGAATGGGACTTTCCCCCTCTGCAGGGGATTATCCTGATTTTAACAATATTTCCAAGTATATCATGGATGAAGAAGCGCTCCATGCAATAGGCAATGCCACGCAGAAAGTCTCCGGAAGTATGCTGCGGGAAATAGGCAGGGATATTAACCGGTATGATATGGAGAGGATAAGCGAGCTTGGGATTGAGGGCATTTATACGGCGAGAAAGGCACCAGCCGATCAATTATCTGCGCTATTGGAAAATCCGGATGCTATTGGGCTTGCAAATGCGCCAGAGAAGGTTCATAATGCTGTTGTAGCCGATAATACAAACAGAGCCATGGAGGGAGAAAATAATGGAGGAACTGACGTACACGAAAGTGGGAGATTATCTGTACCCGAACATGATGGTGGAAGCGCAGCCGGAGGAGAGGCTGACGAAGTACGGGAAAATGAGGGCAGAGTTTATGAAGGAACACCGGCAGGTGGCATTTTCCCTCATGAGGTCGAAGGGGACACTGGTAGCTCACTGTCTGGAGATTCAGGAACAGGCGGAGAAGATGCTGGACACGTTAATGATGCAGATGGCGGAAGCAGAGAAGATAACGGAAGAATTGAAAGCGCAAGATCCTCTGGCTTGGACAGCAGCCATGAACCGGATAACGGATCAGGCGGAGGAGCAAGTGCTTCAGAACGTGGTTTACAGTTAGAATATACGGGTGAGCAGCCTGTATATGAGCAGTTGAGCCTATTTGCTCCGGACGAAATGGAGCAGATAGGCTCAATTATGGCTAAAGGCAGCCATAGCTATGAGCCTGTGCCGGCAGGATATGTATTATCCCGACTTCACTTGGAGGATATTCTCCGTTCAGGAAGTGGTCAGGATAATAGCAGACATCGTATCTGGAATCAATTTTCACTTGGGAAATCCCCAGAGGAAATCATTGACTTTTTGAAAACAGAATACAGGCAGTGCGGGAAAGGCTTCACTATTGAGGGGAATAATATTTCCATGTATGCGGAGAAAGACGGCATACGGTTTGGCTTTGGCGAAAGCGCTTTCGATCAGCCGATAAATATTCGCATAGAAGCAGGCAGGGAGGGCATGGTAAACGGACTCCTGCCATGGGAGAATGTGGAGAATATTTTAAGGGGTATGGTCAGAGTAGGAGATTACCTTTCTGCCGGCGAAGCATTTCTGACACCGGAAATTGAAAGAAACAGGGTGGCTAGGATAATCTCGTTCATTACCAGTGTTTATGTAGTGGATGATGGTACGGGGCAGGATCACGATATGGCATCTGTTTCTGTTTTGCCGGAGAAGCTGTATGGTTCAGAAGAAGAAAAGGCAATCCGTGACCTTTTATCCACTAAATCAGGAATGGAGACTGTCCACGCAAAGCTTATTGACCTTATCGCCCAAAAAGACCGCAAAGAAATCATTCAGCGATTCAGGAACATATATTCCTTAGAGTTAGCAGCGGCGGAAGTTGAGGATATGATGCGTGAACATATTGAATTTCCAACACAAAAAGAAGTTAAAGTGTTGGTGGAGGATTTTATCACGCAGGATGAAATAGACGGTTGCCTTGGCAGGGGAAGCGGCGTTGAGCATGGTTCATTCCGTATCTATGACTATTTCATGGAGGGACATGACAGCAAGGATACAGCCAATTTCCTGAAAAATGAATATGGCAACGGCGGAAGATCTCACGCAATCGCGGGAGCCGAGCATAGTTGGGAGAATCACGATGCAAAGGGAATCAAGCTGGATAAGGGGAATATTATGTCCCCTTATACAACAATTCTCCTGTCATGGACGGCAGTGGAAAAAAGAATCCGGAAACTAATTGAAGAAGATAAGTATTTATCTCCAGAAGGAAAGATAGCCTATGCCAAATATAAGGAGGAACAGGCGCAGAAAGAGCTGAAAGAGGCACAGGAAAATCTGGAGCAGGAGGATAATGAGCCGGATGTTACAGGCTCCGAAGGGGAATTAAGTTGGCATATCGTTCATGACATGGACGATGACAACGGACAGCCGGCAGAATGGGCGGCAAAAATGCCTAATGGGGAGTTCCTCTTGATTGACAGGGAAACGGATGGCTATGTCTTATATAATACCCACCATGCGAGTCCGCTTTCAATTTCGGAAACGCTGGACAGGGCAGAGAAGAGCGGTGAGGAATACGCTGAAGGAGTTATAGCTGCCGAGAAGCGTTTTGCGGCAGCTATTCCCGACCTGCCCGTTGGGGAAAAAATTCAGGAAACGGAAGTTCCCAAAGCCGGCAATTTCCATATTACGGATGATGCCCTCGGCACCGGCGGAGCCAAAGAAAAATTTGAGAGAAATATCCACGCCATAGAAACATTGAAACAGATCGAAGCGGAAAACAGGGATGCTACATATGAGGAACAGGTAATTTTATCACAATATGTCGGTTGGGGTGGTCTTTCGGATGCCTTTGATGCGAATAAAGCAAATTGGAGCAATGAATACGCTACATTACAGAGCATCCTCACGCCAGAGGAATACGCTGCGGCGAGGAGAAGCACGTTGGATGCTTTTTATACCAGTCCTGTCATTATCAGGGAAATATACCAGAAGATGGCTGATATGGGATTTGAGGGCGGCAATGTTTTGGAGCCGAGCTGTGCCGTCGGAAATTTTTTGGGCATGATGCCGGAAAAAATGCAGCAGGCTTCTAAACTGTTCGGTGTGGAGCTGGATTCTATTTCAGGTCGGATTGCCCAAAAATTATATCCGGATGCAGAAATTTCAATATCAGGATATGAAAATGCCTCTTTATCCGATGATTTTTTTGATATTGCGGTTGGGAACGTGCCTTTTGGGGAGGTAAGACCTTTTGACAAAACGTATGCAAAGGAAAATTTCCTGATTCATGATTATTTCTTTGCGAAAACTCTGGATAAAGTCCGCTCCGGCGGTGTCATTGCCTTTATCACGAGTAAGGGGACTATGGATAAACAGTCAGACGAAGTCCGGCGATATATTGCGGAGCGGGCGGACTTTCTGGGCGCTGTCCGTCTTCCGGATACCGCCTTTAAAGCAAATGCCGGTACGGAAGTGACAAGCGATATTATTTTCCTTCAGAAAAGGGATGAGGTTATCCAACTGGACAATGATAATCTTCCGCCTTGGTGCAGTCTGTCCGCAGATGAAAACGGCATAAGCATGAACCGATATTTTGCGGAGCATCCGGAGCAGATCTGCGGCAGTATGCAAATGGTCAGCGGACCATTTGGTCCGGTGTCCACCTGTAAGGAGGATCCGGACAGACCGCTTTCAGACCAGTTGAAAATGGCAATGAGCAATATTCATGGGGTCATTGACAAATCATTTGTCCAGATGCAAACGGAAAACAGCCATGAAACGCACACGATTCCGGCAGATGACCAAGTGCGTAATTATTCCTATGCCGTGGTGGACGGCAAAGTATATTACAAACACAATGCCACCATGGAGGAGATACAAGAAAAGCCGGACACCCTGAATCGGATTAAGGACATGTGTGCCATCAGGGATGCAGTGCAGGACGTCCTCAATGTCCAGATTAGGGATTCATACAATGAGACGGCTTTTAAAGAAAAACAGGCTCACCTTAATGCGGTGTATGATGCGTTTGAAAAAAAGTATGGCAGGATTGGCTCAAAAACCAATAAAAGAGCTTTTGAAGATGATGCCGCCTACTGTCTTTTAAGATCATTGGAAAAATATGATGATGACGGTAATTTCAAGGAAAAGACGGCTATTTTTACAAAGCGGACAGTAAAACCTATTATCCAGATCGAGAGCTGTGAAAACAGTCTGGATGCGTTGTTTGCTTCCCTGTCTGAAAAGGCTACGATAAATTTGGGTTATATGTCCTCTTTGTGCGGCAGAACCAAGGAAGAAATGCTGTCTGACCTGACAGGGATTATATTCCAAAATCCGAGGACGAACAAGTATGAGACGGCGGAAGAATATTTAAGCGGAAATGTCCGCGAGAAGCTGGAGTTTGCCCAAGACATGGTTGCCCATGGATATGAGGAATATGCAATCAATGTAAAGCATCTGGAACAGGTGCAGCCGGAAGAATTAAAGGCATCTGAAATTGCGGTACGTCTCGGCGCAACATGGATCGAGCCGGAATATATCGACCAGTTTATGAAAGAAACTTTTGAAATGCCAGAGAGATTGTTCCGAAGCCCTTATTACTGGCGGAAAGATTCCCTTTCCGAGTGTGGCGCTACCATGAACCAATATACAAATGAATGGACAGTAAGGGGAAAAAGAAGCTATGATAACGCAATCATAAGCTCCACATACGGTTCCTCCCGCAGAAATGCTTTGCTGATTCTGGAGGATTCGCTTAATCTGCGGGACAGTCGGGTATATGATACGATAACTGATCCGGCTACGAATAAAGAGTACCGCAAATTAAACCAGAAAGAGACGATTATCGTACAGCAAAAGCAGGAATTGTTAAAAGAAAAGTTCAACGACTGGATTTTTGCGGATCCTGACAGGAGGGAATACCTTGTCGAGAAGTATAACAGGCTGTTCAATTCCGTCAGACCGAGGACATATGATGGCAGTCATTTGACCTTTAACGGCATTTCCAATGGGATTACATTGAATCCACACCAGAAAGATGCCATTGCCAGAGTCTTATATGGCGGGAATACGCTTCTGGCACATGCGGTAGGCGCAGGAAAAACGTATGAGATGGTGGCGGCGGCAATGGAAAGCAAGAGATTGGGGTTATGCAACAAAAGCATGTTTGTTGTCCCCAATCATTTGACGGAGCAGTGGGGAGCGAATTTCATGAAGCTTTATCCCAATGCCAACATTTTGGTGGCTACCAAGAAAGATTTTGAGCCTGCCAACCGAAAAGAATTTTGCTCCAGAATCGCCACCGGCGATTATGATGCGGTCATCATAGGTCATACCCAGTTTGAGCGTATTCCTTTGTCGCCGGAGAGAATAGCAGAATCCATGAACCGTCAGATTGACGATATTCAAAACTGTATTGATGCCACGCTGGAATCAGAAGGTAGAAAATCCCCGTCTGTCAAGCAGTTGGAAAAGCAAAAACAGACTTTGCAAAGAAGAATTAAGCTGCTAAACGATGCTCCCAAGGATGATGTGGTCACATTTGAGCAATTAGGTGTTGACAGGCTTTTTGTTGATGAATCGCATAATTTCAAAAATCTGTTCACCTATACCAAAATGCGCAATGTGGGCGGCATTTCCACCACCGAAGCCAAAAAGAGTACAGACCTGTACCAGAAATGCCAGTACCTCGATGAAATTACGGGCGGGAAGGGGATTGTTTTTGCATCCGGCACGCCGATCAGCAATTCCATGACGGAATTATTCACCAATATGCGGTATCTGCAGGGGAATAAATTACGACAGATGAATCTCCAGAATTTTGATGCGTGGGCATCAACTTTCGGAGAGACACAGACCGCCATGGAGCTTGCGCCGGAAGGAACCGGATACAGGTCAAAGACAAGGTTTGCCAAGTTTTTTAACCTTCCGGAATTGATGAATATATTCAAAGAAGTGGCTGACGTGAAAACTTCCGATATGCTTAATTTGGATGTTCCGGAGGCTGTTTATGAGGATGTTGTGACAGAACCGAGCCAGTACCAGAAGGACATTGTCTCGTCCTTGGCAGACAGGGCAGAAGCGGTAAGGAGCGGAAGCGTGGACAGGCATAATGATAATATGCTGAAAATCACCAATGACGGACGTATGGCAGCTCTGGATCAGCGCTTAATCAATCCCATGCTGCCGGATGATCCCAACAGCAAGGTTAATAATTGTGTGGAGAAGGCTTTTGCGATATGGGATGAAACCAAGGCGGACAGGCTGACACAGGTTATCTTTTGCGACCTTTCCACCCCGTCGAAAAACGGGAGATTTAATGTCTATGATGACATTAAGAAAAAACTGGTTGAAAGAGGAGTTCCTGAACGGGAGATTGCCTTTATCCATGATGCGGACACTGACACAAAAAAGGCGAACCTTTTTTCAAAAGTGCGCAGCGGGGAAGTGCGTTTCATTCTGGGTTCTACCCCGAAGCTGGGAGCCGGAACCAATATTCAGCATAAGCTTACTGCCCTGCACCATCTGGATGTTCCTTGGCGTCCGTCTGACATTGAACAGCAGGAGGGGCGCATTATCCGGCAGCACAATACGAATGAAAAGGTTAAAATCTTCCGCTATATCACGAAAGACACGTTTGATGCTTACTCATGGCAGCTCATTGAAAATAAGCAGAAATTTATCGGGCAGATCATGACCAGTAAATCTCCGGTGCGTATGGCGGATGACGTGGACGAGCAGGCGCTTAATTATGCGGAAATCAAAGCGCTGGCAACGGGAAATCCGCTGATAAAAGAAAAGATGGATCTGGATATTCAGGTCAACAAGCTGAAGATGTTGAAGGGAGCGTATCAGAGCAGCGTATTCCAGATGCAGGATAATATTACAAAGGTTCTGCCACGGCGGATTGCGAGGAATGAGGAATATATTGCCGACTTAAAACAGGATATGGCGTTATATGCGGAAAAGAAAGCCGAACTGGGGCGGAATTCCAAAACAACGGAAACGCTGCCGCTGGGTCTGGAAACAGATGTTGAGAAGGATTCTGAAAAAGAACCTTTCAGGATGAAGGTTTGCGGAGTCACATATGATTCCCGTGTCGATGCCGGCAATGCCCTAATTGCTGCCTGCAGGGATATTAAAACTGCGGATACATCTTTTGAGGTCGGGGAATTTTGCGGTTTCAAAATGAGTATTACCTTTGATGCCATGAATAAACGGTTTGTTGCGGGTCTTCAAGGCGACAGCAATAAATCCTATGTTGTTGATTTGGATTCATCCGCCATAGGCAATACTATCCGGATCAGGAATACCCTTGAAAACCTTGGCAGGGAGCTGGACAATGCGCAAAAGAGGCTTTCCGATGCAAAAAATGAACTTGAAACAGCGCAGCGGGAGGTCAGTAAACCGTTTTCCAAGGAGGAAGAATATCAGGAAAAACTTCTCCGGCTCTTAGAGGTGAACCGCTTACTGGAGCAGGGGGACAAGTCCGTGGATCAGGATGATATTACCCAGCTCGTCAATAACATCAATTATGTTGTTGACGGTTATCTGGAACAGATAAGTGATTATGGCGATCCCCTGTTGTCCGGAGAAGAACTGATAGATATGTGCAAAGCGGAGATATTCGACATCATGGCTGACGGGACGGGTTCATGCAAGGAGGAAAAGGGTATCTGTGACAGTCTCCGTTCTCTTGGGGATGACGTGATTGCGGAAAATATTTTAGAGCATGGACAGGAGGTTTTAGCTGAAAAAAATCCGGAGAAATCCTTCTCCCTGTCTTCCATAAAGAGGGATAACTTTGAGAGAAAATGCGCCGACCAGATGCCAAGTGAACACACAACATTGAAAGAGAGGACTTTATAAAAAATACACTTCTGGACAATTTGTCCAGAAGTGAGTTGAAGGAGGACAAAAATATGCCTAAATATGCAATTTCAGAAGAAGAAATGAGTAATTTTGTCGGATGTATCATTGATACATTTGAGGATTGGCTTGAAAAGAAGGGAATTACACCGGAGGATATTCCCAATGAGGACAGGGAACATCCGGAAGATGGCGATGCAATCATTTATGGGGGTGACTATGACTTTCTGCAGGATCAGATGAAAGTAATTCTGTCCGCATATGAGCAGGAACCGCCGGAACTGGTAAATATGCAGAGTACCGCCCTGCAGGAGCAAATCATACAGTCTCACAAGGCAATCAAGCAGATACGTGATTCCACCTCGCTGTCAGAACAGGAACAGACAGCTTTTATCGAAAAAATCATTTCTTCCACAGCCAAAAGCTTGGGAATAGATGAAAAATTGCTTAACGAACAGTTAAAAGCAATGGATGGCTCCGAGGTAAACGATATAAGGGAATTTGTAAGGATTGCGGAAGACGATTATCAGGGAAAAACTTTTAAAGGGATTGATTTTTCCAATATGAATTTATCAGGAAGGAACTTTAGGGATTGCTCCTTTATTGATTGTCGTGGTACAGAGGCACGTTTTGAGGATTGCGATTTTGGCGGCTGCGTGCTGCAGGGGTGCGAGTTCCATAATTGCAGCTTTGCCAGAACGGATTTTTCGCCGGCGGAGGGAATGCCGGAGCAAGACAATTTTACAAATACCCTTTTTGAGCAGTGCGACATGGGCAAATGCAGCTTGGACTATGTTTCCTTTGCCGACAATGTTAGGTTTAACCAATGTAAACTGTCAGAATCATCATTCATGCATTCCTCTTTGTGCCAAGGCTCCTTTGCGCTTTCTGATCTATCCGCATGTTTTTTTGAAAGCGCTAATATGCATGGATGCGATTTAAAGGACTGCATTTGCTCAAACAGCTTCTTTACCCACGCCAACCTGACAAATGCTAATTTGGATTGTGCAGCCTGTGATTTTTGTGGATTTGACGGCTCGTGCATGAAATATGTGTCTGCGGAAAACACGAATTTTGAACGTGCATCGTTTGAAAACGCCGATCTGCTCAAGTTTGAACTGAAATATATTAAAGCCGCCTTAATGCAGGATGCAGTATTTGACAGTAAAATATCCTGCTGCATCAGGGACGGCAAGGATAGTGTTAAATTCGTGGATATACCTAGCGAAAAAATAAGTTTTGAATCTTTAAAGGCGGATCAGGTTCAAAAAAGCAGACAGGATGATGCAGCGCCGAAACAGGAACAGAAGAAACAGCAGAATAAAGGGATTGACAGGGAATAAAAAGGATTAGGTAAGGAAAGCAAGGAATTCGCTGTATGGAGGTTATTTTATGGAACTTGCAAAGGTTACATCAAAAGGACAGATTACAATACCAATAGAGATTAGAAAGAAATTAGGTATTAAAGAGGGGAGTAAGGTGCTTTTTTTGGAGGAATCGGGACGGAT
>N._stephensi_711_cecum__coassemble_19_pt1 | contig 61628 bp, 58 predicted proteins | sample N__stephensi_711_cecum__metabat2_high_PE_008 | metagenome-assembled genome bin N | reverse complement strand
CAGGACGCGGATCATGCGGGGGAGTCCGCAAGCCAGCTTTTGATGTTCTCTACGGTTTTTTCGCTCCTGCTTGGGGCGGCTGTTCTGCTCGGGAATGAAGCGATGCTGCGCCTGCTGTTCGGGAAAGTGGAGCAGTCGGTCATGGAGGCCTGTATTACATACCTGAGGATTTCGGTTTATTCCTATCCGGCGCTTGCCGTTTACAACGCGGGGGCGGCTGTTTACCGCAGTCTTGGAAAAACAAATGTGACGATGTATATCTCGGTAGTGTCCAATGTGATCAATGTCATTGGCAATGTGATTGGAGTTTTCGTTTTTCGCGCCGGGGTAGCTGGCGTCGCATGGCCGTCCTTCGTTGCCCGAGTCTTTTCCGCGGTGGTCATCACTTTTCTATGCTTTCGGGAGAAAAACGGGGTGGTGTATCGGGGGAAATGGATCTTTGGCTGGAATGGCGGCATGATGAAAAATATTTTAAATGTTGCCGTACCAAATGGGATAGAGAATGGTATCTTCCAGTTGGTCAAGGTGGCGCTGAGCAGTATCGTGGCTTGCTTTGGCACTTACCAGATTGCCGCAAACGGTGTGGCGCAGAGCATCTGGTCGCTGGCGGCTCTGGCAGGCGTCGCCATGGGACCGGTATTTATTACCGTGATTGGGCAGTGCATGGGAACAGGGGACACGGAGGCGGCAGAATATTATTTTAGGAAGCTGATAAAGCTGACGCTTTTGATTTCGACGGCATGGAATGCTTTCGTGTTTATCCTGACCCCTGTGTTTCTGCATTTTTATTCGCTCTCATCGGAGACAAAGCGGCTTGTGATATGGCTCGTGCTGATTCACAATGTGTTCAATGCCTTCGTCTATCCCTTTTCCGGGGCACTCAGCAACGGGCTTAGAGCGGCGGGGGATGTGAAATTTACCATGTATGTGTCGGTTATTTCTACGGTTGTGGTGCGTCTGTTTTTGTCGTATCTGCTGGGGATCGCCCTGCGGATGGGCGTGATCGGGATTGCCCTTGCCATGGTATGCGACTGGATTGTCCGGGCTGTCCTGTTTATCCGGCGGGAAAGAAGCGGGAGGTGGAAAGCTTTTCAGGTGATCAAATCATAAAGGGAGGAAAATTTATGCAATACCGTAAATTGCCGAAGGGAGAGGAGCTGAAAGGTCAAGGCGTGGTGCGGCATATCGGCTGGCAAGAAGTCATTATGAAAATCTTGCCGTCAGGGCGGACGCCTGTATCCGCTGCGGGCATTGTAACAGCCGATGTCCCCTTCATGTGGATCAGGTGGCGAGGATGCAGGAGATTGCGGATTATTTTGTAAGAGCTTTTAATATTTCTTAATGGAACGGCACGTCAGATTTTTCAGCTCCAGTCTGTTCAGGATGCCGTCCACGTCCACGCCGGGATGTGTGGTGTAGATTCGGCATATCTGCTCCACCAGCGCGTAATCTGCGTGTAATTTGGCGGCAATCTCGGGTACGCCTTTATTCGCTTTTATTTCCTTGACAACTTTTCGGATTAACCTGTCCATGTCTTTCTGAGGGAAGGCGTCAGGCAAATCGCTTTCTGAGAGCTCAGGCAGACAGTCGATTTTTTGTATTTGAATATGGTGTTCATCGGGAAAGAGCGTCAGCACAGCCATTGTGACGGGAAGACGGAAGCGTCTCGAACCGCAGCTTCCCGGATTCAGGTATATGGTTTTTCCCTCCGTGCGCTCCTCATATTTATGGGAATGTCCGTAGATAACGATATCCATGTCCGTTAAATCCGGTCGGATGTCCTTTTTGTTGTGTACCATATAAATTTGGAAGCCGTACAGTTCGGTGTTCCATTCCGGGGGGAGTTCCTGCGCCCATTCCTTATCGACATTTCCCCGCACCGCATAGGTTTTGGCAAGCTTTTCGAGCTGCTCCAGAACTTTAGGATTTCCCACATCTCCGGCGTGAAGAACGGCCTCGCAGGTCTTTAGGATAGAGATGCATTCTTGTCTCAGGAGTCCATGTGTGTCCGATATTACGGCGATGCGGTGTTTTTCCGCGTTTATTGGTATTTTCGTTCCATCCATTCCATCCATTTCCGGTTCCCCCTCTGCTGAATTTTAACCTAATACAATCTTATTATAGCCGGGAGCAGGGAATTTTTCAATGCGGGCGGGCCGCATTTCCGGCGGAGAGTTTCTGACAGTGGGCTGAGTTCCCGGCATTCTTGACAGAAGCGGCAGAGAAGTGGTATTGTCTAAACTGGATTGGGCTATGCTTATCAAAGAACAGAGAGATGGAGGTAGCATATGGGCGTTTTGTCAAATCTGGAGCCGCAGAGAGTGTTTTATTATTTTGAGGAAATCACCAGGATTCCGCACGGTTCGGGAAATGTAGGACAAATTAGCGATTATCTTGTGGAGTTTGCCCGCAGCAGAAAACTGGAAGTCATTCAGGATGCGTTAAAAAATGTGATTATTTTGAAAGAAGCGACGCCGGGCTATGAGGCTGAGCCCGCGGTGATCCTGCAGGGACATATGGATATGGTGGCGGTGAAGGAGCCCGGCTGTCCGAAGGATATGAGGACGGAGGGGCTTCAGGTCGCCGTAGACGGGGATAATATTTATGCGGAGCAGACCAGTCTGGGCGGGGACGACGGGATTGCGGTGGCCTATGCGCTTGCGCTTCTGGATGCGCAGGATATTCCGCATCCCAGATTGGAGGTAGTCATCACCGTGGACGAGGAGGTGGGCATGGACGGCGCAAGGGAGATTGACCTGTCCATGCTGCAGGGGAATCGTCTGGTGAATCTGGATTCCGAGGAGGAGGGGGTCTTTCTCACGGGCTGCGCAGGGGGAGCGCGGGTAAACTGCAGTCTGCCTCTGAAAAGAGAGTCTTGTGTGGGCACGATATGTCAGCTCGCTGTCAAAGGACTTCTGGGGGGACACTCGGGAGAGGAAATCCAGAAGGAGCGCGGCAATTCCAACAGTCTCTTCGGAAGGGTGCTCCGGGCTCTGTGTGAGTCATATCCGGTGCGGCTGATCCATGTGGATGGCGGTCTTGCGGACAATGCGATCCCCAGGGAGACCCGGGCGGAGCTTTTGTTTGCACAGGGCGGCGGGGATTGTCAGAAGTCTTTGGATAAATCAGAGCTGTCGGCGCTGTTGGAGCAGCTAAAAAAAGACATCGCGGCGGAGCTTGCCGTCCGGGATCCGGGATTCGAGCTGTGCTGGGAGTTTGGCGGCGAGGAGGAGAGCATGGCGGTATTGGAGGAGGATACGCGCAGGGCGGCGGCTCTGTTGACCGGTCTGCCCAATGGTGTGCAGAGTATGAGTGCGGATATGCCGGGGCTGGTGGAAACTTCATTAAATCTCGGTATTTTGAATTTGGATGCGGAAGGGCTTAACGCAGAGTTTTCCGTGCGCAGCAGCGTGGAGAGCGCGCGGGACGCATTGATAGGGAAGCTGGCAGCCATCACGGAGCTGGCGGGAGGAAGCATATCGGTGGGCGGGGTGTACCCCGGCTGGAAGTATCGGGCGGATTCGCCTCTTCGCGACAAGATGATCCGGGTTTATCGGGAAATGTATGGCTGTGAGCCCCGGGTGGAGGCGATTCATGCGGGGCTTGAGTGTGGGCTTCTGGGCAGTAAGATCCACGATTTGGACTGTGTGTCCATCGGACCTGATATGCGGGCAATCCATACTACGGAGGAGAGCCTGAGCATAGCTTCCACGGCGAGGGTGTGGGAGTATCTGCTGCGGTTTTTGGCCAAAAAGGAGGCGGAATAATCATGATTCTATTTCAGTGCGACTATAACGAGGGCGCGCATCCGAAGCTCATGGAGCGTCTGGTGCAGACGAATGAGGAGCAGACTGTCGGTTATGGCGAGGACGCCTATTGTATGGAGGCTGCAAAAAAGATTCGCAAAGCCTGCGGGGATGAGAGTCTGGCGGTTCATTTTCTGGTGGGCGGCACGCAGACGAATCTGACCGTGATCGCCGCCGCCCTGCGGCCTCATCAGGGGGTGCTCTGTGCGGCGACAGGGCATATCAATGTTCACGAGACCGGGGCAGTGGAGGCATGTGGGCACAAGGTGCTGGCGCTGCCCGGTGAGGATGGAAAAATCACGGCGGCTCAGGTGGAGGCGGCATATGCAGCGCATCGGGATAACGACAGCTTTGAGCATATGGTGCAGCCGAAAATGGTATACATATCCAACCCCACGGAGCTGGGCACCATTTACAGCAGGGCGGAGCTCTCGGAGCTCTATGAGGTCTGTCAAAGGTATGGTCTGTATCTGTTTCTGGACGGCGCCCGTCTGGGGTATGGGCTTGCCGCCTCAAACAATGACCTGACTTTGGCGGACATTGCCCGATATACGGATGTATTTTATATCGGCGGCACCAAGGTGGGCGCACTGTTTGGGGAGGCCGTGGTCATCAGCCGCGATGAGCTGAAGGCGGATTTTCGCTATCTGATCAAGCAAAAGGGCGGGATGCTGGCGAAGGGGCGGCTTCTGGGCGTACAGTTTGACGCCCTGTTTACGGACGATCTCTATCTGGAGATATCCTCTCATGCCACAGTCCTTGCGGAGAAGCTCCGCGCCGCCTTTGCGAAAAAGGGCTATGAGCTTGTGGCTCCCAATCACACCAACCAGATATTTGTGATCATGCCGGACGCGCACCTGGACGCTCTGCGGGAGCGATTCGGATTTTCCTATGACCACAGGGTGGATGAGGGACACAGCATGGTTCGCTTCTGCACCAGCTGGGCTACAAAAGAGAGCAGTGTGGATGCCCTGATTGCTGCGCTGGAATCTAAAATCTGAAAATCAAAAATTTTGACAAGTTTTAAAAAAGCACTTGCATTTTTTAAAGACACAGGTTATAATACTGCTTGTGCTTCGGGGTGTGGCTCAGCTTGGTTAGAGCGCCGTCTTAGGGAGGCGGAGGTCGCGAGTTCGAATCCCGCCACTCCGATGATTAGAAAATGGCTAAAATTCTTGTGAGAGGATTTTGCCATTTTCTTTTGTATGCGTTTGTGTGCGCTTGTGTGCGTTGGCATCATATAGAGGTTGCAGGTATGAAGGAGTATGTGATTGACGGGGCGGAGGAGGCGATTTCCGTGGAGATTGTCTACACGCAAAGGAAGTCTCTGGGGCTGCAGATAAAGAGCGACGGCAGGGTCTATGCCCGGGTGCCGGCGGGAACGGCAGACGGGGTGATTCGATATTTTATTGAGAAGCATACGGCGTGGATTCTGCAAAAGCGCAGCGGGCTGCTTGCGCCAAAGACACCAGTCACGCGGCTACCGGAGGTGACGAGCGAGGCGGGAAAGCGGCAGATCCGCCGGCTTGTGACGCAGCGGGTGGCTCATTATGCGGAGCTGATGGGCGTGGCTTACGGGCGCATCTCCATGCGCAATCAAAAGACCCGGTGGGGAAGCTGCAGCAGCGACGGGAATCTGAATTTTAACTGCCGGCTGCTTTTTGTCCCTCAGGAGCTGGTGGATTACGTGGTGGTGCATGAGCTGGCGCATAGACGGCATATGGATCATTCCCCCGCGTTCTGGCAGGAGGTGGAGAGGTATCTGCCGGATTATCGGGAGCGCAGGGCGAAGCTCAGGCAATATGGCATAGAATGACGGAGGTGTCAATATAGAAGTATGAGAGAGAAAATCTGCCCCGTGTCGGGGAAATGCGGCGGCTGCAGATGGGTGGATATGCCCTACGGGGAACAACTGCGTGAAAAAGAAAAGCGTTTTGCCAGGCTGATGGCGCCTTTTTGTAAGCCGGAGCCCATGCTCGGCATGGAGCAGCCGGCTCATTACCGCAATAAAGTGCATGCGGTGTTTGGGGAGGACAGGAGGCATCGTGTGATATCCGGTATTTACGAGGCTGCCAGCCACCGGATTGTGTCGGTGGACAGCTGTTATATTGAAAACGAGAAGGCGGACGCCATCATTGTCACTATCAGGAAGCTTTTGCCCTCCTTTAAGATACGTCCCTACAATGAGGACACCGGGTACGGTCTGTTTCGCCATGTGCTGATCCGCACGGCTCATACCACAGGACAGATTATGGTGGTGCTGGTTCTGGCCTCGCCGATTTTGCCCTCCAAAAATAATTTTGTGAAGGCGCTGCGAAAGGAGCATCCGGAGATTACGACTATTGTGGTCAATGTGAATGGCAGAGGCACCAGTATGGTGCTGGGGGAGCGGGAGCAGGTCATCTATGGAAAGGGCTATATCGAGGATGTGCTCTGCGGAAAGACCTTTCGGATTTCCCCCAAATCCTTCTATCAGGTCAATCCGGTGCAGACGGAAAAGCTATATGGGAAAGCATTGGAATATGCGCAGCTTACAGGAGTCGAGACGGTGCTGGACGCTTATTGCGGAACGGGAACCATGGGGATCATTGCCGCGGAGCGGGCAGGGAGCGTTATCGGCGTGGAATTGAACGCCGACGCGGTGCGGGATGCGCGTATTAATGCGAAGCGCAATGGAGTGGAAAACATTCGGTTTTATCTGAATGATGCGGGAAAGTTTTTGACGGATATGGCAGTGCAGGCAGATGAAGGACGAGATACGGCGGTGCAGAGCCGGGTGGATGTGCTGTTGATGGATCCGCCCAGAGCCGGGAGCGACGAGGCGTTTCTGAGTTCTGTTGTCCGTTTGGCTCCTTCGAGGGTGGTCTATGTGTCCTGCAATCCGGAGACGCTGATCCGGGACTTGAAATATCTTAAGAAAAACGGCTATCGGGTAAAGCGGGCTGTGGGCGTGGATATGTTTCCGTTCACAGAGGCTACGGAGGCTGTGTGCCTGTTGGAGAGGCACAGCGGAAAATAGGGCTTGCCCTGACTATTTCATAGTGCTATAGTATACAATAAAAGGAAGGTGGCGGACATGTTTGAGGATTTTTTGAGCCAGCGCTGGGTTGAAATTTTCATGGATTCCTTCTGGAAAATCCTGCTGCCGGGGCTGAAGCTTACCATTCCGTTGACGGCGATTTCCTTTGTGTTTGCGCTGATAATCGCGGTGTGTGTGGCTTTGATCCAGTTTGGGAATGTGCGGGTGTTGAAGCAGATTGCGCGCTTTTATGTGTGGGTGATCAGGGGAACGCCCATTTTGGTGCAGCTGTTTGTGGTGTTTTACGGGCTGCCGAGCCTTGGGATTGTGCTGGAGCCCTTTCCCGCGGCGGTGATCGTATTTTCGATCAATGAGGGCGCTTACGCCTCGGAGACCATCCGGGCGGCGCTGGAATCCGTGCCGAAGGGACAGATAGAGGCGGGGTACTGCGTGGGGATGTCATGGATGCAGATCATGTGGAGGATCGTGCTGCCGCAGGCGCTGCGCATTGCCTTTCCGCCCCTGTCCAATTCGCTGATTGGGCTGTTGAAGGAGACCTCACTGGCGGCAAATATCACGGTGGCGGAGATGTTTATGTCCACTCAGCGGATTGTGGCAAGAACCTATGAGCCGTTGCTTCTTTATCTGGAGGTGGGATTCATCTATCTGATGTTCTGCACGATTTTGACCGGAGTGCAGCGGGCTGGAGAAAAACGGCTGCAGACCTATGGGCGCCAGCCCATGCAGCGACAGATTGCCGGGCGCAGAAGATTTCGGGTATGAGAGAGGAAGCTGCCATGTTAGAGGTGAGAGGTTTGCGGAAATCCTTCGGCGGGCTTTTGGTGCTGCAGGATGTTGCGCTGGATGTGAATAAGGGAGATGTGGTGGCGATTCTGGGTCCCAGCGGTTCCGGCAAGACCACGCTGCTTCGATGCCTGAATTTTCTGGAGACGGCGGATGCGGGGAGCTATATCTTTGACGGGGAGCAGTTTTCGCTGGACAAAATCTCCAGGCGGGATATCGCCAGAATCCGCAGAAAAACCGGATTTGTGTTCCAGAGCTTTAATTTGTTCAGCAATAAGACTGCGCTTCAGAATGTGACGGAAGGGCTGATCGTCGCCGGGAAAATGAAGCGGCAGGAGGCGGAGGAGATTGGGAGGCAGATGCTTGACAAGGTCGGGCTGTCCGACCGACAGGACTATTACCCGCACCAGCTCTCCGGCGGGCAGCAGCAGCGCGTCGCCATCGCCCGGGCGCTTGCCGCCGATCCTGAGATCATCTTTTTTGATGAGCCGACCTCGGCGCTGGATCCGGAGCTCACGGGCGAGGTGCTGCAGGTGATGCGCGGGCTGGCGGACGAGGGCATGACGATGCTGGTGGTGACCCATGAGATTGCCTTTGCGAAGCAGGTGTCCAACCGCGTGATATTCATGGACGGAGGCGTGGTGCTGGAGGCGGGAGCGAGCGGTGATTTCTTTGCGTCGCCGAGGGAAGAGCGCAGCAGGGAGTTTCTGCGCACCCTGCAGGAGCGCGGGGCGTAGGAAATGCGTGGAGAAGACGCAGGTGAAAATTATGTGGAAGAAGTATGTGAAAGGATTATATAAAAGGATCACGTGAAAGAAGGAGGAAGCAATATGAACAGGAGAAGTTGGAAGAGTTATGTGGTTTTATTGACCGTGTTGGGAGCCTTTTTGCTTGCCGGCTGCGGTGGCAGGGCATCCGGGGATAATGCATCACAGGGAGAGAGCCGGACAGAGAGCCAGACGAAGGATCAGCTTGCCCGCATTCAGGAGGCAGGGGAGATAACGGTGGCCATGGAGGGAACCTGGGCGCCCTGGACTTATCATGACGAAAATGATGAACTGGTGGGCTTTGACGTGGAGGTTGCGCAGAAAATCGCGGAGAAGCTGGGAGTTGAGGCAGTTTTCGTGGAGGGCGAGTGGGACGGCCTTCTGGCGGGACTGGACGCAGGACGTTATGACATCATGGTAAACGGCGTGGAGTACACAGAGGAGCGGGCGGAGAAATATGATTTTTCCGAGCCCTACGGTTATATCAAGACAGCCATTATTGTAAACGGCGACAACACGGACATTCAATCCTTTGAGGATTTGAACGGCAAGACTACCGCAAATACCATTTCCAGCACCTATGCGCAGTTGGCGGAGAGCTATGGCGCCACCGCCACGGGAGTGGATGACTTAAACCAGACCATCGAGCTTCTGCTGCAGCACAGGATTGACGCCACTTTGAATGCGGAGGTGACCTTCTACGACTACATGAATGTACATCCGGAGGCCGATTTGAAGGTGGCGGCGCTCACGGAGGAGGCGTCCCATGTATGTATTCCCCTGCGCAGCGGAGAGGATTCCGCAAGCCTGCGGGAGGCGGTGAATCAGGCGATTGAGGAGCTGCGGGAGGAAGGTGTGCTGAGCGAGATTTCAGTGAAGTATTTCGGAACGAATATCACGGGCTGAAAACAAGAAAAGTAAAAATTATAAAAAAATTATAAATTAAGAAAAAGAGCTGTGTCAGTCTGTTATAAGATATAAAAGACCGATGCAGCTCTTTTTGTGCGGTTTTATCACGATCAATCCTTAACCGTTGGCCAGCGCCAGAAGCTCTGAGAGCATCTTGGGCAGCTCCGTATCCATATTTTCATTGGAGAACTGGCAGGTGCCTACCTTTCTGTGGCCGCCGCCGTTATATTTGAGCATGAGGCTTCCCACATCCACATTGGAGGTCTTATTCAAAATACTGTAGCCCACAGCGGCGGAACAGCCCTGACCGCCACGGCCGCTCACAATCCAGGCGGAGATATTCTGCTCGGGATACATGCTGTAGATTAAGAAGCGATTGCCGGAGTAGATGGGGTTTACGCCTCTTAAGTCGGAGATAATGACATTGCCCTCCACGCGCGTACACTGCTTTACCATCTCCATAAATTTCTCGGTCTGTTCATTGTAGACGGCAATGCGCTCCTTCACATCGGGGAGATTCAGGATTTCGTCCGTGGTCATGGTGCGGCAGGCGTCTATCAGTTTTTCCATCAGCTGGTAATTGGAGATGGTAAATTCGCGCCATCTGCCGAGCCCGGTTCTGGGATCCATGAGAAATCCGATCAGGATCCATCCCTCGGGATGCTGGATCTCATCTATGGTGAGATTGCCGGAGTCCACCTTGTCAACAGCCACCATCATATCGTCAAACTGGGGAAAACGCTCCCGGCCTCCGTAGTACTCGTAAATGATACGCGCGCAGGAGGGGGTAATACGGCTTTCACCCTTGTATTTCCCGGCTAACTGCAGTCTCTCATGCTCGCTGGAATGGTGGTCGAACCACAGCCCGCAGCCCTCCACATAGGGTACATTGGCGAGGCAGTCATCCTCCGTAACCTCCACAAGGCCATCCTGCAGATCCTTGGGATGCGCAAATTTCCAGTTATCGATGATTCCGGCCTCCTTCAATAGAGCGCCGCATGCAAGGCCATCAAAGTCTGAACGTGTAATTAATCTCATGACAATCTCCTTTATATGTACTTAATCTATCTGATTTTATTATTTCATATTTGCTTGAAGCTTATTTCTAATGAGAAATGGAGATAATGGGATTCGAACCCACGACCTCTTGCATGCCATGCAAGCGCTCTCCCAACTGAGCTATACCCCCATATAACCGGGGAAAATTATTTTTGCCGTTTCCAGCCCGGAACAAGGTTATTATATCATAGCTACACCAAAAATGGAAGGAAAAAGTAAAAAGTAGTTGACAAATACTTTTATAATGATATAATTTGAAAAGCAAAGTAATTGATTTTAAAACCAAAATATTTTAAAAGAAAAGTTTATGGAGAGTGGAGAGCCATTATGATTGGAAAAATACTGGGGACGGGTTCCTGTGTACCTGCGCAGAGCTGGGATAACAATAAACTCTCTGAAATGGTGAATACCAATGATGAGTGGATCAGGGAGCGCACGGGGATCGTCACGCGCCATGTGGCGGAGGAGGGAGAGTCCACTGCAACGCTGGCGGCAGGGGCGGCAAAGGCGGCTCTGGAAAATGCGGGGCTGGAGGCCGGCGCTCTGGAGTTGATCATAGTGGCTACGGTTTCACCGGGGACTCTGGTGCCCTGCACAGCCTGTCAGGTTCAGGAGGCGCTGGGGGCAGAGGCGGCTACCTGCTTTGATTTAAACGGCGCCTGTACGGGCTTCCTTTTGGCGCTGAACACGGCGCAGGCCTATCTGGCGCAGGGGATTTACCGCACTGCACTGGTAGTCGGTGCGGAATGCCTCTCCAATCTGACGGACTGGAATGACAGGTCTACCTGCATCCTGTTCGGGGACGGCGCGGGAGCGGCAGTGCTTCAGGCGCAGCCCGGAGGCCGCTACGCCCAGGTGACGCATTCCGAGGGAGACCGGGGAGCCGTGCTCACCTGCGCCAGCAGGAACCGCAGAAGCAATGGCGGCGGGAATGGCGAGGCGGAAACCTTTCTGCGCATGGACGGCGGCGAGGTATTCAAGTTCGCTGTGTCGAGAGTCCCCCGGGTGATCGCGGAGCTTCTGGAAAAGGAGGGGCTGGCGCCGGAGGAGATTGATTACTTTGTTTTACATCAGGCCAATGCCCGCATTGTCGCGGCGGTGGCGAAGCGGCTGGGAGGGGATTTGGAGAAATTCCCCATGAATATAGCCGAGTATGGTAACACCTCGTCCGCAAGCATACCTATTTTGCTGGATGAGTTAAACCGGGCGGGAAAGCTTCGGCAGGGCATGAAGCTGGTACTGGCCGGATTTGGCGGCGGGCTTTCCTATGGGGCGAGCCTGGTCGTCTGGCACTAGTGTATAAAGAATAAAAATCAAAAAGGAGAACAGGACATGTTGGAAAAAATTAAAGAAATCGTAGCGGAATCACTGGGAGTTGACAAGGAGAGCCTGACGGCGGAGACCACTTTTCAGGAGGATTTGAACGCGGATTCTTTGGATTTGTTTGAGCTGGTCATGGCGCTTGAGGAGGCCACCGGTGTGGAGATTCCCTCCGAGGAGCTGCCAAATATCAAGACGCTTGGAGATGTGGAAAAATATCTGAACGCGTAGAGAGGGAGAGTGCATGAAGACGAAAATCACCGAATTGCTGGGGATTGAGTACCCCATTATACAGGGCGGAATGGCGTGGGTGGCGGAGCACCATCTGGCGGCGGCAGTCAGCGAGGCGGGGGGCTTAGGTCTCATCGGAGCCGCCAATGCGCCCGCAGACTGGGTGCGTGAGCAGATCCGCGCGGCAAGAGAGCTTACCGACAAGCCCTTCGGCGTCAACATCATGCTCATGAGCCCTTATGCGGAGGATGTAGCGAAGGTCGTGGCTGAGGAGAGGGTCTCCGTGGTTACCACCGGAGCGGGAAATCCGGAGAAATATATGACGCTGTGGAAGAATGCCGGCATCAGGGTAATCCCCGTGGTGGCGTCCGTGGCGCTGGCGAAGCGTCTGGAGCGCTGCGGCGTGGACGCCGTGGTGGCCGAGGGCACGGAGTCAGGCGGACATATCGGGGAGCTCACCACCATGGTGCTGGTGCCTCAGGTGGCGGACGCCGTGCAGGTTCCTGTCATCGCGGCCGGCGGCATTGCGGACGGCAGGGGCGTGGCGGCAGCATTTATGCTGGGCGCGTCGGGCTGTCAGCTCGGCACCCGGTTTGTGGCGACCAAAGAGGCTGTGGTGCATGAGCGCTATAAGGAGTACATATTGAAGGCGAAGGATATCGACACCAAGGTGACGGGGCGCAGCACCGGACATCCCGTGAGATGCCTGCGCAATCAGATGACGAGAGAATATCTGCGCATCGAGGCAGAGGGCATAGACCTCGAAAAGCTGGAGCTGATGACCGTGGGCGGACTCCGGCGCGCTGTGGTGGACGGGGATGTGGAAAGCGGCAATGTCATGGCAGGTCAATGCGCCGGAATGATCACCGAGATCCTCACCTGCAGAGAGGTTATGGAAAAACTCATGAGCGAAGCCAAAAGGGTAGTGTCAACCATTGATTTTAATGCCGTGTAAGCGGCGGAATGCGAGGGAATATGGGTAAGATTGCATTTGTGTTTCCCGGACAGGGAGCTCAAAAGGCGGGCATGGGACTGGATTTTTATAAGGAATATGCCACGGCGCGGGAGGTTTACGAGAAGGCGGGAGCGTGGCTTGGCATGGATGTCAAGGCGCTCTGCTTTGAGGAAAATGACAGGCTGAACCAGACACAGTACACCCAGGCCGCCATGGTGGCGACCTCCATGGCTATGGAGCGGGTCATCGAAGAGCGGGGACTGCATCCTGACATCACGGCGGGGCTGAGTCTGGGCGAGTATTGCGCCATTGCCACGGCGGGAGCCATGAGTCTTCGGGACGCCATTGTGACGGTGAGAAAGAGGGGGCTTCTCATGGAGGAGGCAGTACTTGCAGGGCAGGGCGGCATGGCTGCGGTGCTGGGCATGGAAGCCGGAGCCATCGAGCGGATCATCGAGCCGATAGAGCAGGTGGGCATTGCCAATTACAACTGCCCCGGACAGATTGTGATCACCGGGATGCGCCAGTCTCTGGACGCTGCCACGGAAGCGTTGAAGGCGGCAGGGGCAAAAAGGGTGGTGGAGCTGACGGTGAGCGGCCCCTTCCATTCAGAAATGCTTGCGGAAGCGGGGAAAAAGCTGGCGGCAGAGCTGGAATCGGTGGAGCTGCATGATTTGAGCATTCCTTACGTCACAAATGTGACGGCGGAGACCGTGCGGGACACTGCTCAAATCAAGGGGCTTCTGGCGAGGCAGATAGCGTCTCCGGTCAGATGGCAGCAGAGTGTGGAGCACATGATTGCGGATGGGACGGACGTCTTTGTGGAGATTGGTCCCGGCAGAACCCTCACCGGTTTTATGAAAAAGATCAGCCGGGATGTGATGGTATATAATATCGAAACTGTGACGGATATGAATGAGGTTTTAGAGAAGCTAAAAGACAGAATGTGAAGAGGATGCCGGCTGCCCGGCGGAATGTGAGGAAATATCAGATGATGAAAATGGAAGCGGGAACGGACAGGAAAGTGGCAGTGATCACCGGAGCCTCCCGGGGCATCGGCAGAGCCACCGCCCACAGGCTTGCGGCGGAAGGGATTTTGGTGGTGGTCAATTACAGCGGCTCGAAGGAAGCGGCGGAGGCGGTATGCCGGGAGATTGCGGAGGAGACAGAGGGCGCAGAGGCGGTGAGCTACGGCTGTGATGTCAGCGATTTTGAGGCGTGCGAGGCCTTTTTCAAAGAGCTTATCGGCAGGTATGGACGGCTGGATATTCTGGTCAACAATGCGGGGATCACAAGGGATGGGCTGCTGATGGCCATGTCAGAGGAGGATTTCTCCAGAGTGCTGGACGTCAATCTCAAGGGGGCGTTTCATTGTATCAGACAGGCTGCCAGACAGATGCTGAAGCAGAGAGGCGGCAGGATCATTAACATTTCTTCCGTGGTGGGTCTGCACGGCAATGCGGGGCAGGCCAATTATGCAGCCTCCAAGGCGGGGGTTATCGGGCTGACCAAGAGCGCGGCCAAGGAGCTTGGTTCCCGCGGCATCACCGTGAATGCCGTGGCTCCCGGTTTTATTGACACAGATATGACGGGGCAGCTCTCCGAGAAGGTGCGGGCGGAGGCTGCTGCAGCCATTCCACTGGGAAAGTTCGGAAGACCGGAGGATGTAGCGGAAGCGGTGGCGTTTCTTGCGTCGGAGCGGGCGGCTTATATCACCGGGCAGGTGCTTGGCGTGGACGGCGGCATGAGCATGTAATCAGGCTGGAGACGAGGGAGATTGGCAAGGAGATTAACATGAAGAGACGAGTTGTGGTGACGGGAATGGGAGCGGTGACTCCCCTTGGAAATGATGTGGAAACCTTCTGGAATGCGGTGAAACAGGGGCGGCTTGGGATAGATAAGATCACTCGGTTTGACACTGCAGATTATAAGGCGAAGCTGGCGGCGGAGGTGAAGGATTTTGATCCGGGCAGGTATCTGAATGCCAGGTCTGCCAGGAGGATGGAGCTGTTCTCGCAATATGCGGTGGTGGCGGCGCTGTCCGCCATGGAGGATGCGGGGCTTAATATGGAGCAGGAGGATCCCTTTCGCGTGGGTGTGATCGTGGGCTCCGGCATCGGCAGTCTGCAGGCCACGGAGGCGGCGGTGCTGAAGCTGAATGAGAAGGGACCTTCCAGAGTGGATCCTTTGCTGGTGCCAAAAATGATTGCCAATATGGCGGCGGGCAATGTGTCCATCGCAGCCGGAGCCAGAGGCAAGTGTACCAATGTGGTGACCGCCTGTGCCACGGGGACGAATTGTATCGGTGATGCATTCCGCGCCATCGAGTATAATGACGCGGACGTGATGCTGGCGGGAGGTACGGAGGCTGCTATCTGCCCCATCGGTGTGGCGGGTTTTATGGCATTGACCGCGCTGAGCACCAGTGAGGATCCTGAGCGTGCGTCCATTCCCTTTGATAAGGACAGAGGAGGCTTTGTCATGGGCGAGGGCGCGGGCATCGTAGTCCTGGAGGAGTTGGAGCACGCGCGGCGCAGGGGAGCCCGTATCCTGGCGGAGGTGGTGGGGTATGGAGCCACCGGAGACGCCTATCACATCACTTCACCCGCGGAGGACGGGAGCGGCGCAGCCAGAGCCATGACGGACGCCATGGCGGAGGCGGGTGTCGCGCCGGCGGACGTGGATTATATCAATGCCCATGGCACAGGCACTCACCACAACGATCTGTATGAGACCAGAGCCATCAAGGCGGCGTTTGGCGAGGCGGCTTATTCCCTGAAAATCAGCTCCACCAAATCCATGATCGGGCATCTTCTGGGCGCGGCCGGCGGTGTGGAGTTCATCGTCTGCGTCAAGAGTATTCTGGACGGCTTTATCCATTGCACCGTGGGCACAAGGGAGCCGGAGGAGGAGCTGGATCTGGATTATGTGCTGGGCGAGCCGGTGAGGCGGGAGATTACTTATGCCATGAGCAATTCTCTGGGCTTTGGCGGACACAATGCGTCGATTCTTGTGAAAAAATATGAAGAGTAGGGTAAAGGAATAAGGGAGAATAAAATGGAAATGGAATATGAGCAGATTATCGGCCTGATAGATCGTGTTGCCGCCTCGGGACTGAGTTCCTTTACTTATGAGACGGAGGGGATGAAGCTGTCCATGAAGGGCAGGCAGTCCGTGGTTCGCGCCGCAAAGTCCGCAGAGTCGGCAGAAATGCCTTCCTTTGCGGCGGATGCCGGCTTTGGACTTGACGGGGAGAGTGCAGCCGGGGCGGATGCGGCGCCGGGCGGCGGGAAAATAGTCACCTCGCCGTTGGTGGGCACCTTTTATGCAGCTCCCGCCGAGGGCGCGGAGCCCTATGTCAGCGTGGGCGACTCCGTGAAAAAGGGGCAGGTGCTGGCTATCGTGGAGGCCATGAAGCTGATGAACGAGATTGAGAGCGATTTTGACGGTGTGATAAAAAAGATTCTGGTGCAGGACGGAGAGCCGGTGGAGTACGGGCAGCCTCTGTTTTGTCTGGAATAAAAATGAAAATGCATATCAGACAGGAGTTAGGATGAACACATTAAATATAAGACAGATTCAGGAGATTATTCCCCACAGGCATCCGTTTTTATTGCTGGACGGCATCGAGGATTATGTGCCGGGCGAGTACGCCATCGGATACAAATGCGTAACTTTCCGGGAGGATTTTTTTGCAGGACATTTTCCGAAGGAGCCGGTGATGCCCGGTGTGCTGATCGTGGAGGCGTTAGCTCAGGCAGGGGCGGTGGCCATTTTGTCCATGCCGGAGAACGCGGGGAAAATCGCGTATTTCGGCGGTGTAGACAATTGCCGTTTTAAAGGGAAGGTGGTGCCTGGGGATAGGCTGCGTCTGGAGACCCGGATCATTCGGCAAAAGGGACCCGTGGGCGTGGGCGAGGCGAAGGCTTTTGTGGGCGACAGGCTGGTGGTGAAGGCGGAGCTGACCTTTGCCGTAGGAAAGGAATGACGACAGAGCATGATTCGGAAATTATTGATTGCCAATCGCGGCGAGATTGCGGTGCGGATTATCAGGGCGTGCAGGGAATTGGGGATAGAGACGGTTGCGGTGTACTCGGAGGCGGACGCGGGAAGTCTGCACTCGGAGCTTGCGGACGAGGCGGTGTGCATCGGCTCCGGGCCGTCCACGGACAGCTATCTCAATATGGAGCGGATTATGAGCGCCGCCATGATCACCGGCGCGGACGCCATCCATCCCGGGTATGGTTTTCTGTCGGAGAACGCCCGTTTTGCGGAATTTTGTGAGCGCTGCAGTATGACCTTCGTGGGGCCTCCCTCTCAGGTGATCTCCAGCCTGGGCAACAAACAGGCGGCGAGAAATACCATGGTGACGGCAGGAGTCCCGGTGATCCCCGGCACAGACCATCCCGTGACGGATGTGGCGGAGGGGCTTGCGCTGGCTGCGGATATCGGCTATCCGGTGATCGTGAAGGCGGTGCTGGGCGGCGGCGGAAAGGGTATGCGGACGGCTCTTTCCAAGGAGGAGTTCGAGAAGGCGTTCCTCACGGCTCAGAAGGAGGCACAGGCGGCGTTCGGCGACGACAGCATGTATCTGGAGCATTTTGTAGAGCATCCCAGACATATCGAGTTTCAGATTTTAGCCGATAATGAGGGCAATGTGGTGCATCTGGGGGAGCGGGACTGCTCCATTCAGCGCAGGCATCAGAAAATGATAGAGGAGTCCCCGTCGCCTGCGGTTTCCCCAAAATTGCGGGAAAAGATGGGGGAGACGGCGGTGCGCGCGGCAAAGGCGGCGCATTATGTCAGCGCGGGCACCATCGAGTTTTTGCTGGAGGAGGACGGGAGATTTTACTTTATGGAGATGAACACCCGTATCCAAGTGGAGCATCCGGTGACAGAGTGGGTGACGGATGTAGATCTGATAAAGGAACAGATTCGTATCGCGGCGGGAATGCCCCTGAGCATCCGTCAGGAGGATGTGCAGATCAAGGGGCATGCCATCGAGTGCCGCATCAATGCGGAAAATCCCCGGAAAAATTTCCGCCCGTCTCCGGGGCGCATCTCCATGCTGCATCTGCCCGGGGGACAGGGAATCCGCGTGGATACCGGCATCTACAGCGGTTATCAGATTCCGCCCTATTATGATTCCATGCTGGCAAAGCTGATCGTGCATGGGGAGGACAGACCCCGTGCCATCGCTAAAATGCTCAGCGCCATGGGCGAGGTGATCATCGGCGGCGTGGATACCAATGTGGATTATCAGTTCGCCATCCTGAGCGATGCGGATTATCAGGCGGGCAATGTAAATGTGGATTTTTTAAAAAATCATGAAATCGGCGGTGTGAAGATTGAAGAGTAATCATTTATTCAAAAAGACGGCAAAATATATTCCCATCGGAGAGAAAGCGGAGAGTGTACCGGAGGTGCCGGAGGGACTTCTGCGCAGATGTAATGCCTGTAAGGCGGCGGTGTTTGTGGAGGAGGTCAGGGGCAATTCTTATATCTGCCCCCGCTGCGGCAATTATTTCCGTGTTCCCGCTCACGCCAGACTGGCGCAGATTGCGGATGGGGGAAGCTTTGTGGAATGGGATGCGGAGCTTGCGGGCTCCAATCCTCTGCACTATAAAGGCTATGGGGAGAAGGTGCGGGAGCTGCAGGAGCGGACCGGGCTCAGGGAGGCTGTTGTCACCGGCAGGGCGGAGATTGGTGGCATTCCTGCGGCGCTGGGCGTCATGGATGGGCGCTTTCTCATGGCAAGTATGGGAGAAATCGTGGGCGAGAAGATTACCCGGGCAATCGAGCGGGCGACGAGGGAGCGGCTGCCGGTGATCCTCTTTACCTGCTCCGGCGGTGCGAGAATGCAGGAGGGCATTGTCTCGCTCATGCAGATGGCAAAGACTGCTGCCGCCGTGAGAAAGCACAGCGAGGCGGGACTTTTGTATATCACGGTGCTGACCGACCCCACCACAGGCGGAGTGACGGCCAGTTTTGCCATGCTGGGGGACATTATCCTGGCGGAGCCGGGGGCTTTGATCGGTTTCGCGGGTCCAAGAGTCATCGAGCAGACAATCCGGCAAAAGCTGCCCAAGGATTTTCAGCGGGCGGAGTTTTTGCTGGAGCATGGCTTTCTGGACGCCATCGTGGAGAGAGAAAAGCTCCGGGAGCGGCTTTCAGAGCTGTTGAAGCTGCACTGTGGAGATTCCGCTGATTCCGTTGGTTCTGCTGATTTTGTTGCTGCCGCTGCTTCCGCAAATTCTGCAGATTCAGGCATGGCGCAAAAAAATGCTGGACAGAACAGCCGGACGGAAGGTATGATATACGGAGAATCTTCCGCCGCTTCGATTTCGATGCACGCGTGGGAGCATGTGCAGCTTGCGCGGGATAAGAGACGTCCTGTGGGGCATGATTATATCGAAAGGCTTTTTCCTGATTTTGTGGAGCTCCACGGGGACAGATATCTGCGCGACGACCCCGCTGTCATCGGCGGGCTCGCCACTTTTTGGGGTATGCCGGTGACGGTTATCGCCCAGGAGAAGGGAGAGGGGACGAAGGGCTGTATCGCCAGGAATTTCGGCATGGTCTCCCCGGACGGCTACCGCAAGTCCATGAGGCTGGTGCGGCAGGCGGAGAAATTCGGGCGTCCGGTCATCTTCTTTGTGGATACGCCGGGAGCGTTCTGCGGTATGGAAGCCGAGGAGCAGGGACAGGGCGAGGCGATAGCACGCAATATCTGCGAGCTGTTCGGCGTCAGAGTGCCGGTGCTCTCCATTGTGATCGGAGAGGGAGGCAGCGGCGGGGCGCTCGCCTTTGCGGTGGCGGACGAGGTCTGGATGCTGGAGCACGCGGTCTATTCCGTGCTTTCCCCGGAGGGGTTTGCTTCTATTTTATGGAAGGACGGTTCCCGGGCAAAGGAGGCTTCCGCGCTGATGAAGCTGACGGCGCAGGATTTGTACCGGATGGGGATCGTGGAGCGCGTGGTGCGGGAAGAGGGAACTTTTCCGAAGCGGGAGGGCTTTGCGAAGGAGACCATGGACGGTGTACTCGCACAGCTGGAACAGGGAATCGGGCAATTTATGACAAAATATGGAGCCCTGGACAAGGAGGAGCTGCTGGAGCAGCGCTATCAGAGGTTCCGCAAATTTTGAGGATGGTGAGAGGTTGATGGACAGCCGGGAAGTATTTAACGATGTATTGGTACATCTTTTTAATGAGATTATGCGTCTGGAGGAGGACGTGATCATCACGGACGAATACAGCGACATCACGAACAATGAAATGCATGTGATCGATGCGGTAGGGCCTGAGGGCGGCAATATGTCCTCTGTGGCTGCAAAGCTGCGCATCACGGTGGGCTCCCTGACCACGTCCATGAACGGATTGGTGTTAAAGGGCTATGTGGAGAGACAGCGCAGCGAGGAGGACCGGCGGGTGGTGAATGTGCGGCTCACCGACAAGGGACTTAAGGCCTATGAGCAGCACCGGGAATATCATATGCAGATGATTGACGCCATGATGCGCACTATGGACGAGGAGGAAATTCCCATCCTCGCCAAGGCGCTCACGGGGCTGAAGGACTTTTTTTATCAATATAAGAGAGAAATGTAACAGGGACGGATTTGCGGTCGGCTTCGGCTGTCTGCAGATCCGTCTTTGTCTGTGCCTGTCCCTGTCGCCGTTTCCTGCCTCTTTCTTCCATTTCTTTTGGTAGCATTTACTAAAATTTTTCTGAAAAAGTAAGTTTTATAGTGGAATTGTGCAGGGGTTTGTGTTATACTTAAAATACTTTCATGAAAATCAAAATTGGTGGAATGCGGACTGATCAGAGTGCAGATACGCTTCCTGCCAAGGAAAGAGAGGCGTAAGGTGGAACTTAGAACAGCAGTATCCCCAAGAGATGTGAAGCATTATACCACAGAACGTCTGAGAGAAGAGTTTCTGATTCAGAATCTTTTCGTGCCCGGCGAAATCAAGCTGGTATACAGCCACATCGACAGAATCATCACAGGTGCGGCAGTGCCTGTAGCGCCCATCAAGCTGACTGCAGGAGACGAGCTTCGCGCTGAGTATTTCTGCCAGAGAAGAGAACTGGGCGTCATCAACATCGGTGGTGCAGGTACGATCACCGTTGACGGAAAGGCCTACAAGGTAGGCTTTAAGGAGGGCATGTATATCGGAATGGGCTCTAAGGACATCGTCTTTGAGAGCGACGACTCCGCAAAGCCCGCAAAATTTTACCTGAATTCTGCTCCTGCACACAGAACCTGCCCTACCGTGCTGATCAAGCCGGAGGGAACCCCTGAGGAGGGCGTGGTGATTGTGAAGGATGAGAATAAAGTGGAGCTTGGCTCCCTGGAGGACGCCAACCACAGAGTCATCTGCAAGTACATTCTCCCCGGACAGGTGGAGAGCTGCCAGCTCGAGATGGGCATGACCAAGCTGGAGCCCGGCAGTGTATGGAACACGATGCCCTGTCATACCCATGACAGACGCATGGAGGTTTATCTGTACTTTGAGATGCCCGAGGACGCCTTTGTAATGCATTACATGGGCGAGCCTCAGGAGACCCGCCACATCGTCATGCGAAACGAGGAGGCCGTGATTTCCCCGAGCTGGTCCATCCATTCCGGATGCGGTTCCAGAGCCTACACCTTTATCTGGGGTATGGTGGGCGAGAATCAGGACTTCGACGACATGGACGGCGTGGACATGAAAGATTTAATGTAACAGGAAAATTTTTAAAAGAAAAGGAGAGATAACATGAGCAATTTCACTAATTTCAGCCTGGAAGGCAAAGTGGCACTGGTTACCGGTGCATCCTATGGTATCGGTTTTGCAATCGCCACCGCCTATGCAGAGGCAGGTGCAACAATCTGTTTCAACGACCGTACTCAGGACAAGATGGAGGTTGGATTAAAGGCGTATGAGGAGAAGGGCATCAAGGCACATGGCTATGTGTGTGATGTTACTGACGAGAAGGCTGTAAATGAGATGGTGGCACAGATTGAGAAAGAGGTTGGCGTGATCGATATTCTGGTGAACAACGCGGGTATCATCAAGAGAATCCCCATGACCGAGATGAGTGCGGACGAGTTCAGACAGGTGGTTGACGTTGACCTGAACGCTCCTTTCATTGTTTCCAAGGCAGTGATTCCTTCCATGATCAAGAAGGGCGGCGGAAAGATTATCAACATCTGCTCCATGATGTCCGAGCTGGGTCGTGAGACCGTATCTGCATATGCAGCAGGCAAGGGCGGACTGAAGATGCTGACCAAGAATATCTGTGCAGAGTACGCTCAGTACAACATCCAGTGTAACGGCATTGGCCCCGGCTATATCGCTACCCCTCAGACCGCACCTCTTCGCGAGAAGCAGGCGGACGGCAGCAGACATCCCTTCGACGAGTTCATCTGTGCGAGAACTCCGGCAGGCAGATGGCTTGACCCTGAGGAGCTCACCGGCCCCGCAGTATTTTTGGCATCCAGCGCTTCCGATGCGGTGAACGGACATATCCTTTATGTTGACGGCGGTATCCTTGCTTATATCGGCAAGCAGCCCAGCTAAAGACGAAAAGATTTTCCCAAAGCAATACAACAACAGAAAGGTATGATGAGCATTATGAAAATCGCTTTGATAAATGAGAATAGTCAGGCGGCTAAGAACGAGATGATCTGTAGCACACTTAAGAAGGTGGTGGAGCCCATGGGACATGAGGTGTTCAATTACGGCATGTGCGGTGCCGAGGATCCGAACTCTCTCACCTATGTGCAGAATGGCATTTTGGCGGCAGTACTGCTCAATTCCGGCGCGGCGGACTATGTTATCACCGGCTGCGGCACCGGCGAGGGCGCAATGCTTGCCTGTAATTCCTTCCCCAAGGTACTCTGCGGACACATCGAGTCTCCGCTGGACGCCTATCTGTTCTCTCAGGTGAACGACGGAAACTGTGTGGCTCTTCCCTTTGCCGAGAATTTCGGCTGGGGCGGCGAGCTGAATCTTCAGTATATCTTTGAGAAACTTTTCTGTGCTCCCGGCGGCGGTGGATATCCCCCCGAGAGAGTGGAGCCTGAACAGCGCAACAAAAAGATTCTGGACAAGGTGAAGGAAGTGACCCATGCGGATATGGTGACCATTCTTCAGAATCTGGACAGGGATTTGGTGAAGGGTGCGCTGTCCGGCGCAAAGTTCCAGGAGTATTTCTTTGCCAACTGCCAGTGCGATAAGCTTGCGGCTGCGGTGAAGGAAGTGCTGGCATAGGATTTTTATGATTAATATTAGCCGCAGGAGCGGCAGAAATGAGGATAATATGAACGCAGTATTAGAGCAAATCAGCAAAATCGGTATTGTTCCGGTTGTGAAAATCGACAGGGCAGAGGATGCGCTCCCCCTGGCAAAGGCTTTGTGTGCAGGCGGACTTCCCTGTGCAGAGGTTACCTTCCGCACCAGTGCGGCGGCAGAGGCCATCAAGATCATGACTGACAACTATCCCGATATGTGCGTGGGCGCAGGTACTGTTCTGAACGCAGAGCAGGTTGACGCGGCAGTGGCAGCGGGCGCAAAGTTTATCGTGAGCCCCGGCCTGAATCCCAAGACCGTAAAGTATTGTATCGAGAAGGGCGTGCCCATCACTCCCGGTACTTCCAGCCCCTCCGATATCGAGCAGGCTATTGAGCTCGGTCTGGATGTTGTGAAATTCTTCCCGGCAGAGCAGTCCGGCGGCCTTGCGAAGATCAAGGCCATGGCAGCTCCCTATGTAAATATGAAGTTCATGCCCACCGGCGGCGTAAACGCAAAGAATCTGACCTCTTACCTCGACTTCCCCAAGATCATTGCCTGCGGCGGTTCCTGGATGGTTCCCGGCGACCTGATCAATGCGGGCGAGTGGGACAAGATTGAGCAGCTGACCCGCGAGGCAGTTCAGACCATGTTGGGCTTTGAGCTTGCGCATGTAGGCGTGAATGCCGAGAACGCAGAGGAGGCAGAGAAGGCAGCTAACCGTTTTGCATTTATCTTTGGTATGCCCGCTAAGGTTGGAAACAGTTCCGTATTTGCAGGAACCGCTCTGGAGGTTATGAAGACTCCTTACCTTGGCAAGAACGGCCACATTGCAATCCGCACCAACTACATCGAGAGAGCAGTCAATTACCTGAGCTCCGTTCTGGGCGTAGAATTCGACGAGAACACTGCCAAGAAGGACGCTAAGGGCGGCTTGAAGGCTATTTATCTGAAGGAAGAGATTGGCGGCTTTGCCGTACATCTTGTTCAGAAATAGAGACAGGAAAAATAAAAGTAAAAAATCAAAATATGAAAATCAAAACAGGAAAGGAAACAAACAACAATGGCAAAAGTAATTACCATGGGTGAGATTATGCTCAGACTCTCCACCCCCAATAACGAGAAATTCATTCAGGCAGACGAGTTCGATGTATGCTACGGCGGCGGCGAGGCGAATGTAGCAGTATCTCTGGCTAACTATGGACATAATGCAGAGTTCGTTACCGCCGTTCCCGACAACGAGATTGGTGAGTGCGCTGTGGCTGCATTGAGAAAGTATGGCGTTGAGACCAGGAATATCGCTAAGTGCGGCGAGAGACTTGGTATCTACTATCTGGAGAGCGGTTCTTCCATGAGACCCTCCAAGGTTGTTTACGACAGAGCACATTCTTCCATCTCTACTGCAACCGAGGCTGATTTTGATTTCGACAAGATTTTTGAGGGCGCTGACTGGTTCCATTTCACCGGTATCACTCCCGCTGTTTCCGACAGCGCTGCAGAGCTGACCGAGAAGGCTCTGATTGCTGCCAAGAAGCACGGCGTGAAGGTTTCCGTAGACTTGAACTTCCGCAAGAAACTCTGGTCTTCTGAGAAGGCTCAGAAGGTTATGAAGAATCTGATGAAGTATGTTGATGTCTGCATCGGCAACGAGGAGGACGCTGAGCTGGTATTGGGTTACAAGCCCGGCAATACCGATGTTACCAGCGGTGACCTTGAGCTGGCAGGTTACAAGTCCATCTTCGAGCAGATGGTTGCAGATTACAACTTTGAGTACTGCATCTCCTCCCTGCGCGTGAGCCATTCCGCTTCCGACAACGGCTGGTCTGCATGTATCTACTCCCGGGACACCAAGGAGTTCTATCACTCCAAGGAGTACAGCATCCATCCCATCGTTGACCGTGTGGGCGGCGGCGACTCCTTCGCAGGCGGCGTAATCTGCGGTCTCGTGGACGGCAAGGACTTCAAGGCTGCTCTCGAGTACGGCGTGGCTGCTTCCGCTTTGAAGCACACCATCCCCGGCGACTTCAATCTGGTTTCCAGAAAGGAAGTTGAGACTCTGGCAGGCGGCGATGCTTCCGGACGCGTACAGCGCTAATTGTTTCATAGCTGCAATTGACACAGGTGGGCATTGCGCTCACCTGTGTTTGTTTTTGGTTTGGCGGATAAGCTGACGGGAGAGGATTTGTATGAAATCAGGTCATATAAAACAGGATCGTATAACAGGTGCTCATATAAGCCGGAATAGAGGGCGGGATACCTTATTCTGGGCAGTCCTGTTTCTGGCGGGACTTGCCTGTATGTGGCTGACCCAGCGGGAAGTGCCGATCATGATGGATGATGAGTGGTACAGCACGGTGCTCTTTGCGGAGAGACCGCTGACGTCGTTACAGGATATTTTACAGGCACAGGTCTGGCACTATAACAACTGGGGCGGACGTACCGTGGCGCATACCATTGCGCAGCTTATTCTGTTGTACCTGAGCGAACCGGTGGCGGATGCGCTGAATGTGGCGATGATCGTACTTCTGGCATGGATGCTCAACGCGGTGACAGGGGAGAGGAGACTGGCCTTCGTGACGCTGACGGTGGGATTCCTGCACGGTCTCAATGCCAACTGGAAGATGAGCATGTACTGGCAGACCGGAGCCTGTAATTATCTCTATACAACGGTTCTGATCCTGGCATTTTTGTGGCTCTATCTGAGACAGACAGAGACGGAAGAGAAGAGGGAGATACCCGGTTCCCTGTTGTTGGCTCCGGTATTGGGGCTTTTGAGCGGCTGGAGCAATGAAAATATGGGTCCTGCCGTGTGGGTGCTCACTCTGTTTGTCATACTGTTGCGCAGACGCAGGAAGCAGATGGTCAGTCTTTGGATGCCGCTTGGAAGCCTTTTTTGTCTGGCGGGCAGTGTGCTGATGATCATTGCACCCGGAAACAGCGTGCGCAGCGCAGAGGTGGCAAGTAATCAGTACGGGGCGCTGTGGCAGATATTTCTCAGGATGTACGGCGTGTGCAGGGGTGCGTGGGAGTATCTGTTCCCGGTTATCCTCGTGACGGCGGCGCTGATTTTTGTGAATGTCTGTGTGCTGGGCAACCGACTGAAGGAGAAGGATATCCTGCTGCTTGCGGGCGCGTTTCTGTCGTGGGGAGCCATGGTGCTCTCACCGCACTATCCCGACAGGGCATCCTTCGGAACCATGTGCCTGCTGATTTGTGTGGCGCTCTCTCAGGCGGGAGCAATTTTAAGGGACAGGGATGGCGCCCGGTGCAGGATTGCTCTCGGGGCAGCGGGAGTCTTTGTCTGGCTGCGCGGCATGTACTTTTTGGGCGAGTTCCTGGCGATTTGCTGGGGGTGGATCCGATAATTTGCTGGGGTGGATCCGATAAATTGAGATTGCTGTCGCGATTGTGTCGGCGGGAGGATATCGGGCGAACATAAAAAAAGATTGACTTTTTGTATGGGGAGTGTTATTATATTATTTGCGTGATGCGGAAGTGTCGGAACTGGCAGACGAGCAAGACTAAGGATCTTGTGGTAGCAATACCGTGTGGGTTCAAGTCCCATCTTCCGCATTGAGTTAAACCTTGGGAAGCTTGAAAAATCGGGCTTCCTGTTTTTTTGTGTTGATATTTCCACACACTCAAAGAATAAACGACAAGCCGCATTTTTTTCTAGTGTATTGAGATATCTCTTGGAACCGGGCTGTCAGAGAAAGTTTCGGTTGCTTTTTATAAGAAAAAGCCATATAATATACATAAGAAAAATACATTTGGTAATATTTTAAAAAATGGGCGAAATATAGCAAGAAGAGGCAAAAAATGAATAATATGTTGTATTTATTAAACATGCGCGTTGCTGGAATAAAGAGTCTCAAAGAAGAAATCCGGCTTGATTTTTACAAAAAAACCGTGGACAAAAATTTTGATCCGGATAAATATAGAATTAAAGCTATTTATGGTGAGAATGGTTCAGGAAAATCTGCAATTATCACAGCCGTAAGTATATTTCAGCATTTGGTTATGTATGACAATTATCTTAACGAGTCTAAGACCCAGGTATTTTTGGATGAAATAATAAATAAGACTACAAAAAAATTTAAGTTCAGTTGTGAGTTTTTGGCTGATATAGATACCGCAATGCTAATATACGATTATTCGATTGAGGTAGGAAAAAATGATGTAGGTTTATATGAGATCCAGTCGGAAGTATTAAAAACGCGAAAAGGCCATTATGCAAATAAAAATTATAAAAAAATCTTTGAAAGTAAAAACGGAGAATTGTTGTATATCAAGTGCAATGATACCGAGCGGAAAATATTAGAAAAAAAGTCACTGAACCTTCTATTATCCAAGTCTTTTATAGATATATATATTACCAATGTGAGCAAAAATAGTGAAGATTTTATAGATGCAAAACCGGATAAAGAATTATTGATTCATATGCTGATGTGCTCGACTTTGCTTATGGTGATAAAGGTATATCTCGGGGAAGAGGATCAACATGAATTATATTTTTTGAGAAAACGCATAAAAGAAGGGGAATTGGATAATCAGGTATTGCAGGACGGATTATTTGAATATGGTGAATTTGCAAATATTTTTTCCAGCGTAAATGAGAAAATTGTTGAGAAAAAATATTTTGAAGACTATAGGAATAAAGTGGAAAGACTAACGCAGTTCATTAAAATTTTTAAACCGGATTTAGTGTCAATAGATATTGATGCTAAAGAGAAAGGGGATCAATATGAATGTGAGTTGAATCTGAACTATGGAGATTATAGTATAAACAGGGAATTTGAAAGCACAGGAATCAAAAAGCTGATAAGATTATTTGACTGTTTTATCGCTGCAAGTACAGTGGGAATCGTTTTTGTCGATGAGATGGATTCAAATTTAAATGATGTTTATTTATGTAAACTGCTTGAGTACTTTATGTATTATGGTCAGGGACAGCTATGTTTTACTACACACAATTTAGACCCTATGGCAATATTGAAGGAGAATCGAAATTCCATAGACTTTTTATCAAGTGATAATCATTTAGTACCCTGGACATCCAGAGGAAATGCTTCACCTGAAAACTGCTATAAAAATGGAATGATAGAGAATTCGCCTTTTAATATAGATGCTACAGATTTTGTAGGAATTTTGGGGGAGTAATAGCAATGGCAATACAAATGATACTCTGTGTGGAAACAAATAAAAAGGCTGATACAGATAGTATATACATTTTAGAAACAATTAAGCATTGGTATAAACTGAATAATCAAATTAAAATAAATAAAGTATATATGAATGCAAAATCAAAGTATAATGCGAAGGATGTGATAAGAGATATAGATAAGAAATCGAAAGCTTTTACAATAGGAGAAACAAAAGTAATATATTGTATTGATACCGATCAATATGAACGCAATGCTGACCATGCAAAGGAATTAAATGATATTAATCAATATTGTGAAAAAAATCAGTATGATTTAGTATGGTTTTGTCACGATGTAGAGGAGGTGTTTTGGGGACAAAGGGTTTCAGATTCCCAAAAGGTACAGGAGGCAGCTGCTTTTAGACGAAAGAGACTGATTGAGGAAATACAGGCAGATAAATTGTCTTACAATACAAAACATGCATGTACAAGTAATATTTTGAATATATTTGACAAGTACCTATCCAGAAAATAGTGGAGGATTCATATGGGAATGGGGATTATTGTTTGTGGTCTGAACGGTTCCGGCAAGAGTACGTTAGGGAAGGCTCTTGCAGAGAGATTAGATTTTCATTTTATAGATAATGAAGATTTATATTTTCCCAGGACAAATCCTGATTATGCTTATGCTTCCCCGCGCACCCGGGCGGAGGTTGAAGAGCTTCTTTTAAATGAGCTCAAGGCATATGAAAACTTTGTCTTTGCCGCTGTAAAAGGAGATTACGGAGAATATATCTATCCGTTCTTTCGGTATGCAGTATTGATTGACGTTGCAAAGGATATTCGGATGCAGCGGGTCAGAAATCGTTCTTTTCAAAAATTCGGCAATAGAATGCTGGCAGGCGGCGATTTATACGAGCGGGAAGAAAAGTTCTTTGAGCTTGTTAAAGCCCGTCCGGAAAACACGGTTGAGGAATGGCTGCAATCCTTGAAATGCCCCATCATACGCGTTGACGGAACGAAATCTATTGAGGAAAACGTAGATTTTATCATTACGCAATTATTATAGCGCTCAGGAAAAGCGTACCCAGTAAATTGGCAAGAAAATGCGATAAAGCGCTGCACCATGCGTTGTCTGTTTCTTTGAATACAAGGCCATAGAACAATGCATTGATAAAAACAAATACTAAGTCGTATAAAACAATGATCATACTTCCAAAATTAAAATGTCCCATTGAAAATAAGGCGGATGTGATCAGTAATGATGGTAGGAACGGCATTATTTTGGAAGTCTGTTTTTGAAAAAATGCTCTCCACGCTATCTCTTCCCCCAGTGCCAGCACGAGCAATTCCAAAATTAATTTCGGCAGCTCTGCTGTATTTACCAGGCTTGTCCTGGAATTCAAATGCGCTATATACTCCGGCAGGCAGAATTTTGCGATTGAAAAGCACAGGACATTCATCAGCATTGGCATGCAGACCAATAGGATTACTTTTTTATCTTTGATGGAACCGACAAATGACTTGATATTCAGTCCTTCCTCTTTCGAGCCGTTTGTTTTCCTGGTTGTAAAAAATGCTATGATTCCAACAATAACGGATAATCCCGCTAAATTTATTGTCTCTCCGTTCACTTGTATATTTAAAATATTGGCAAATGATAAAACGGTCATGATTGCCATTAAGATGAACACTGCTTTATTTGATTTTTCCATATCTGTCATTCCTCCTTTAGGGCTAATACTGCCCCTCTATACACCCGTTCCAGGTGTGCCGCTATGAGTTCCCTGTCATATTCCAATGAATTGTTGGCGATGATACTGGCATATCCGTGAACAAACAGCGCAAGCGTTATGAAAACCTCTTTTGTCTGTTCCAGGCTCATTTTCATAGCCTCCTGCATTGCGGAAATAACAGGGGTAAGTCCTTCTGAGTCAATCATTTCAAGCAGGCTGTTTTCAACGGCAAAGCCTGATTGAAAAAGAAAGCGAAACAAATTAGGCTCCTCCACCGCAAAGCGGATGTAATTTGTCCCGATTTGGAGCATGACATTTTCCTGTGTTTTTGAAATATTCATCAGATATTCCGTATGATAATCACCGGTTTTTTGGTAAGCGGCTCTTTTTAATTCCTCAATTGTCGCAAAATAGTACATGACAGGCTGTGTGGAACAGTTTAGTTTTTGCGAAACGGTTCGCGCGTTGACATGTTCCGCGCCCTCAACTCTTGTAACCTCAAAAGCTGCGTTTATCACCATCTCCTTTGTAATTTTCGCTTTTGGCGGCATAGCAGCTCCCCCTTTTATAATTATTGTTATATAACACTAATTATACACACTGTTTCTGATTTGTCAATGGGCTTGACATATTTTTTTTATGCGTTAAAATAGTTCTAAAAAGAACAAAATGGAGGGAACTATGATTCCGCCGGATTTATGGGAAAATCAAAATGCAATCAAGACGCTGTATGCAAAATGTATCGGGGATGTCTGCGTCAGACATGGGATTACCCGGATGGAGCTGGATATCCTGCTTTTTCTGGCGAATAATCCGGGTTATGATACTGCGACGGATATTGTGGAGCTTCGATATCTGGCAAAGTCACAGGTATCGGTCTCCATAAAGCTTCTGGAGGCTCGCGGTTATCTCAGGAAGGAGTATGCGAGGGGGAATAAAAAGACGGCGCATCTGCTTGTCTGTGATAAAGCGCAGGATGTGCTGGAGGATGGACGGGCGGCGCAGAAGCACTTTTTTGAGATTCTGTTTCAGGATTTCACCCCGGAGGATATTGCGCAGATGAAGCGGTATACGGAGCGCGTCCGCCACAACATCGACTGTTGGATGAAGGAGGAATTGTCGGATGTATAAATTTATCATTTGTTTTATCGCAGGGATTGGAGCGGGGCTGGGTACAGGTTTTGCGGGCATGAGCGCGGCAGCGGTGATCAGTCCCATGCTGATTACCTTTTTGGGGCTCCCGGCTTATGAGGCTGTGGGGATTGCACTGGCAAGCGATGTTTTAGCCAGCGCCATCAGTGCATATACCTACGGCAAAAATAAAAATCTTGATATCCGAAACGGTGTGGTCATGATGTCCATGGTTCTGTTGTTTACGCTGGTCGGGAGTTTCGTGGCAAGCCTTTTGCCAAACAGCACGATGGGGAGCTTTTCCGTGTTTATGACGCTGCTTTTGGGCATTAAGTTCATCGTAAAGCCGGTGATGACTACCCGTGAAGCCATGAATGAGGTCAGCGCCAGGAAGCGGATTGTGCAGTCTGTAATCAGCGGAGTTGTTGTGGGCTTCATCTGCGGTTTTATCGGTGCGGGTGGCGGAATGATGATGCTGCTGATCCTCACAGGGGTTCTGGGGTATGAGTTGAAAACGGCGGTTGGGACAAGCGTGTTTATAATGACCTTCACTGCATTGACCGGAGCGGTCAGCCATTTTGCCATTGGCGGTATGCCGGATTTGTGGTGCCTGCTTTTCTGTGTGGCATCCACGCTGTTGTGGGCGAGGATTGCGGCAAAGTTTGCCAACAAAGCCAGCGCCGCCACCCTAAACCGGGCTACGGGAGTGGTTCTTGTCGTTTTGGGGATTGCTATTCTGGGAGTAAATTATATAAAATAGAATAGCTGTTACAGAGGGGAAAAGGAGCTTATATGGGATACACATTTTATGAGGCCGCCATATTATATTTTACCTATTCTTTCTTTGCATGGGCGGTGGAGACCGCTGTGGCGACCCTGAGGGTAAAAAATTTTCTCAACCGCGGATTCGCGTCCGGTCCCTTTTGCTTTATCTATGGTTTTACCGGAGTGCTGTTGACGCTCACGCTGCAGGACTTAAGAGAGAATGCGTTCTTTCTGTTTCTGGGCAGTGCGCTGATCGCCACCGGTGTGGAATGGCTTACGGGCAAGCTGCTGGAGCGGATGAAGCAGAAAAAATGGTGGGACTATTCGGATAAAAGATGGAATTTTGACGGATATATCTGTCTGCAGTATTCGCTGCTCTGGGGATTTCTCGGATTTCTGGTGGTTCGGTATGTAAATGGTTTTGTGCTGCGTCTGTATCATATGCTGCCGGATATCTGTGGGAAAGTGCTCATCTGGAGTCTGGTGGTTGTGGGAAGCGTGGATATATTCAGCTCGCTGATGACTGTTTATCACATAGACAAAAAGTTTTCCGGGGCGTTTCGATTTTTGACAAAGCTTGTAAATCACATCGGAAGGCGTATCGGGAAGGCGTACCCGACCATAAATCAGACGGCGGTGGTCAGGTCGAGCAATGAGAAGTGCAGTCTCGCGCAACTGTTCTGGCTGTTTGTGATAGGAGCTTTTCTGGGGGATGTGGTGGAGACAGTATTCTGCCGTATCGCGCTGGGGTCGTGGATGAGCAGGAGCAGTCTGGTGTGGGGGCCTTTCAGTGTTGTGTGGGGGCTTGCCATTGCGCTGGTGACGGCGCTGCTCTATAAGGACAGAGATAAGCAGGAGCATCATCTTTTTTGGGTGGGAACCTTTCTGGGCGGTGCGTATGAATATATCTGCAGCGTTTTCACGGAGCTTGTATTCGGCAAAATTTTCTGGGATTACAGTGCCATGCCCTTTAATCTGGGCGGGCGGATCAATCTGCTCTTTTGTTTTTTCTGGGGTATTGCGGCCGTTGTCTGGATCAAGATGCTCTATCCGAGAATTTCACGCTTTATTGATGGCATATTAAAGCGGACGGGATGGATATTGACGACCTGTGTGGCGGTGTTTATGGCGGCGGATATTGGGGTCTCGATTCTGGCGCTGGTGCGGTATGACACAAGAGCCTGCGGCGGTCCGGCGGTGCATGAGTGGGAACAGGTGATGGACAGATATTACGACGATGCCACCATGATGCGGATTTATCCCAAGGCGAAGGCGCAGTAAGCTCCGGATTGGACGGCTGCCGTATCCAGAGCTTTTATTTGTGGGCTTCTCCGACATACACTATAAAAATTATACCCAAAAAGGCGCAAATTTGTCGCAAGACGATAAAATGTGCGTCTTTTATTATATAATAGACAAATCGAGTCGACGGGAGGAAAAGACAAATGAAAGCAACCAGGACAATTCAGGGAAAAATTACAGTGTATACGGCATTATATCTGTTTTTTACCATCGTGGTCTGTGAGCTGGCAAGCGCCGGCGCGCTGTACCGTAATATGATGGCACAGGCAAATGCCTATGTGCAGATGGAGGCGCAGAACAATGCGCAGGTGGTGAACGGCTGGCTGGAGGAGCAGAGCGCCATTGTGACATCCGTAAAGTCTGCGATTGCCTATATGAATAAAAAGGACAAGGATTATATTGTGGCTTATCTGGCAAAGGCGCTGGAGGAGAATCCTTCTGCGCTGATGTATTATATTGCGTTTGGCGATATTGACGAAGCATGGGCAGCCAACAATGAGATGCTGAGCGCGCCGCCCTCAGAGCGCGGCTGGTATCAGCAGGCGGTAGCGCAGCAGGCGCAGATATGCACGGATCCCTATAAGGATATCACCACGGGTGATATGGTGATATCGATTGCCGAGCCCTTTGAGATACAGGGTGTGCAGTGCGTTCTTCTGGCGGATATCACCATCGCCACATTGAAGGATGTGGTGGCAAATATCGATGTCTCGGAAGAGATAGAGGCGTTTCTGTTGACGGAGAGCGGGGATGTGATTGCTCATGCCAACGAGGAATTTCTTCCCACGGCGGACAGCGCCACTAATCTGGCACAGGCGTTGGGCGTGGAGGTCACGGAAGCTGCGCGGATCAGGGATTATGACGGGGCAAAAAAATTGGTGGCCACCGCCCGGGTGAAGCATACAGGCTGGATATTTGGAGTCACCGAGTCGGAGTATGTGGTGACCGGGCAGATCATCAACAATCTGCTGTTTATTATTGTGTTGGGTCTGGTATTGCTCTGTATCGTGGCGCTTTTGGTTTCCGGCAGTATGAAGAAAAGCCTGAAACCCATGGGAGCCATGAAGACCTTTATCAAGGAGAAGGTGATCGGAACGGCAAACTGCGAGGCTCAGAAGGATGAGGTGGAGGAGATCAGCTATCTGATCCGGGAGATGGAGGAGCGTTTTATCTCGGTGATCAGGCAGACCAGGCAGGAGTCAGGGCTCATCCATGCCAGAATGAAGGATGCGGATAACAAAGTGACCTCCATTAATGGCAACATTGTGGAAATCAGCGCTACCATGGAGGAGACCGGGGCAAATGTGGACACGCAGACGGAGAGTATCAGAAATATCGGCGCAGCCTGCGAGGGCGCGGCGTCGTCCATAGACGGACTGGCGCGGGATGCACAGGGGATGGCAGCCCGGGCAAAAGAGGTGGTGGAGCGGGTAGATCAGATCGTGCCGGAGCTGATCCAGGGCAAGGAGAATGCCATTGCGGCGGCGCAGGACAGCAGAACCAGACTTCAGGCGGCCATTCAGGAGACCGGGGTGATCGAACAGATTACAGATGTCTCCACGGCTATTCAGGGGATTGCCTCCCAGACCAATCTGCTGGCGCTGAACGCTTCCATCGAGGCCGCCAGAGCGGGAGATGTGGGCAGAGGCTTTTCGGTTGTGGCGGAGGAGATCAAAAAGCTCAGCGAGGACACGGTGAAGGAAATCAGTAAGGTAAACGAGCTCACCGCGAAGGTGCTGCACAGTGTGAGGACCCTGTCGGAGGAGAGCGACCGCATTCTGGCATTTATCGACGGAACGGTTCTGCGGGACTATGACAGACTGGAGAAGCTGGCGCGGGATTATAAGCAGGATGCTGAATATTATGCGCAGGTCAGCGGAGGGCTTGGCACAGGTGCGGGAGAGATCAGCCAGTCCATTCAGAGCATCAACACGATTCTGGATGAGATCAATGCGGCGCAGGGCGAGCTGGCAAAAGCGGTGGCGAGCGTCAATGAGAATCTCCAGGCGATAACGGATTCCAGCGAGAATGTGTCGGAGGAAACCGGTGGTGTTCTGGCAAGCATCGGGGTATTGCAGGAGACGATGGACAAATTTCAGGTGTAATATCCAAAATGCGGCAGGCACGCGTGACAGAAAGCAGGTGTTGTGTTATAATAAATCATACAATACAGGCAGCTTTATTCATGCGGGAGGTTACAGGTGAAAGATTACAGAGAACAGGCGATGGCGGTGATGGAACAGGTGAACCGCTATATTCTGGGCAAGGAGAAGGCGGTCATGGAGACAATGGCCGCCTTTTTGGCCGGAGGAAATATTTTGTTGGAGGATATTCCCGGGGTGGGGAAGACGACCATGGCGCTTTTGTTTGCCAAAACCATGGGGCTGGAGTGGAAGCGTGTGCAGTTTACGCCGGATGTCATGCCCTCGGATCTCACGGGATTTTCTGTCTATCGGAAGGACACGGGAGCGTTTGAATATCAGAAGGGGGCAGTGTTCTGCAATCTGCTTCTGGCGGATGAGATTAACCGCACCACGCCCAAGACGCAGTCGGCGCTCCTGGAGGCCATGCAGGAGCAGCAGGTGACAGTGGAAGGGGTCACAAGGGCGCTGACGCCGCCTTTTTTGGTGATTGCCACGCAGAATCCACTGGGAGCTGCCGGGACGCAGCCATTGCCCCCGGCGCAGATGGATCGGTTTATGATTTCGATGTCCATGGGCTATCCTGATTTTGAGAGCGAGGTGCTCATGGCGAAGGCGGGGGGCTGGAACAATCTCGCCACGCAGGTGGAGGCGGTGACGGACAGGCAGCAATTTCTGGAAATGCAGCGGGAAGTGGACGAGGTGTTTATCCGGGATGAGGTGTACCGCTATATTGTGGAGCTGGCGGCTCAGAGCAGAAAGCATCCGTACATAGAGCAGGGCATGAGTCCCAGAGGCACTATCGCGCTGGTGAAAATGGCCAAGGCGGCGGCGTGGCTTGCAGGCAGCTCTTATGTGTCGCCCGCGGAGGTGGCGCAGCAGTTTCCCTATGTGGCGGCGCACAGGGTGTTGTTGAATGTGTCCGCCCGTATGGAGGGAGCGCAGAAGGAGCAGGTGATCCGGGAAATTCTGGATCAGGTGAAGAAACCGGATATGGGGAAAAAATAGAGGTTTGGCATGAGAGGCGTATTTTTATTGACCGTGGCAGTCGCCACGCTGTATGTCGCAGGGATTTATTATACTCCGGCGGGACTGTTAGCAGGTTCTATAGAACTTGTGCTGTTTCTGTTTATGGCGGCGTGGGTGTTGTTTCTTCGGAAAAAAATTTACGGCATCATTTTGCCCGGCGAAAACGGGATGCAGCGGGAGAGCGTGCTGCCCTGCAGACTGAAGGTTACCAATCGGGGAAGGTGTCCCGTCTGGCTTTGGGATGCAAAGGTATTGTGGGTGCAGGACGGACAGAAAAACGAGAGAAAACTTTCCGGCCAGGTGGAGGAGCTGGGGGAGGCGCAGGCGGGGTTTCAGATTTCGGCGCAGCACTGCGGCTTTGTGGAACTGAGTCTGCGGCGTTTTCGGGTGTGGGATCCGATGCGGCTGATTGGTATGGGAGTAAAATCGGGGGTAAATTTCAGGGGCGGCAGACCAGCTCTGCGCATTCCAGTATTTCCGCCCAGGAGTGTTCTTCGTGTGGAGTCCGCCCGGGGAGAGACGCTGCAGGCATTCGGCTCCGATCAGGATCCAGCTCCCGCCGTGGGAAACGAGGTGTGGGAGGTACAGCAGTATCGGGAGTATCAGGCGGGAGATTCCGTCAAGGCCATCCACTGGAATCTCAGCGCCAGAAGCGAGGAGCTCTGGGTGAAGGAGTATAGCAGGAGCGACGCACATCGGATCGGTCTGTTTGTGGATCTGGTGCAGCGAAAACCCATGGATGTGGGCGGGAAGGATGCCTTTTATGAAATTTTTCTGGCTCTGCTGATGGGACTTTTGGAGAAGTATGACAGTGTCTGGCTCCACTGGTTTGACTGGCAGGAGAAACAGTGGGAGGTCAGACATATCACAGAGGCGGAGCAGTACCGTGAGGTTTTGCCCTGTCTGTATGAGGCCGGCTGGATACCGGCAGGTCAGCTTGATGAGAAGAGTTATCGGGAAGAGAGGATTGCCCGGCTGGGAGCTTCGATGCTGCAGTTTGACTCACAGCTGCGTCTTTCCTTTGGGGGCGCGGAGGAGCTTGTGTTGAAACAATTTTCCCCGCAGGACTACAGGCAGGAAATCGTGGAGCAGAAGGTGGTGATTCCATGACGCAGAAGAATAAGGGGAATGTGGTGCGGAACCTGGGACGTCTGGCGCCTTATTTGTGTGGAGTTTTGGGCACCTATGGAATCATGCGGGATTTTGTTGCTCTATGGTATGTGGGCTCCCGGGGGGATGAGTGCGCTTTGGTGCTCTCTCTTGCGCTGTGGGCGCTGCTCTGGACAAGGTATTATGGTGTGTTGTATATAGCGGCGGCCGTTATGGTGTGCCTGTGCCCGGCTCTGTATATTTCTTTGAGCTGGACCGGGCTGGGGCTGCTTTTGTGTTCCTTTGTGTTCGCCCGGGCGTGGGACAGGCACCGGGCGGTTTTTGTGGCGGGCTGTGTCATCGCGGTCACCCTGAGCGCGGGGAGCGTGCTGGGATATGTAGGGGACGATGCCGTGTCGGATGGTGCGCTGCTGGTGCAGCGGTATGCCAACAGAGTGTATACCGCCGTGTTCGGCGACTCCGAGGAGGGATGGTTTGAAAACGGAAGCGTCAGCCGCGGCAATAACTATCGTTCCGGGGGAATTGCTCTGGATGTGGTAGTGGATAAGGAGCCCACGGAGGATATTTATCTGAGAGGGTATGTGGGTGCGGATTACGAGGGGGACAGATGGTCGGAGGCAGATGAGGATTGGTTTTATACCATAATGATGAATATGACAGGGAGCGGGAGTAAGGGCTGGGTTCGGATGTCGCATGAAAATCTGGTTTTTGAGCTTAATTATGGCGATGTGAACGAATGGGTCAGGATGCTGCAGGGGCAGTTTCTGCTTCGGGAGGACGCAAGAAAAATCGTGCTGAACAGACGGGGGAATATGTCAAGGCAGTATATGCCCTATTATTCCTTCCACTCGGTAAATGCAGAGCATTATTATCAGCTGGAGGCGGGGCAGGAGGTGGATACTTATTTCTATTTTGAATCCGCTGATATGGACATGGAGGTAATAGAGGACAATCTGAAGAAATATCATCAGTCCGTAATCCGGGTGAAACAGGAATATGACGATTATGTGATGCAGCGCTATCTGAGTGTTCCGGAGGGGCGGCTGTCCCGGCTTGAGAAGTTCTGCGAGGAGAATGCGCCTGAGGAGGCTGCCATTGACGTGCTGACGGATTTTATCCGGGATACCCTGCAGGCCGACACTGTTTACACCAGGACACCCGGCAATACGCCGGTGAATCAGGATGTGATAGAATACTTTTTGTTTGAGAGCAAGCGGGGATATTGTATGCATTATGCCTCGGCTGCCACGCTGATGTACCGCATGTACGGGATTCCCGCCAGATATGTGACGGGCTATGTGGTACACCCGCAGGATTTTGAGCGGCAGGCGGACGGCACCTATGCGGCGGCGCTGACGGATTATCGTCTGCATGCATGGGTGGAGATTTACAGGGAGAATCTGGGCTGGACGCCCGTGGAGATGACGCCGCTTGCCTATTATGGAGGAGAATTGCCCGGCCCGGAATGGCTGATGCCCATGCGGACCGGATATATGGGAAACAGGAACGGAGACGGCGCGGGTCAGGGAGTGCTGGCGCAGTATACCGCGGAAGAGGAAGAAGAGGAGGAAGAGGACGAGGAGGAGAACGAGAACGAGTACGAAGACGAGGAGGAAGAGGAGGACGAGGAAGATGAGGGAGAAGCTTCCGCAAACGAGGAGCTGGAGGATGAGGAAGCCATGGGGAGAAAGCATCCGTTCCTGATCGTGCCCGGCGTGCTTTTTGTCATTGTGTGCGCGGCGGCAGGTTTGCGCTACAGGCGCAGGCAGAGGCTGCTCAGGCTGAGTGAGATGGACGAGAGACAGTTGTTCTACCGTCTGTTGAAGCTTCTGCACAGCACGGGGCTCCTCAAAGGATATATGGGGACGGAGGAAGATTTTGCGCAAAAGCTTCTGGAGGAGCTGCCGATATTTGAAGAGAGGGAAGTGGCGGAGCTGATGCGGCTTGTAGAGGAGGCGGCATACGGACCGGAGCGCCCCTCGAAGGGGGAGAACCGGCAGCAGGTGTATGCATTTTATAAAAAGGCCTCCGGGAAATTGTATGAGAGGATGAATTTCCCTCAGAAATTGTATTGCACCTGGATATGGAATCTGTGCTGAGCCCTGTCAGGTTCTGCAAAGCTGCAGAATGACCGAGATAGTCTCCAAAAGCAGCGGCATATCTATGGGCTTTGTGAGATGTGCGTTCATGCCGCTCTCCAAGGATGTCCGCCTGTCGCTCTCAAAGGCGTTGGCGGACAGGGCTATGATGGGGATGGCGGCAAGCTCCGGATTCTCCAGTCTGCGGATGGCTCTGGACGCCTGCCAGCCATCCATGACGGGCATCTGGATGTCCATCAGGATCAGGGCGTATTCCCCGGGCTCTGCGCTGGATATCCTGTCCACCGCGATGCTGCCGTCCGTGGCGGTGTCCACGAGGAAGCCCTGCGAGCGGAGCATTTCCGTCTCGATTTCCAGATTTATTTCGTTGTCCTCCACAAGGAGGATTTTTTGATTTTCGGGAATCCGGATATGGGGTTGTGGAAGCTCCGGCTCCGGTCTTGTCCACTGTGTGCGCAGGGGGAGCGTCACCGTGAAGGTGCTGCCCTTGTGGACGGCGCTGGACACCTCTATCGTTCCGCCCATCATATCCACAAGGTTTTTGGTGATCGTGAGCCCCAGTCCGGTGCCGGGAATACCGCTGAAGGTGGTATTTTTCTCCCGCTCAAAGGGCTCAAAGATATGCGCCAGAAAATCCTTGCCGATTCCGATGCCGGTATCCCTGATCCGGAACTGGTAGGTGGTGTACTGATTCTGGGGACTTTCCTGCTCTGTGACCGATATATCCACCTGCCCCTCCGGTTCCGTGTAGGTGACCGCGTTGTTGGCGATGTAAAGGAGCATCTGCCTGAGCTTGTCCCGGTCGCCGTAGACTTCGGGCTGCTTTATGTTTTCCGTGTGCAGTGAGAAAGCAATCTGTTTATCGGATGCCTGGGGCAGCAGGAGCCGATGAACCTCCTGCATGATGTCGATCAGATTGCAGGAGGATTCCGTCAGGCTGATATCGTTGGATTCCGTCCAGGATATCTCCAGTACCTTGTCAATCAGGTCTAAAAGCTGATTGCCTGCGGCCTTGATGCTGGAAAGGTAGTGCCGGAGAGTTTCACCGTCATTTTGGCAGTTTTCGGCAAGCTCCGCATAGCCGAAGATGGCGTTTAACGGCGTCCTCATATCGTGTGACATATTGGCGAGAAAGGTATTTTTGGCCACGATTGCGAGATTGGCCGTATTCAGCGCATTTTTCAGAAGCTGTTTCTGCTCCATTTCATCCTGTATCTCCTGATCCACCCGGCGATATCCCATGACAATCTGAGAGATGCGTTCCAGGCTGCCCACGTTTACAATGCGCAGCTGCAGGTACTGAGTCTGGTCATTATGTATGATCCGGTAATTGACATAATAGGTTCCGCCGGCGGACAATTTTTCCCGGATGTATTCCGGTGAGGTGGCGTCTGCGACCATTTCCCGATCGTCCGGATGTACCCAGGCGCTGACATAATCGGAGACATACCAGAGAAAGCTGCGCACCTGAAAATTTGCACCAAACTGCCGCTCGGTTCGGACGCTCAGGCGGTAGGGCAGGATGGTGTCGCTGTCCATATCGGCATAGAGGATTGACTCATAATTGATGCTGAGCCCCTCGATGACTTCCAGACGCCGCAGCTGCTCCTGATCCGCCAGCTTTCGCTCCCGGTCATATTCCCTGATAAGATTTTTGAGCTTCTGTTCATGCTGTCGTTTTTCATGTATCAGAACCGTTCTCTCCGCCAGCAGACGCTGCCTTTTTTCCGATGCCTCACCGATGAATACATAAAAGAAGTCTCCGGCGGCCTCGCTGTGGACGAAATGACCATAATCCTCAATCCAGCGCACGCTTCCGTCTTTACGGATAATTCGGTATTCCACATAATCCAGATCGTATTTGCTGGAGGCGATTTGTTCCCGGATGCTCTGCTCCACCGTATCGAGGTCCTCCGGGTGCACAATGCCCTTAAAAGTGTTTCCGGTCAGTTTCCGGAACTCTTCCGGCGTATCGCATCGGAAAATCCGCAGCATTGCCTTGTTGGCATAGATGAGCTGCTCGTCGCCGTCTGCGCGGTAGACAAAAAATCCTCCCGGCATTTCATTCATGAAACTGAGCAGTTCATTGTCCACGCTGTCTGCCTTGGGATCATTAAATAATTTCAGCAAATATTCCAATAAAGGACGAACGGTTCCCGGTTCATTCATAAATTCGCTTCCTTCTCTGCGTTTTTAGAAAATTTTAGCACAAAAAGTAAAAACTGTCATTATTTTCAGGAAAAAAGTATACCGCCTGCAGAGGAATTGATCCAATACGTCTGCAGACGGTATTTTGAAGGCAGGCTCAACCGGGTTCTGAGATTCTGGTCACGCCCACATAAATGTCCGATATTTCATACCAGGTCGCGTAATCGGTCACGCCGGTCTGGGGCAGGCCAAAGATTCCCTGAAAGATGCGCACACTCTCCGCGGTGGCAGGGCCATAAATGCCGTCCGGCGTCAGCGTGGGAATGGCGGGATAATTTCTGGCGATGCGGTTTAACTGGAGCTGGAGCTGGCGCACCTTATCCCCCGAGGCGCCGATATTCAGGTCATATCCGGGATAGGAGGAGGGGACGCCGGAAATCATGTCGGCGGTGGCAATGTACATATCATTGCCAAAATAATACCGGATGATTTCAATGGCAGAGTACCCCTCGTCGGCAAGATACTTGGAGCCCCACTGGCTCAGCCCGCTGCAGGTCACCCTGTTGCCGTCGCAGTAGGAAGTAAAAATCGGCTGGCGCACGCCGGGACGCGCCAGGTAGTTTGCAAAAATCGTGTCCACCAGATAGTCGATATTCTGGAAAATATTGCGACCGTAAATCCATTTCTGATCATAGGCGGTGGAGGAGGTGATGGTGAAGTTGTAGCCCTGTCCTCTGTACCACTCCGTATAGACCCTGTTCAGGGTAAAGGACATGATCGCCAGGATATTGGCGTAGATAGCTGCCTCCGGCCAGGTGGAATAAATTTCGCAGGAGGCTACGTTTTTGATATAATCCTTATAGCGCACCCAGTAGTTTGTGGCTGTGGAATCGGAGGGCACGCCGTCGTGGACGATGACATATTCCGGGATGACTACGCGGCTCAGGACGATTTCCCCGGTCTCGGGCATGGGCTTAATCTCCTCCTCGGGAATCTTGGGAGGATAATCGCCGAATAAGGTGTGGACGGGTATGATGACGCGCTTTTCGTCCTCCTCGGAGGTCTCCAGCGGATTCATGACGATGGGCTGGAGGGAGAGGCGATCCGGCAGCAGCTCGGAGCCGGACACCAGCACGGGCTCATACCCCTCTGCGGTGACGGTGATATTATATTCCGAGTAGGGCTGGACGGTGGTGTCCGGGTCGAGGGAGAGCGCTATGGGAGGCGCGGGAAGACTGATGACAGGGGTCTGACCGGAGCTGTCGGTAGTCAGCGTCTCCATCGGATTTTCGGGATCCCCCTCGTAGGCGATGGTCACAGTGGCGTTTTCCACGGGAATCATACCCAGAGAAGACACCACGCTTACCCGGAGTGTGCCGGTGACTTCGGTGTTTGCGTTTGAAGCATTGCCGTTTGCGGAATTGTCGTTCGTGGAATTGTTATTCATCGTGGAATTTTCATTCACGGCATTCATGGAATTGGTGGAATCAGGCATGGCAGCACCTTGACAAAATTCAGTTGCGTTATTATATGCGGAAAAAAAGAAAAAGTTAAAAAAGGATATTGACAGTTTTCGGGAATGGCTGTACCATTGTATTAAATATTCAATACAATAAAACAGGAGGAGACAGAAAGGAAGTGGTAGGATGGCATGGACTATGGATTCCGACAGACCAATTTATGCACAGTTGGTAGAGCGGATCCAGATGCAGATTGTGTCGGGGTACTATCCTTGTGGGGCAAGGCTTCCCAGTGTGAGGGAGCTGGCGGCGGTGGCTGCAGTCAATCCGAACACCATGCAGAAGGCATTTGCGGAGCTGGAGCGGAGCGGACTGATCGTGACGCAGCGGACCAACGGCAGGATTGTCACAGAGGATAAGGAACGGGTTGACGAGATACGTCATAATATGGCAAAATTGCATGTGGATACCTTTGTCGGAAAAATGCGGGAGCTCGGATATACGAAAGAACAGACTTTAGAGCTTCTGGAGCAGGGTTTCTGAGGACAGCGGGATTCAGAGACGGGTGATTCTTGTAACAGGCGAGCGAAAGCGAGCGGAAACGAGGGAGTGTAAAGGATAATATGAGTAGTTTAGTGGAATTTACCGGAGTTACCAAGTCCTATGATACGCGGAGAGCTGCGGTGGACAATGTGACATTATCCCTGCCGAGGGGCAGGATTATCGGACTGTTGGGACCTAACGGCAGCGGCAAGACAACTTTGATCAAGATGATGAACGGACTGCTGACCCCCACCTCCGGGACGATTACGATCAATGGCCAGCCCATCGGGCCGGCAACCAAGGCGAGGGTGGCCTATCTGCCGGACAGAACATACTTGGCGGGGAACAGGAAGGTGTCTCAGATTTTGGACTATTTTGTGGACTTTTATGCAGATTTTTCGCGGGAGAAGGCGGAGGAAATGTTAAGGAACCTGAAAATTGAGCCGGAAGCGAGACTGAACAGCCTCTCCAAGGGAACCAAGGAGAAGGTGCAGCTTATCCTGGTGATGAGCCGCAATGCGGATCTGTATATTCTCGACGAGCCCATCGCAGGAGTGGATCCGGCGGCGCGGGATTATATCCTGCGCACGATCATCAACAATTATAATCCCGAGGCCACAGTGCTGATCTCCACGCATCTGATCAGCGATATCGAGCAGGTGCTGGACGAAGTGATTTTTATGCGCTACGGCAGGCTGGTGCTCTATACCTCTGTGGACAATATCCGGGAGGAGAAGGGAAAGTCGGTTGACGCATACTTCAGGGAGGTGTTCGCATGTTAGGGAAGCTGATAAAACACGAATGGAAGAGCACATGCAAGATGTGCGGGATTATTATACTGGTCATCGCGGGCATGACGCTGGTGGGGGTGCTGGGATTTGCCCTGCCCGCCGGTATGGAAGAGAGCGTCGATTCGATTGAGGATTCCGTGATGAGCGTGTTCTGGGGGATGCTGATGGCGGTAAGCATGCTCCTGTATGTCATGACGCTGATGGGCGCCTCCTATGCCATGCTGATTTATCAGGGCGTACATTTTTACAAGACCATGTATACGGATGAGGGATATCTCACCCAGACGCTTCCGGTCACGCCCAGACAGCTGCTGTTCTCCAAGGCGCTGGTGGCGGGCATCTGGAATCTGCTGGTGGCGCTGAGCATCGGGCTCTCTATCGTTATTTTGATCGGCGCGTTTATCTCGACGATGGCGCCTGTCGGTGCGTGGCGGGAGGTTGGTGAGGTCTGGACGGAAATGCAGCGGGAGCTGGTAGAGGATCAGGAGCTGGCCCGGACATTGGGCTTTAATATGATACACTTTTGCCTGTCAATGCTCCTGATGCTGACAATCACGCCCTTCTGCACGATCATGACGATGTTTGGCGCGCTCACCATCGGACAGCTCTCCGGAAAGTACAAGGCGCTGATCGGGATTCTGGCGTACTTTGGCGTGATGATGGCTCAGTCCATCCTCATGCAGCTGGTGTCGTTTTTGGGCACTGTTGTGACAATGGCAACGGTCGACGGCGGCATAAATATATTCACCACCTATGACGGCAGTATTCTGGTGTCCTTAGGTATGGGAGTGGTCATGTATTTTGTGGCGCATTACATTCTGACCAGAAAGCTGAACATGGATTAGACAAAATGATTTGCCCTCTGCCGCTATTTTTGGTATACTGGGATTAGTTTGGAGTATGAGGCAGGTGAGTGGCGATGCAGGGTATTGTAGAACAGATTCTGGAAGGAAAATATGACTATGAAAATAGCTCTCTGGACTTTTCCTGCGCTAAGCTGGAGCTTACCATGCGCAGCGGGGAGATCTGTGAGGGCTCTTTTCATGTCAGTTCTTCCGGGGATTGCTTTACCCGGGGCTTTGTCAGTGCCACGGACATGCGCATGGAGTGTCTGACGCCGGAGTTTACGGGCAGCAGGGAGGAGATATTTTACCGTTTCCACGGAGAGCATCTGGAAGAAGGGGATGTGGTAAAGGGGAATTTCTGCATTGTCAGCAATCAGGGAGAATATTATCTGCCGTTTGTGGTCTCGGTGGAGCATGAGATGCCCGAGTCCTCCATTGGCAGTGTGAAAAATCTGTTTCACTTTGCAAATCTGGCGAAGAGCGACTGGCAGGAGGCGCTGACGCTGTTTTATTCCCCGGGATTTCGCAAGGTGTTCTGCGGGAGTGACAGGCAGTTTTACGACTGCTATCGGGGGCTTTCCGTCTATCCCGGAAATGAACAGAATATGGAGGAATTTCTCGTCCGGATCAACAAGAAGCAGCGGGCGGAGTTTCTTGTGCACGAGAAGGAGATCCGGAGCGATTTTGCCGCGAACGCCTACGGGGTGAATGAGGTGGAGCTCAATATCCTGAGAAACGGATGGGGCTATACCGCCCTGCAGGTGGAGTGCGAGGGGGAATTCGTGTTCACGGAGAAGGAGTTTTTGGGAGAGGATGATTTCCTGGGGAATCGCTGTGTCCTGCCTGTGTTTATCGACACGCAGCAGTGCAGGCAGGGCAAAAATTTCGGCAGGGTCTATCTGTATAATTCCCATATCTCCATCACCATACCGGTGACGGTGAGGCTGGGAGCCGGCTGGGAGGCTGGCGGAGAGCGCAGGCAGAAGAAGCGGGAAGTCGTACAATTGATGAAATGCTATGAGGATTTCCGTATGCGCAGGATCAATGCGGAGACCTGGCAGAGGGAGACCGGAGTGCTGGTGGAGAGCATGGTGTCCCGGGATGACCGTGATTTGGCGGCGCGGCTGTTTCAGGCGCAGCTTTTGATCTCCGAGGAGCGTCCCAACGAGGCAGGATGGCTTTTGAAGCATGTGGAGGACGCGCTGGAGCGCATGGGAGAGGCGGACGACACTCTGTATGCCTATTATCTGTATCTGACAACACTGATCCGTCCGGAGGAGCAGTATGTGGATCAGGCAGCTGCCCAGGTGGAGCGCCTGTACGGCAGGGACAGGGATAATTGGCGGATTGCGTGGCTGCTTCTGTATCTCTCGGAGGAATACAATAAGAATGCCATGGTGAAGTGGGAGTTTCTTGAGAAGCAGTTTAAGCGCGGCTGCAGCAGTCCGATCCTCTATATAGAGGGACTGAATCTCTTAAACGGCAATCCCACCCTCCTGCGCAGATTGGACGATTATGAGCTGCAGCTTTTGTATTTTGGGGTCAAAAGGGATGGACTCAGCCCGGATGTGATGGAGCAGCTCCTCTATCTTGTGGGACGGGGAAAGGAGCATGGGCGCGCGGATTCGCAGCTGCTTCTCAAAATCCTGCAGAAGCTCTATCGGAAGCGTCAGGATGTGCGCATTTTACAGGAGATCTGTGTGCTGCTTGTCCGGGGAAACCGTGTGGGGGCTGACTGCTTTGAGTGGTATGAGGCGGGGGTGGAGGCTCAGCTTCGCATCACCAATCTCTATGAATATTATATGATGTCCATCGATCTGCAGACGGCGAAGGAGCTGCCCCGGATCGTGCTGATGTATTTTTCCTATCAGAATAATCTGGATCTGGTTCACAGCGCCTTTTTGTACTGGTATGTGGTACAGCATCGGGCGGAACTGGGTGAGCTCTATGAGAGCTACAGGGAGCGCATGGAACATTTTGTGGTAGACCAGATCCGGAAGGAGCATATCAACAGGCATCTGGCGGGACTGTATCAGGAGCTTCTCTCGCCTGCCATGATCGACGAAGAGACGGCGCCAGCGCTGGCAAAGCTTTTGGTGGCTCATTATATCTGTGTGGAGGATCTGCGGCTGAAAAAGGTGATTGTATACCAGCCGGGGAATCTCAGGGAGAGTGTGTACCCTCTGCAGGATGGCCGCACGTGGATTCCGCTCTACGGCAATGACTGTACCGTTTTGTTTGAGGACGCCTACGGCAACCGCTTTGTCAAGTCGGTGGAGTACACGCTGGAGAAGCTGATGCTTCCGGGGAAATATCTCCGAATGCTCTCAGGTCTGGTGACGGACTCGCTGGAACTGGATCTTTATCTGAGCGAGCATGAGAGGGAGCTGGAGACGCTGCCCGAGGAGGCTCAGGAGCGGGTGCAGGGGCGGATGCTGCGCATATCAAGGAGTGAGTGGGTGGATGAAAACATCCGCGGAAGGCTTTATATAAAGCTTCTGAAACATTATTATGAGACGGATAATATGCGGGCGCTGGACGAGTGTCTGGAGACGGCTTCCGCTGATATGTTGACCCAGAGCGACCGGGCGGAGGTGCTGCGCTATCTGGTAGTCCGGGGCAGGAATGACCTGGCATGGAGCTGGGTATTGGAGTTCGGGGCGGCCTTTGTGGAACAGAAAACGCTGATGCGGCTTGTCAGCGAGCGGATCCAGGGCCAGGAAGGAGAGGATGAGAAGCTGACGGAGGCTGTGCTCTTTGCCTTCCGCCGGGGAAGATATGACAGTCGGATGATTCAGTATCTGGCGGAGTATGCGCGCTGTTCGACCAAGGAGCTGCGGGATATTTGGCGGGCGGCACGTTCCTTTGATGTGGACTGTTATCGCCTCAGCGAGAGGATTCTGCTGCAGATGCTGTTCTCGGGAGCCTATGTGGGGGAGAAGATGGCGGTGTTTGACTATTATGTCTCCCAGGGGGCGAACCTTCGCATTGAGAAGGCGTTTCTGGCGCACTGTGCCTATGATTATTTTGTGAAAGAACGCCTGACGGACGAGATTTTTTCCCGGGAGATACGGAAGCTGTATCTGCAGAAGGAGGATATTCAGCGGGTCTGCAAGCTGGCGTTTTTGAAGTATTACGCTGAGAACGCGGAGGCTGCCACGCAGGAGGTACAGCCGCTGCTGGAGGATTTTCTGCAGGAGATGCTGGCGGAAAAGATCCATCTGAATTTTTTCCGGTATTTTGTGGAGAAAAATGTGATAAGAGAACGGCTCCTGCGGGAGATGATGGACAAGACCATTGTGGAGTATCGGGCGCGTCCCGGGGCGAAGGCATCCATCCATTATGTGATCATGCGGGAGGATGGGGAAGCCTCGGAATATCTGACAGAGCCCATGCGCGAGGTGTTTGGCGGTCTGTATTTTAAGGAGTTTGTGCTGTTTTTCGGCGAGAGCCTGCAATATTACATCATGGAGGAAAAGGACGGCGAGGAACAGCTGACGGAGAGCGGCAATCTCCAGAAGAGCGATATCAGGAGCCGGGACGCGGACTGGCGCTATGAACTGTTAAACGATATCCTCATCAGCAGGACGCTGGAGGATTTTGACACGCTGGATGCCCTGATGGATGAGTATCATCGGAGAGAGTATTTAAATGAGAATCTTTTTGCATTACAGTAGAGGAGGTGAGGAACATGGGTCTGCTGCATCACGGGAAGCTGGTGGTGGGCTATGATTTGGGGGAAGAGTATTCGCAGATCAGCTATCGTCTGGGGGAGGACGGCGTGGAGACCCTGTCCTCTGTGGCGGGGGAGGAGCAGTACAATATTCCCACCGTGCTCTGTAAGCGCGCCGGCGTGAATCAGTGGTTTTACGGCAAGGAGGCGCTGCGCTGCGCCAAAGAGGATGAGGGAATCCTGGTGGAAAATATCCTACAGCTCGCTCTGGTGGGAGAGCCGGTGCAGATTGAGGGGATTACCTTTGACCCCGCGGCTCTGTTGGCGCTGTTCATGAAGCGGAGTCTGGGGCTGCTCTCCCAGGTGTCCTCGCCGGATCGGCTGACGGCGCTTATGATCACCTGCGAAAAGCTGGACGGCAGGCTCATTGAGGTGCTGAATCGGGCGGTGGACAGTATGCATCTGAAGACGGACAGGGTCTATTATCAGAGTCATGCGGAGAGCTTTTACAATTATGTGATCCAACAGCCGGAGGAGCTGTGGCGTTCGCGGGCATTGCTGCTGGAATATTGCGGAACCAGAGTGATCACCCACTGTATGGACTGTAACAGGCGAACCACGCCGGTGGTGGCGTTTATCGAGAGCTGGGAGTACAATATGCCGCCCTATGAGCCCATGCCGGAGGAGGAACCTCTGCGGCAGGAGAAGATGGAGAGACTGGACAGGGAGTTTACGGAGATTGCCTCTCAGGTATGCCGGAATACGGCGGTTTCCTCCGTCTATCTCATCGGCGAGCACTACTCCGAGGAGTGGATGAAGGAGTCCCTGCGGAGCCTGTGCATGGGGCGCCGGGTCTTTCAGGGAAATAACCTTTACAGCAAGGGCGCGTGCTTTGCCATGTCGGAGCGCCTGAATCCCAGCGAGGTGGGGAAGGCGCATGTGTTTCTGGGGGAGGATAAGCTAAAGTCCAATATCGGCATGCATCTGCTGGACAGGGGGCAGCTGTCCTATTGCGCCCTGCTGGACGCAGGAGTCAACTGGTATGAGGCGAGACAGCAGTTTGAGTTTTATGTCCGGGGAGGAAATGAGCTGGAATTGCAGATTATTTCACTTATCGGCGGGGAGAGCCGCACGGTTCAGCTCGTGCTGGAGGATATGCTGCCCGGGATGAGCAGGATGCGGGCAAAGCTGTTCCTCACCGGGGAGCGGGAGCTTGTGGTGGAGGTGGAGGATTTGGGCTTTGGGAGTTTCCGCCCCGCCACACATCAGATATGGCGTAGACAGGTGGCGTTGTAGCATGTAAATTTTGATGACAGAAGATACAGGGGAGAAAGCGTATGCGAGTCAGTGTGTGCGTGGGAAATTATACGACAATTCCATATTATATCGCGGGACTTGAGGTGCCGGTCTGTTCCATGGAGGAGCTGTGTTTTTGTCTGAGGGAGAATGCCTTTCTTCTGGATATCTCCCTGATGCGGGACGAGCTGGTGGAATGGATTGACAGAGAGTGCGGTCTGAAGGAGCTTGCGGAGGAGCTTCACCGACTGATCCACAAGCAGGGGTCTCTCAGCGCTTTTGTGACCATGATCCTGGAGTATGTGGGATTTTATGACATCAGTGAGATCCGCGAGGTGGAGCAGATTCTGCGGCAGGGCGCCGGTCTGTCCAATATTGAGAGAAGAAAGGGGCAGATTGATTATCTTGTGCGCAAGAAGAAATACATGGCGGCCATAAGGGGCTATGACGGTCTGCTGGCAAAGTGGAGCGAGCTGGAGCAGTCGGGGGGAGAGGTTCCCGCGGCGAGGGTGTGGGGTGCCATCCTGCACAATAAGGCGGTGGCGCTCACCGGGATGATGCTCTACGGCGAAGGTGCGGAATGCTTTAGGAAGGCCTATGAGACAGACCAGAATCCGGAGCATTACAGTGCATATCTTGCGGCGAAGCGCATGGAGCTGGACGAGAGCGCCTATATTTCCTTTGCGGCGGAGCAGATTATCGGGTATGAATACACGCTTGCGCTGGAGAAAAAAATGGAGCGGTGTACGGATGACTGGAAGCTGCAGCCGGAATTCCAGCAGCTTTTGGAGCTCAGGGAAAGCAGGAGCAGCGGAGACAGGCACCGCTATCTGGAGGGAGTGGAAGAGGTCATCAGGAACTTGAAGAATCAGTATCGCAGCAGTGCGGGCGAATAAAGGAGCAAAAGTATGGGGTTTTGGAAAAATATCTTTCGTATCGGGACAAAGCGTGTTCAGGAGGAGTCGCAGACCGATTGGGAGGAGATTGTCTATGACCACACGGAGGTGGATTTTCATGATGAGGAGCAGCGGAGCAGATACATCTCCAATTGTCTGGAGCAGATTGCGGAGGCGTCTAAGGAAATCGGGTATCTGAACGGGGAGTATGGGCGGGTGACCGCTTATCTGACGGATATGGAGGAGATAGAGGCGCTGCCGGAGGAGCCCAGGCAGGACTTGAATCAGGTGGCGAACCGGCTGGTGCTTTTGGAGCAGGAGAGGCAGCAGTATTTCGGCAGGGCGGAGCGTATGCGGGACAGCGATTATTTCCGTATGCGCAAGCAGGAGGCCGAGGTGCAGGAGGGCATCCGGAAGCTTCGGGAGGCCGAGAAATACAGCAAGCTGGTGAAGTCGGACATGCAGCGTCTGGATCGGGAGCGGAACGCCTACGAGTACCGGAAGGCGGAGCTTTTTACCATGCAGAACAATCTCCGGGGGATGGTATTTATCTTCATCAGTGCGCTGGCGGCATGTCTTTTGATGCTGGCGGTGCTGCAGTTTGGCTTTAAGCTGAACACCTATGTCGGATATTATATTACGATACTGACGGCGGCAGTGGCGGTCACGGTGGTCTGTGTGAAATATATGGATGCAGACCGGGAAATCGGCTCTGTGGAGCGCGCTATCAGCAAACTGATACAATTGCAGAACAAGGTAAAGATACGCTATGTGAACAATAAAAATCTGCTGGATTATCTCTGCATCAAATACGAGACAAAAAGCGCCGCGGAGCTGGAGAAACTGTGGCAGAGCTATCAGGACGAGAAGGAGGAGCGCAAGCAGTTTGCGGAGGCGGAGGCAAAGACCGAGTATTATCAGCAGGAGATGATAAGACAGCTGTCCAAATTCCGGGTGAGCGACCCCGGACGCTGGGTCAATCAGGCAAAGGCGCTCTTAGACCCCAAGGAGATGGTGGAAATCCGGCATGAGCTGATCCTGCGCAGACAGACACTCAGACAACAGCTGGATTATAATAACGGGGTGGCGCAGACTGCCCGGGGAGAAATCATGAACGTGGTGCAGGAATATCCGCAGTACGGCATGGAGATCATGGGCATGGTGGACAGATACGACGCGCAGGGGCTGTGATGGCTTATCATGTTATTTCTGAATTTTCTATTGAGTTTTTGTGATAAATGTGTTTATCTATTAGGTGTGGCATTCGAAGGCGAAAAACGAAATGAAAATCTAAATAATGAAAATCTAAATTCAGGAAAAGTGAGGTATCAGGAATGAGTACGAAGGAAATGAAACCCGTCAAGGAGGGAAAGGTTCGCGAGATTTATGACAATGGCGACAGCCTGATCATGGTTGCAACGGACCGCATCAGCTGTTTTGACGTGATTTTGAATAATACAGTCACCGGGAAGGGAGCGGTTCTCACCCAGATTTCCAAATTCTGGTTTGACATGACGAAGGATATCATCCCGAACCATATGATTTCTGTGGATGTGCAGGATATGCCGGAGTTTTTCAGACAGCCGAAATTTGACGGCAACAGCATGATGTGCAGAAAGCTGACCATGCTGCCCGTGGAGTGCATTGTGCGCGGTTATATCACCGGGAGCGGCTGGGTCAGCTATCAGAAGGACGGCACCGTATGCGGCATTTCCCTGCCGGAGGGGCTTAAGGAGTCAGCGAAGCTTCCCGAGCCCATCTATACCCCTTCCACCAAGGCGGAGATTGGCGACCACGACGAGAATATTTCCTATGAACAGAGCGTGGCTTATCTTGAGAAGCGTTTTCCCGGAAAAGGGGAGGAGTACGCGTCCAAGCTTAGAGATTATACGATTGCATTGTATAAAAAGTGTGCGGATTATGCCCTGACGAAAGGTATCATTATCGCGGACACCAAGTTTGAGTTCGGTCTGGACGAGGAGGGTAATATTGTGCTGGGAGATGAGATGCTCACGCCCGACAGTTCCCGCTTCTGGCCTGCGGAAGGATACGAGGCAGGGCATGGACAGCCTTCCTTCGACAAGCAGTTTGCCAGAGACTGGCTCAAGGCCAATGACAATCACAATTGGACGCTGCCGCAGGAGATTGTGGACAAGACCATTGCCAAGTATTTGCAGGCCTATGAGCTGCTTACCGGCAGAAAGCTGGAGAATGCATAATAGCATTGATAATTCATAATAGCGATTATAAAGTTTTCCGATATGGCAAAGGGGCCGCTGCTGCGCGCGCAGTCTGCCCTGCCATGGGTGATTGAAGGGAGTGCGGGGCGGCATTTTGCCCTGCGGGAACAATCACACCGGGTATGGTCTTCGGAAGACCGAACCGGAGCATGGGAGGGAATGAGATATGGAAAACGAGATTCATGTTCAGATGCAGCCGCAGGACAAGCTGCGGGAGGAGTGCGGAGTCTTCGGCGCCTATGATTTTGACGGCGGGGATGTGTCCGCCACCATCTACTATGGTTTGCTGGCACTGCAGCACAGGGGGCAGGAGAGCTGCGGCATTGCAGTCAGCGATACCAACGGCCCGAAGGGGAAGGTTCTTTCCGCCAAGGATATGGGACTGGTCAACGAGGCGTTCACCGCAGAGCAGCTGGAGCGTTTGAAAGGCGACATCGGCGTGGGACATGTGAGGTACTCCACCGCGGGCAGCTCCACCAGAGAGAACGCCCAGCCTTTGGTTTTAAATTATGTGAAGGGCACGCTGGGGCTTGCCCATAACGGCAATCTCATCAATGCGCCGCAGCTTCGCAGGGAGCTGGCATATACCGGCGCAATCTTTCAGACTACCATCGATTCGGAGGTCATCGCTTATCACATTGCCAGAGAGCGCCTGCACGCAAGGAGCGTGGAGGAGGCCGTGGGGCGCGCCATGGAAAAGATCAAGGGTGCGTATTCGCTGGCGCTCATGTCTCCCAGAAAGTTAATCGGCGCCAGAGACCCCTACGGCTTCAGACCCCTGTGTATCGGCAGACGGGGCAATACATGGATGCTTGCCAGCGAGAGCTGCGCACTGGATACGGTGGGCGCAGAGTTTATTCGGGATGTGGAGCCCGGAGAGATTGTGACCATCTCCCCGGAAAAGGGTGTGGAGTCCGACATGAGCCATGCCATTTCCGGAGAACAGCATGCCCGGTGTGTGTTTGAATACATCTATTTTGCCAGACCGGACAGCATTCTTGACAATACCAGCGTCTATCACGCCAGGATCATGGCGGGAAAGTTTCTGGCCACGGATTCCCCGGTGGACGCGGACATTGTGGTGGGAGTGCCGGAGTCGGGCAACTGTGCGGCCATGGGTTATTCCATGCAGTCTGGGGTTCCCTATGGGATTGCTTTCATGAAAAATACCTATGTGGGCAGAACCTTCATCAGCCCCGGACAGAAAAACCGTGAGAGCGGGGTACAGGTGAAACTAAATCCCATCCGCGAGGCGGTGGAGGGAAAGCGTGTCATTATGATTGACGACAGCATCGTGAGGGGCACTACATCCGACCGGATCGTGAGGATGCTCCGGGAGGCCGGGGCGCGCGAGGTGCATATGCGTGTGAGCTCCCCGCCCTTTCTCTGGCCGTGCTATTTCGGCACGGATGTGCCCGCCAGAGAACAGCTGATTGCCTACGGACACAGCACGGAGGAAATCAGGGACATAATCGGGGCGGACAGCCTGGCCTATCTGCGGCTGGAGCGTCTGGAGGAGATGGTGAACGGGCTTGGTATCTGCCGAGGCTGCTTTACGGGCAGCTATCCGTTGACGCCGCCCACGGAGGATATCCGCGGGGAGTATGACGGTTAGGACTCTTGGTATAAGGCGGAGGACTTATGATATGCAAATCAAGATATGCGGACTCACGAATGTGAGAGAAGCAGAGTATCTGAATAAAAATAAAGTGGACTATGCGGGAGTGGTGCTCTTTTATGAAAAGAGCAGACGCAATATGAGCATTGAGTCTGCAAAACTGATTCTGGAGGCGCTTTCGCCCGATATCAGGCGGGTAGCTGTCATGGTATCGCCCACGGCGGAACAGGTGCGGCAGTCTGCGGAGGCGGGATTTGATTATGTACAGATACACGGCAGTCTGCTTCCCGGCGCACTGGACGTGCTTCCGGTGTTTAAGGCCTTCAATATCAGCGATATGGAGGCGCTGCCCTATTATCAAAGCTGCCCGCAGATTGTGGGTTATGTGTTTGACGCCTGTGAGCCGGGGAGCGGGAAAACCTTTGACTGGAATTTGCTGAAGAGTCTGCCCCGGGACGGAAAGCTTTTTATTCTGGCGGGCGGTCTGCGCGCGGAGAATGTGGCGGAGGCCATAGAGTTTGTGAGACCGGACGGAGTGGATGTGTCCACCGGCGTGGAATATCCGGATGGAAGCGGAAAGGATGCGGAGCGTATAGACAACTTTGTGAAATGTGTGCGGCAGACGGAGACATGAAGGAACAAGGATTGATCATATGTACAGACTGTTGATTGTGGAGGATGATTTCGGCATAGCCAATGAATTGAAGGCATGGGTGGAAAAGTGGGATATGGAGGCCGCGGTTGCGGAGAATTTCAGAGAGGTGACAAAGGAGTATGCACGCTTTCTGCCCCATATTATTCTGCTGGATATCACCCTGCCTTTTTATGACGGATATTATTGGTGCAGAGAGATACGCAAAATATCTAATGTGCCGATTGTGTTTTTGTCCTCCGCCGCAGACAATATGAATATCATCATGGCGATGAATCTGGGGGCGGATGATTTTGTGGCAAAGCCCTTTGACCGGAATGTGCTGATGGCAAAGATTCAGGCGCTTCTTCGGCGCAGCTATGACTTTGCGGGAACGGTTCCCGTGCTGGAGCACAGAGGGGCTTTCCTGAATCTGGGAGACAATACCCTTACGTTTGGGGAGGAGAAGATTCCGCTGACCCAGAATGAATACCGGATCCTTCTGTGCCTGATGGAGAATAAGGGCAGTGTGGTCAGCCGGGAAAAGCTGATGGAGCGGCTGTGGGAGACGGAACAGTTTGTGGATGAGAATACACTGACGGTAAATGTGAACCGCCTGAGAAAGAAACTGGATGCGGCAGGACTGGAACATTTTATTCAGACGAAGTTCGGCGTGGGATATCTGCTGGAATAAAATGCAGACTTTCGGGGGAGTAAGTTTGATACGGCTAAGACAGGGGGTGCGGACGTGAAGCTCTTGCGGGCATATCTGCGACAGCGCAGGAAAGGGATTCTGGCATTGTTGATTTTTGCTGCGGTGTTTGCCTTTAGTTTTTACCTGTATCGGCTGCCGGTGGCGGCAGTGTTTTATCCCGCGCTGGTCTGCATTGTGCTGGGCGCGGTGTTTGCGGCGGCAGATCTGGTTCGGGTGAGACGAAAACATATGAAGCTTGCCGCCATGGAGAACCTCATGGCGGCAGGCTTTTTGGACATGCCTGATATTGACGGCATTGAGGATGAGGATTATCAAAAAATTATTGCGGCTTTGCAGAGAGAAGTGGCAGAACTGGAAACTGCTTCGCGGATAGGATATCAGGAGATGACAGATTACTACACCGTCTGGGTGCATCAGATCAAGACACCCATTTCCTCCATGAAGCTGATGCTGCAGAATGAGGACACAGATATGGCTCGAAGACTGTCGGCAGAACTGTTCAGGATTGAGCAATATGTGGGAATGGTGCTGGCATTTTTGCGCCTGGACTCAGAGAGCAGCGATTATGTGTTCAGGGAATACGATCTGGATTCGATCATCAGACAGTCAGTGAAAAAGTTTTCCATAGAATTCATAGAGAGAAAGATACGCCTTTGCTACGAGCCGACAGGAGAGAAGCTAGTCACGGATGAAAAATGGTTTTCCTTCTGTCTGGAACAAATTTTGTCAAATGCGCTGAAATATACCAGAGAGGGCAGCATCAAAATCTATCTGGAGGCGCCCAAAACACTCTGTATTGAAGATTCGGGTATCGGGATTGCGTCAGAAGATATGCCGCGCATTTTTGAGAAGGGATATACGGGCTATAACGGCAGATGTGATAAGCAGGCGAGCGGACTGGGGCTTTATCTGTGCCGGAGAATCTGTGACAGCCTGGGCATAGGGATCAGCGCTGAATCTGAGCCCGGGCAGGGAACGATCATTCGCCTGGATTTAAAACAATATAACTTGAAACATCTGGATAAATAAGGGTCAGGCGTGAGTGGTCAGCCTACGACTTTCTAGCCTTTGGCTTCGAGCCAACGCCGATTCTCCGTGCTCTGTCCCCACGCTTCGAGAGCCAAATCATAGGTGGCAGATACTTTATCCTTGAGCTCCTGCATTTCTTTTTTCAGGGCTATCTGCCCGTCCTTCAATGCAGATACTTCAGCTTCAAGTTTCTCAATCCGACGTTCCAGGTTGTCCATCCTGTGTTCTAAGGTGTCCATCCTGTGTTCCAGGTTGTCCAGTTGCTTATTGATGGGAGACAGCTTTTCATTAAATTTTTTGTCGAGTACATCGTCAATCAGCAGTGCAAGAGCTTGTAAATCTTCGTTTGTCAGCGTCATAATATCACCTCCTTTTGATGCTGAAATGTGTTTGCTGCCTGCATATTTGCAGTATATCACAATCGGACGGTAAAGTCTATTATTATCAGGCAGGATTTTGGCATTCAAAGGACAATAAAACAACCAGCCCTGTAAGCAGGACTGGCTGTTGGCATTGACATCAGATTTATGCGGTTTCGTCCACCATTTCTGCATCGGGAGCATTTTTGCGGACGCTTTCAATTCCGTTCAGACAGGAGGCCTTTGCTTTATAACCCTCAGATACGGCTATGATTTCCCCGTTGCGGGCTTTCAGGCGGAAGCGGTACTCATCTGCCTTGTCCGTATATACCTCAAATTTAGGGTTGGTGACCGTCTCATAATTTTCTACAGTCTGATCCTCAAGCTTTGCGGCAACGGCGTTCTTGCGGACGCTTTCAATACCGTTTTTGCATGCGCTTTCAGATGTGTAGACCTCAGAGGTGGCGATCACTTCACCATTGCCTGCCTTCAGGTCAAACTTAACTCCGGTTTTAACTGTTTTCATGACGAATTTACCCATTTCAAAAACCTCCTTGCATGTTGTCGTTTTTTGTTAGATTTATTATACAGGCCGCAATAAAACTTGTCAATCAATTGGCTCATCCAAGGCTGAACCGTTACCTGGGTCATGGTTCCGGTCTTCCAATTCTCACGCCCAATTCTTACAGTAATGTAAGTTTTGACGCAGGAAGTGTAAGCAAATTCGATGGAACGGTATTTTTCTTTTTTGCTATGCTTTATATTAGGATGCGGCACAGGCATTCAATAAGACAGACGGAGGTTATCGCAATGAGTATTTTGGAAGTGAGCGGGCTCAAAAAGGTTTATACCACCCGCTTTGGAGGCAATCGGGTGGAGGCTCTGAGGAATGTGAATTTCAGTGTGGAGGAGGGAGAGTATGTAGCTATCATGGGTGAATCCGGCTCGGGCAAGACTACGCTGTTAAATATTCTGGCGGCGCTGGATCGACCCACGGGCGGGAAGGTGGTATTGGACGGAAAGGATATTGCCCGGATCAAAGAGTCGGCGGTATCGGCGTTTCGGCGGGACAATCTGGGCTTTGTGTTTCAGGAGTTTAATTTATTGGATACGTTTACTGTGGAGGACAATATTTATCTGCCCCTTGTGCTGGCGGGAATCGCATGGCGCGAGATGCAGGAACGGTTGACGCCGGTTGCCGGCAGACTGGGGCTGACAGAGCTTTTGAAAAAAATCCCTACGAGATCTCGGGAGGTCAGAAGCAGAGGGCGGCGGTGGCTCGTGCAATCATTACGGATCCGAGGCTGATCCTGGCGGACGAGCCCACGGGCGCGCTGGACTCCAGGTCCACAGAGGAGCTGCTGCGGCTGTTTGGCGAGATCAACAGGGTGGGGCAGACGATCCTCATGGTGACTCATTCCGTGAAGGCGGCAAGCTCCGCCAACAGGGTGCTGTTCATTAAAGACGGAGAGGTGTTCCATCAGATTTACCGGGGGGAGGAGAGTGACGAGAGGTTGTATCAGAGGATTTCGGACACGCTCACGCTGCTCGCGACGGGAGGTGAGGGACGATGAAGCTGTTTTTTTATCCGAGGCTTGCTCTGGACGGTGTCCGCAAGAATAAGAGAATGTATTTTCCCTATATTCTGACCTGTATAGGGATGGTGATGATGTATTATATTATCGTATTTTTGCGCCACAGCGAGGCGGTGGAGGCAGTGCGGGGCGCAGGCATAGTTCAGGAATTTCTCAGGCTGGGCAGCGGTGTGATCGCATTTTTTGCGGGCGTTTTTCTGTTTTACACAAATTCCTTTTTGATAAGGCGCAGAAAAAAAGAATTTGGCCTCTATAATATTCTGGGCATGGGCAAGAGAAATATCGGTATTCTTCTCTTCTGGGAGACACTGTTTATCGCAGCGCTTTCCTTTGGCGTGGGTCTGGGAGTCGGCGTGCTCTTTTCCAAGCTGGCGGAGCTGGGGCTGCTGCGGATGGTTCTCGGCGAAACGGATTATGGGATTTCCATATCGGCGGAGGCGATACGCTCCGTGGGGAAGACCTTTGGAATAATTTTTGCGCTGTTGTTTTTGAATGCGCTGATTCAGGTGCGTTCCGCAAGCGCCATATCGCTTCTGCACAGTGAAAATGTGGGGGAGAAGCCGCCCAGGGCAAACTGGCTTCTGGGGCTTGCCGGCGCTGTGGTTCTGGGCGGCGGATATTATATTGCATTGACGGCGGGCGATCCGGTTCAGGCCATGGCATATTTTTTTGTGGCGGTGCTTATGGTGATCGGCGGAACGTATCTTTTGATGATAGCAGGTTCTGTGGTGTTTGGCCGTATGCTTCAAAAGCAGAGGAATTATTATTATAAGGCGGAGCATTTTGTGTCGGTGTCCTCCATGGTGTACCGCATGAAACGCAACGGGGCGGGACTGGCGTCCATCTGTATTCTGGCTACTATGGTACTGGTGATGCTGTCCTCCACGACGAGTCTGTATTTTGGCGGAGAGGATTCCCTGCGGCGGCTTTATCCGAGGGAGAGTAATCTGACGTTTCATATGAGGGGCTGGAGGATTTTGAGGAAGACAGGCTTGCGCCCATCAGGGAAGCAGTGCGCGGGGTCGTGGAGCAGTATGGTGTGGAGCCTGCAAACTGTATAGATTACGGCAGGGTGTCGCTGGCGGCGTATCGGGACGGCGGCATTATGTATACGGATCCGGAGTCGATTACTACATTGGCATTGGAGCATGCGACTGGTTTTGCGGGAATCAGTACGCTCAATCTGGTTTCCATAGAGGATTATAATGCTCTGATGGGCAAGAATGAGACTCTGGCGGAGGACGAGGTGCTGTTATTTATCAACCGGGCGGAGTATAAGCAGGATACGCTCTCATTCCAGAACGGCAAGACCTATCGGGTCAGAGGGGTCGTGGATTCCTTTGTGTACAGCGAAGAAGCTCAGATGTCGATCCTTTCCAGCATGACGCTCCTTGTGCCTGACCTTAAGGCGGCTGTGGAGGATATCGGCCTTTTGGGAGAGGGGAGCAGCGAGCCGGAGTTTCGGTGGAGCTATGGTTTTGACACGGATATAGCCGAGGAGGAGCGGATTGAGCTGTGCTATAAGCTCAGGGGACTGCTCTGGAGCGAGGAGGTGCAGGCTCAGTATGGCTTTCCTTGCGAGATTGAGAGCAGAGCGATGGAGCGTGCGGAGTATTATGCTTTAAATGGAGGTTTGTTTTATCTGGGAATCCTGCTCAGCATTGTGTTTGTCTTTGCCGCGGTGCTGATCATATATTACAGGCAGATATCCGAGGGCTATGAGGATCAGAGGCGGTTTGAGATCATGCAGAAGGTGGGCATGACCAGACGGGAGATAAGAAGAAGCATCAATTCGCAGCTGCTCACCGTGTTTTTTCTGCCGCTGGCGGGAGCCGGACTGCATCTGGCGTGTGCGTTTCCTGCCATATGTCAATTGTTGTTGATCTTTAATCTTGACAATGTGAAATTGTTTGCCGCCACGGCAGTGATCGGATTTTTGATATTTGCGGTTTTCTATACTCTGGTTTATCGGATCACCTCCAATGCGTATTACAGGATCGTGAGCGGAATGTGATGTGTGGATTGGGAAAGAGCGGGGAATACGGGGCAATGAGCGCGTGTTGATAAATGTTGTTTTGTGGTGGATTTTACCGCGCCGTATGTGTTATAATAAAAAAGGTTTTGCAGAATAACCGCAAAGTCCAGCTAAGAAATGTCAAGGGGTGATTTGAAAAAAGTCAAAAAATATTTT